>Ga0209344_10000432_pt1 | contig 75598 bp, 88 predicted proteins | sample Cruoilmetagenom6_FD_187293 | JGI IMG/M metagenome (GOLD analysis project Ga0209344, IMG submission 187293) | Oil polluted marine microbial communities from Coal Oil Point, Santa Barbara, California, USA - Santa Barbara Oil Seep Sample 6 (SPAdes)... | ecosystem: Environmental > Aquatic > Marine... | reverse complement strand
GCCGACCGGCACGCTGGTGCTGGATGCGCTGACCCCCGGCAAGCGGCTCTACATGTTCTCCACCGGCACGGGCTTTGCGCCGTTCGCCAGCCTCGTGCGTGATCCCGAGACCTATGAGCGCTATGACGAAGTGATCGTCACGCATACCTGCCGCGACGTGGGCGAACTAACCTATTCCCGCGATCTCGTGAATGATCTGGTCAATGACCCGCTGGTTGGCGAAATGGTCGAGGGCAAGCTGCGCCTGTATACGAGCACGACGCGCGAGCCGTCTGACTGCATGGGCCGCATCACCACGCTGATCGAGTCCGGCAAGCTGTTCGATGATCTTGGTGTGCCGAAACTCGACCCCGCGACCGACCGGGCGATGATCTGCGGATCGATGGAAATGATCCAGGACGTGAAGGCGCTGATGATCGCCCATGGCCTGACCGAAGGCTCGAACGCCGCGCCGGCTGAATTCGTGATCGAGAAAGCCTTCGCGGGCTGACCTGCGTTCGCTATTGCGCGCCCGCACCATAAAACCTGACGCCGGCGGCATGTATTGACATCGCCCGCCTGCCCCGTGTCCACTCGCTGTCAAAACGAGGGGAGACGGTATGGCGGTTTCACGCAGGACGATGCTGCTGGCAGGCGGGGCAGTCGCGGCGGGCGGCGTGGCCATCCCGGCTGGACGACACCTGACATGGGGCGGACGCGACTTTACGCGGCCTGACTATAATCCCGACTATCCTAACGCGCCTGCGGGCGAGGAAAGCTGGATGAACTGGTCAGGCGTGGAATGGGCGACGCCGCAGGCGATCAACCTGCCCGTCAGCGAGGACGCGCTCAGCGCCCTGATTGCCAGCACCTCTGGCAGGGTGCGCCCGTTTGGCAGCGGACATTCCTTTTCCGGCCTCGTGCCCAGCGAAGGCATGATGGTGGATGTCAGCCGCCTGACCGGCCTGAGATCAATCGATGCAGAGACCGGCGTGGCCGTGTTCGGTGCGGGCACGCGCCTGTTCCAGACGGCAACGGAACTGGCCGGCGCCGGCCGGGCGCTGCCAAACCTGCCGGATATCGACGTGCAGACACTGGCCGGCTCGTTTTCAACGGCGACGCATGGCACCGGCGAGACGCTGACGGCGCTGCATGACCATATCCTGGGTTTCCGGATGGTGACGGCGAGTGGCGAGATTCTCGACGTGACGCCGGAAAGCCAGGCGGCCCTGTTTGCCGCCGGGCGCGTGTCGCTCGGCGCGCTGGGCGTGATCACGCAATACACGCTGCGCACGGTGCCGGCGTTCAACCTGCGCCGGAAAGTCTGGGTCGAGCGGATCGAGACGCTGATCGAGCGGGCCGAGGAGCTCGCCCAGCAGCACCGCAATTTCGAATTCTATTATTTCCCGCACACCGGCTATGCCGCCAGCATCAGCCACGACCTGCACGAGGGCCCGATCACGGGCAAGGGCGAGACCGAGGATGATTCCACGCTGGAAGAGCTGAAAGCGCTGCGCAACTCTATGGGCTGGTCGCCCTGGCTGCGGCGCAAGATCATCGGCGCGGCCCTGCCCAAGGGCGTGGTCGAGGATGTCAGCGACAATTCCTACAAGCTGCTGGCGACGACGCGGCCGATCAAGTTCAACGAGATGGAATACCACCTGCCCCGCGCCAACGGTCTGAAGGGCCTGAAGGAAGTGATCGCGAAACTCGAACAGCGCAAGGACGTGTTCTTCCCGATGGAAGTGCGCTTCATCGCGCCGGACGACGCGTGGCTGAGCCCGTTCAATGACGGGCCGCGCATGTCGATCGCGATCCATGCGGCGGTGGACGAGCCGTATGATTATTTCTTCTCCGATATCGAACCCCTGCACCGCGCCAATGGCGGGCGCCCGCACTGGGGCAAGCACCATTCGCTGGGGCGGGACGCGCTCGCCGCCCTCTATCCGAAATTCGGGGACTTCATGGCCCTGCGCCGCGAGATGGACCCGGCCGGCAAGTTCCTGAACCCGCACCTTGCCAGATTGTTCGGGGAGCCGTTCGATGCTTGAATTTTCCCGTCGTAACCTGATCCTGGGCGGCGCCGCCCTAGCTGGAGTAACCGCGCTGATGATGAAACCCGGAGACAAGAGCGGGCCGCGCGATGCCTATTTCCTCGACGTGCAGAAGGCGCTGATCGCGGCTGGTATCGCGATGCCGACCATGGTGGTGGACCGGGCGCGTCTCAACGCGAATATCGACACGCTGAAAGGCTTCCTGCCGCCGGGCATGGGTTACCGGATCGTGGCGAAGTCCCTGCCCTCGCTGGGGCTGATCGACCATATCCGCAAACGGACGGGCACCGACCGGCTGATGACATTCAACCTGCCCATGCTGCTGGACATCTCGCAGGCCATGCCGGAGGCGAGCCAGCTGCTGGGCAAGCCCCTGCCCGTGGTGGCGGCGCGGCAATATTTCGAGCAGTTGCCGCTGGAGGTCTCGGGCGCGGCGGACAATGTGCAATGGCTGGTCGATACGCCCGAGCGCGTGGCGCAATATGCGGCGCTGGCAGATGAATTCGGGCGCGACCTGGCGCTAAACGTGGAGCTGGACGTCGGCCTGCACCGGGGCGGGGTTGTGCCCGGCGAAGTTCTGGGCGCGATGCTGGCCGCTATCAAAGCGCACCCGCGTCTCCGCTTTGCGGGCTTCATGGGATATGATCCGCACATCCCGTCGCTGCCCACGGCGATGGGCTGGCGCGACCGGGCGATGAAGGGTGTGCGCAAGACATATGCCGACGCGCTGGTTCAGGCGGGCGACGTGTTCGGGGCCGACGTGATGGCGGGCATCACGCGCAATGCGGCTGGCAGCCCGACCTACCGGACCTATCAGGACACGGAGATTGCCAGCGAGGTCTCGGCGGGCTCATGCCTGGTCAAGCCGACGCATTTCGACACCGAACTGCTGGAGCCGCACGTGCCGGCCAGCTTCATCGCGACGCCGGTGATCAAGTCCCTGCCCGTCACGCACATGCCGGGGCTCGAATTTGCCGACGGGGCGACGCGGGCGTGGAACCCGAATGCGTCGAAGACCGTGTTCATCTATGGCGGCAACTGGCTGGCCGACCCGGTCGACCCGCCGGGCCTTGAATACAACAAGACGTTCGGGCGCTCATCGAACCAGGAAATGCTGAATGGCGGGCCGGAGCTTAAGATCAACCCGGACGAATTCGTCTTCCTGCGCCCACACCAGAGTGAGGCCGTGTTCCTGCAATTCGGCGACATCGCGGTGTATGAGGACGGTGCCATCGTCGAGCGCTGGCCGGTGTTTGATTATTCGGCTTAAGGCCGCGCCGAACAGGCATTCTAGTCCTCTCCGGCGATCCATGACCGTAGCGGCGTGTGATTCAGCGCCATTCGCTTGCTAACATTACAAAAAATTGTGGCGGCTTGGGGCTGTTTCCTGTTTTCGTTGCCTCGACAAGCGGGGGCGGATGGGGTGAGCTGATCGTCATTGTACAGTTCTTGTAAAGTAACGGAGGCCCCGCCATGAATGTGGGCAGTAGAGTATTTTCAGCGGCGATGTTCCTGGCGCTGGGCGCCTGTGTCAGTGCACCGCCTGATCTCAAGGACAACCAGATCGTACCCGGCCAGCGGGTCAGCAATGTCGAGCTGGGCATGTCATTGTCCAGCCTGCTGTCGCTGCAAGGCAAGCCGAGCCGGACCATCCCGATCGCGCATACGAATGCCACGTCCTACACGTTTGACGGGCTGACCGTGGCCGCAGATGACACAGTCTACTGGATCATCGCGCACGATCCGCGCTTCTTCACGGACCGGGGCGTGTCGATGGGCTCGGAGCAGATTTTTGCGCGCGGGGCCTATGGCAAGCCGAAATGCGTGGTGACCCGCGATAAGGTCACTGTCTACGATTATGGCAACATCTATTTCGAAGTGGACAATGCCACCGGCAAGGTCGGGCAGATCGGCGTCCAGCGCAGCACGCAGACCTGTAACGGGCCATCCTGACGGCGCGATAGGCCAGCCTGATTTCGTCACTTGAAGCACGTCCGCCCTCCCCCGGCTTGCGGAGGAGGCGGCTCGGCGTCTGGCGGCCAGACCTTGAGGATATCGGGGCCTTGCGGCCCCTCCGCCCCTGCGGGGCACCTGCCTCGTGAACGGGGGAGGATAAGGGCAGTCCATCAGGACGAATCGAACAGCGCGACCTGGAGGCAGGCTTCATTGTGGATGTCGCGCAAGGCCTCGCGCTCGGTGTCCGGCACGCGGCGCGACCTTGCGGCGGGTGGCAGGGGCGCGAGGCGGTAGCGGGGCGCTGAGGGTGTGGCGCGGGTGCGGGCGAGGTGGCGCGTCATGCGGGCAATATGGGTGGCGGGATCGTCGTAGACATCGCGCAGGGCGGCCAGACGGCGCACGAGCGGCTGGCTGGGCACCAGTTCGTCGGCGCGCGGCAGGTAGTCCCAGGGCTCGGGCGGCGGCAGAGGCAGGTCGAGGCGGAGGATGCGCGGACGCGGGCCGCATTTCGGACGGCGCGGGGGTGGCGCGGTGGGGGTACGGGGCGCGGGATCGGCGAGGCGGAAGGCGGCAAGGGTGAGGTAAGGGCGCGGTGCGGGTGTGCCACGTGGTGCGATTGGTGCCGCGACGTGCGCGGCGCGCGACCGAACCTCTGGCAGCGGACGCTCTAGCACCATCAGCACAAGCAGGCGGCGGGTCAGCGCTTCGAAACGGGCGAGGTCTGCCGCGAGGCGGGCGCGGACGGGGCGCAGCAGGAAGGGCTTGCAGGCGAGCCGGCCAAGACCGAGCGAGCGTGCGATGTCGTGCACCATGTAATCGGCGCGGCGCCATGCGACGATGACAAGCGACTGGAACGGGGTGGACGGCATCAGGTTCATGCCGGCTATCATGCCACAGGTTTCTTTACGGTCGGAAAGGCGGCGCGCTTTCCAACACAATCTGTGCCTCGGAGTCAGACGGCCCGGTGCGGTTCCGAATGGTCCCATTCGGCCAGCAGGGTGCGCAGGGCCGAGACGAAGGCGAGCGGCTGGTCGAGCATGACATGGTGGCGCGCATGCGGGATCGAGATGAACGGCACCTGGTGGCCGAGCAGCTTGCGCATGTAATCGCCGACATCATCCGGCATCAGGTCGCTGTCCTCGCCGCGAATAATGGCGATGCGGCATTTGGCGGCCTTCAGCATGTCGCCGGGCGCGTCGTTCGGTTCGAAATGGGTCCAGATCGAGGGATCGAATTTCCACGTCCAGCCATCGTCCTGCTTCTTGAGGCTCCAGCGGGCGATATAGTCCATGGCGTAGTGGTTTTCGCAAAGCTGCGGCGGCGCAAGGCGGAACCGGCCAAGGGCGCTGGCAAGATTGTCATAGACGCGGTTGGGACGGCCTGACCGGGGCGGGCCGCGATGGGGCCGCTCGGGCGGGTTTACCGGACTGTCGACAATCACCATGCCGGTGAAGCGGTCGCCATGTTCGGCGCCGGTGACAAGCGTGACAAAGCCACCAAAGGAATGGGCAACGATGATCGGCTTGACCTCGGCCTCGAACAGGCCGGCATCTTCGGCGACGGCCATCTGTTCGGCACTGAAGGTCGCCATGTCATAGGTCTCGCGCCAGTCGCTTTCGCCCATGCCGGAAAAGGTGAGGGCGGCGACATTGTAATGCTCGGCGAAATAGGGGGCGATGAAATCCCACCAATGGGCATGGGCGCCATTGCCGTGGACGAGAAGGAGACCGGGCTTGCCGCGCTGGCCCCAGCGCTGGTAGCGGACCTGCGCGCCCTTTACCTCGACAGTGCAGGATTCGTACGGGGTTGCGACCGCGTCCTGGAACCAGGCGGGCGCAGGCGGCACGGCGCCCTTGTATTCCAGCAGCGGGCCACCCTCGGATGGCATTTCCGTTGGCTGGTCGCGCACTATCCCTTCGGGGCCTGAACTCATGGCGGATCCTCTTTACCTGATGCCCCTGTCATAAATGCGGGACAGGTTAAGACAAGCCTGACGCAGGGGACGGGGCGGGGTGGGCGGAGCGAAAAGAGGGGCTCATCCTGAGCGAAGTCGAAGGAGCCCCGGGCGGCAAGAACAGGACGCCTGCGCCCGTCCTTCGACTTCGCTCAGGATGAGCGCGTCGGTGATGTGGGAGCGGACCGCCCTCTAGTGCCCCCCTTGCAAGGGGGAGGTTGGGTGGGGGTCATGGATTCAACGGCAAGGAACCCGTCCTTCGACTTCGCTCAGGATGAGCCTGCTTTGCCGCCTACTCGTATTTCACCGAGCAGCCATAGGGTTTGGAACTGGAGACGGCGACGGCTTCGCCGGCGGCGACGCTGTCGAGGGCCGCGCGGACATAATTGTTGGCCTCCGCAATGTCATCGATGCGGGCAGACGGCTTGGAATCGATGGCGCCTTCATAGGCGAGCGTGCCGTCGGGCTTGATGACATACATGTGCGGCGTGGTCTTGGCGCCGTAGAGGTGGCCGATCTCGCCGGTCGGATCGAGCAGGACATGGCTGGGTATGGCATCGCGAACGGCGGTCAGCGCGTTGGCTTCGTCGCCGGTGACATGGCCCTGCTTTCCGGGAGCGGAGGAAATTACCGAGAGCCAGACAACATCATCGGCAGCGGCATAGGATTGCAAGGCCTGCATGTTGGCGGGCGGGGTGGCGTAATGTTTCTGGACGAAGGGACAGCCGTCATTGGTCCATTCGAGAACGACGGTCCGGCCCGAGAAATCGGCCAGCGAGACGGACTCCCCATGCGAATTGGTCCCCGTGAAACCGGGGACGGGCTGGCCGGGCACGACGAGCGGGCTGGCATCGGCGGTGGAGGCGATGAGCGCGCCGGCTGTCAGGGCGACAGCAGCGGCCATGCCGGCGGCGAGTGAAATATTGCGGCGGCTGAACATTGGCAGTCTCCTATCGTGGCCCCCTGCCCCGCATTCAACTCAAGACCCGTCCAGAAGTCCAATCACAAGGTCTTTAGACAGGATTTCGGGCAGGATGTCCGGCTCTGCCGCGCCCGCCCGATACCAGAGATACATCGGCACGCCGGCCCGTTCGCGCAGTCTCAGTTCGGCGGCGATGACCGGATCCTTGCGGGTAAAGTCAGCGACGAGGAAGGCGACATTGGCATCGGCGAAGGCCGCGTGCACGGCGCTGGTCTTGAGCGTGCTGAGCTTGTTGAGCTGGCAGGTGGCGCACCATGTGGCGGTGAAGTCGACAAAGACAGGGCGGCCTTCGGCGGTGAGTTCGGCAACGCGTTCCGGGCTCCAGGCCTCGGTCTCGTATTTGGCGGCATAGGCCGTGGGTGTGCCTTCCGTGCCGCCGGGCACCGTGGCGCGCAGGGCGGGATACGCAAAGGCGGCCACAAGAACGAGCAAGGCGGCGATGCGGGCCGGGGTGCCGGGCTTGCGGGCAAGCCAGATGGCGAAGGCGATGCCGGTGGCTCCGGCGACCGTCCAGGCGACGGCGCCATGACCGGCCAGCGCGCCGAGCACAGAGAGCAGCCATGCAGCAGTGAGGAACATCGGGAAGGCGAAGAATTGCTTCAGCGTTTCCATCCACTTGCCGGGCTTGGGCAGGAGGCGCTGCAGGCCGGGCACGAAGCTGAGCAGGAGGAAAGGCAGCGCAAGGCCGAAGCCCATGGCGAGGAAGACGACGAAGACAGCGGGGGCTGGCTGGGTCATGACCGCGCCGAGTGCTACGCCGAGGAAGGGGCCGACGCAGGGCGCACCGACGACAGCCGCGAGGATGCCGGTGAAGAAGGCCCCGGCGGCGCCATTGCGGCTGGCCAGGTTGCTGCCTGTGTTCTGGATCGAACTGCCAAGCTCGAACAGGCCCATCAGCCAGAGCCCGATGACGAACATGATGAGGGCGAGGATGGCGACGGTCGGCGCGTTCTGGAGCTGGAAGCCGAGCGTGGCCGTGCCGGTGGCGGCGCGCACGGCAATGATGACGGCGGCGAGCGCCGCGAAGGAGACGAGGACGCCGGCGGTGTACCAGAGGCCGTGGCTGCGCAACTCTTTCGCGTGGCCGCTGGCGGCCGCCGAGACCATGCCCATGGCCTTGATCGAGAGGACCGGCAGGACGCAGGGCATCAGGTTGAGGACGAGGCCGCCGACAAGGGCGAAGAAGGCGAGCGTGATGAGGCCCGCCGGGCTGCCCCCTGCCCCGGACGGGCCGGAGCGGGTCGCGGCGAGGCCGGACGTGTTGCCGAATACGGCGCCCTGTTCGGCGGACAATTCATAGCCTGTCCGCGTGCCGTCTGCCTGTTCCACGACGAGGACGCCTTCGAGCGGGCCGTCGGGCGCATCCGGGCGGGCGGGCGTGAGCGAGAGCGTGGCGCCGTCAGCGCCGAAACTGGCGGGCTGGCCTGCCGGGTGGCTGATCTCGTGGGCGAAGGGGAAGAAACGGAGGGCGGCGTCACGCGTGAGGCCGGGCGCGCCGCGCAGGCTGAGCTGCCAGGGCGCGGCGGACGTGTCGAGACGGGCCTCGCCGGCGAAGTCCGTGGGTGCCCTGGCGATCCAGTCGGCAATCATCGTGCCATGGGCCGGATCGGGAATGGCCTCGCCGACATCCAGCACGAGCGAGACGTCAGCATATTCCGGTATGCAGATATCCTCGCAGATCAGATAATCGGCAACAACGTCGAGCCGGACGGTGCTGCTGGCCGCTGCGGGGATCATCAGCGAGAAAGGCAGGATGACCTGGTCGCTGTAACCGTAATCCATGATTTCGCCGTCAACGACAGGCAGGAGCTCTGGAATGGGCCAGAGAAAGTCGCCGATGGCGCCGCCGGGAATGGTGCTCGTATCGCGGTGGACGAGCTGTGGCGGCAGGCCCGCATCGCCGGCATTGCGCCAGTAGACGTGCCAGCCGGGATCGAGATCCATCTTCAGCGCGGCCTGGACGGTTTCGCCGGGCATGACGCTGGTGCGCTCCGCGATCAGTTCGACGCGGGCATGGCCGCCATCAACCGGAGCGGCGAGTGCGGGCGCGGCGGCGCCAAGGAAAATCGCCGCGAGCAGGCTGAAGAGGATTCGGGTCATGACGAAGCTTTCATCGGGTCAGCGTCCCATATGCCCGCGATTGGCCGCGGAATGAAGGCCCTCGCTTATTCGTGAACGGTGCGCGAGCGGCTGCCCGCCAAATAAAAAAGGCGGCCCGCAAGGAGCCGCCTTTGAATTCACATATCCGGATGGATCAGACGGCTGCCGGCGCTTGTGCTGCCTGCACGCGCATGGCCCGCTGGATGATTTTCGGCCAGTTGAGCAGCGAGACGAGGTGGGCATAGCAGGCCCCCACAGCGCCATTGTTGCGCAGCTCGAGGTATTTGTCGTCCGGCAGCGCATTCAGGCGCTCTTCGGAAATGGCGTAATAGTCAGCGATTTTCTGCTGGTCACCGACCGGATTGCCCTGCGGGTCACGCGGCTGGAAGGCGACCGTCTTCTGTTCCATCAGGTCGAGATCGGTCAGCATTTTCACGAAATCTGCCGTGGCACGGCGCTGACGTTCGAATTCCTTGCAGAATTCGACTGCATCATTAGTGAATTTCGTGGGCTGGCCATTCTCGAAGAAGGGCACTTCCGGCTGGTTCGACACCATTGGCGCGGCGCGATCGACGCAGAGCACGAGGCGGTCAGACGCATCATCAGAGGCGAAGACGAAGGGATAACGGCGCACGAAGGCCGGCACGTAATGGTCGTCCGGGACACGGCCCTGCGCGTCAACGAACAGGTTCTCGCCCTGACGGACACCCATGACGGCGATCGGTGTGCGATCATTGCCGACGAAAATGATCGGATAGGACGCGGCCGCGAGACCGAATTCGGTGACCGTGACCGGCACGGCATGCGCCTGGCGCAGGAATCCGAACGGCTCGGCAATCTGTTTGACACCGAGGCCGCCGTGATCTTCCGGCGACAAGGGCTGGGGCTGTTGGTAGAAGAGAACCTGGCCTGTCAGCGGCTGGACGCCACCGGCAGGCGGTGTGGCAGGGGGGTTGTTCACGTGTCTGCTCCTGAATTGTTGGCCGGAGCGTTAGCGGAAATAGGGACTGGCCACAACACCCGAACCGGCTTGAACTACACTAAAGACAAGGTGAAAAAAGCGTCATGTTCATCCAGAGGCTGATCCGCTCCCATCAAGGCCTGCCTGCGCGGCTTGCGGCGTTGGCGATGGCCGTGTGCCTGGCAAGCTGTTCGCCGCCCGTCGACGATGCCGGAACGCCGCGCCGGATCGCCCGCCAAGTCGACCAGTTGATGACCACGCTGGCGCAGACCGAACTGGCCCGCGACCCGGAAATGGCGACGCGGCTGGGCCTGACGGAAAAGGCCGTCGGCTACGAGTTCAACCGCTACCTCACCGACCGGTCGCAGGCGACCTATGAACGGGTGCGCGTGTCGCGGCTGGAAATGCTGCAGGCGCTGGCCGAGGCGCCCAAGCCAGCCGCCGGGAGTCCCCAGGCGCGCCATCTGGAAACACTAATCAAGGCCTATGAGACGGCCGAAAGCCTGTTCGTCGCGGGGCATGGACAGACCGGGCTCGGCGTCGCCTATCCCTATGTCGCCGACCAGATGCGCGGCGCCTACCTGGACGTGCCGGACCTGATGACGCGATCGCACCCGGTGCGCACAGCGCAGGACGCGCGCAACTATGTCGCCCGGCTGGCGGCCTTTCCGGACGCGATCGACGATGAGCGGCGCCGCCTAAACGCGGATGCGGCGGCAGGCGTGATTGCGCCGGACTTCATCCTGCGCCGCATGGCCGTGCTGGCGACCGAAATGGGCGCCGGCCCGGCAGAGGAGCATGTGCTCGTGGTAACGCTGGACAGCCTGCTCGGCGGCCCGGAAGACCTCAGCGCGGAGGAACGCCATGCACTGGCGGCGCGCGCCCGGGACCTGGTCGAGACGGGCATCCTGCCAGCCTATGAACGCTTTGCCGGTGACCTGATCAAGCTGGCCGCACGGGCGCCGTCGGAGCCGGGCGTCTGGCAATTGCCCGAGGGCAATGCCTATTACGATGCCGCGCTGGCGGCCTATACGTATGACGGTGTCAGCGCGGTCGAGCTGCACGCGCTGGGCCAGCGCGAAGTGATTTCGCTGACCGACCAGCTGGATGCGGCGCTGACGGAAGCGGGATTGGCCGAGGGCAGTGTGGCCGAACGGTTGCAGGCGCTGGCCGCCCTGCCCGAACAGACCTATGCCGACGACGAGCCGGGCCGCGAAGCCCTGCTGGAACGGATGCGCCAGCTGGAACAGAAGGCCGAGGCCGCGCTTGGACGCGAGATCCCGAGCCTGCCGAAAACGCGGGTCGCGATCCGCGCGGTGCCGGATTTCCTTGAAGCGTCGTCACCGTCCGCCTTCTACAGCGCGGCCCCGGCCAATGGGTCGGCGCCCGGCCTGTTCGAGATCAACCTGTCGGACATGCGTGACTGGCCGGACTTCACGCTGGCCACGCTGGTCTATCATGAGACCCTGCCCGGCCATCACCTGGAGAGCGCGGTGGCGGCCGAACGGGCGAACCTGCCGCTGGCCCGGCAGATGATCTGGAATGTCGCCTATGGCGAAGGCTGGGGCGCCTATGCCGAGACACTGGCCGACGATATCGGCCTCTATTCGGACGACCCGCTGGGCCGGATCGGCTACCTGCAATCGATGCTGTTCCGCGCCGCCCGGGTGGTGACCGATACCGGCATCCACCGGATGAAGTGGAGCCGCCAGCAGGCCGTGGACTATCTCACCAGCGTGACCGGCCAGCCGGAAGCGGCGATGGCGGCGGAAGTCGACCGCTATGCGGTCTGGCCGGGTCAGGCCGCGGCCTATTGGGTCGGGCGCCAGCGCCTGCTGGACCTGCGCGAGCGGGCCGAGCGCGTGCTGGGGCCGAAATTCGACCGGGCGAGCTTCCATGAAGTGGTGCTGACAGGCGGTCCGCGCCCGCTCGATATCCTCGAGCATGACGTCGAGCAATGGTATGGCGCGCAGGTCGACCCGGACGAATAAGGCCCGGAAATCTTCAAACAAACCGAAGTCTGCCCTAATCCCGCCATGTCGCCTACGCCATTCTGCTCGCAAGGACGCTTATCGGAGGGACGACCATGAGACTTCACGGATTGATACTGGCCAGCGTGGCCGCAGCAGCCCTGTTGGCAGGGTGCACAACCGAGACTGGCGCGACGGACGGAATGGTCGTTGACGCCAAGCCGTCTGCGCCGCCTCCCCCTCCCCCGCCACCCATGGCCGAATCTGAACGGGCGCTCCAGGACGTCGTCGTGACGGGCAGCGCCAAGGCCAGCCGCCAGGAGATGGGGCGCATGATGCCGTCTCCGGTGATCACGGCCCCGCCCGAGCCGGAATTCCGCGACCAGTATGAGGATGTCGAGGCCAACCCGGTGAAGCTGACCAGCGAAGAGCCTGTCTCGACCTTCTCGATCGATGTCGACACGGCGTCCTACGCCAATGTCCGCCGCTTCCTGAAAGGCGGCACCTTGCCGCCCAAGGACGCCGTGCGGATCGAGGAACTGGTCAATTATTTCGACTATGCCTATCCGCAGCCGAAAGCCGGCAGCGACCCGTTTGCGACGCAGGTGACAATGATGCCGTCGCCCTTCAATGCCGGACGCGACCTGATCCAGATCGGCATCCAGGGCCGCGACATTGACCGCGACGCCCGCCCGCCCATCAATTTGACGCTTCTGGTGGACGTGTCAGGCTCGATGCATTCGGAAGACAAGTTGCCGCTGGCGCGCCAGGCGATGAAACTGATGCTGGAAGAGATGGCGCCGACCGATACGGTGGCCATCGTCGTCTATGCCGGTGCGGCTGGCGAAGTGCTGGCGCCGACGCCAGTGAGCGACAAGCGCAAGATCGTGGCGGCGCTGGAAAACCTGCGGGCTGGTGGCTCGACAGCGGGCGGCGAAGGCCTGCGGCTGGCCTATTCGCTGGCTGAGCAGGGCCTAAAAAAGGATGCGGTCAACCGCGTGATGCTGCTGACCGATGGCGATTTCAATGTCGGCATCTCCGATCCCGAACAGCTGGAGGACTTTGTCTCGCGCAAGCGGGAGACCGGCATCTATCTCTCGGTGCTCGGCTTCGGGCGCGGCAATTACAATGACGCGATGATGCAGAAGATTTCCCAGACCGGGAATGGCACGGCAGCCTATATCGATACGCTGAGCGAGGCGCGCAAAGTGCTGGCCGACGACCTGTCAGGCAACATCTTCCCGATTGCGGATGATGTGAAAATCCAGGTTGAGTTCAATCCGGCGCGGATCAGCGAGTACCGCCTGATCGGCTACGAGACGCGAATGCTGGAACGGGCCGATTTCAACAATGACAAGGTGGATGCCGGCGACATTGGCGCGGGCACCAGCGTGACGGCGATCTATGAAGTGACGCCGACGGGTTCCGATGCCGCGCAGATTGACCCGCTGCGTTATGGCGACGCCGCCAAGGCTGGCAGCACGCAGGGCGAATATGCCTTTGTAAAGCTGCGCTACAAGGCACCGGGCGCGGACACGTCAAAATTGCTGACCTATGCCGTGACCGACGACAATCGCGTCGCGAGTGTCGATACCGCCCCGGAATGGGCGCGGTTTGCGACCGCCGTGGCCGGGTTTGGCGAAATGCTGAAGGGTGGAGAGGCCCTTGGCACCGGTTTCGGGTGGGAGGCGATCCGAAAACTGGGGTCTGGCGCCAAGGGCAAGGATGAATTCGGCTATCGCGCCGAATTTGTCGAACTGACCCGCTTGGCCGAGACGGCTGATGCGCAGGCAGCGCTCAACCGGCCAAGCCAGGGAGACTAGGCCTCAGGCGGCGATCTTGCGGGAGTGATCAGTGAAACAGACGGTCGAGAAGCCTTCCTCGATGTCGTTCACCATCAGTTTGCGCGCCGCCCCGTCGAATTCGTGGGCGAGGAAGACGGCATTGGCGCCGTAACGCTCGGCCTCTGCGAGGGCCCATATGGGCTGGAGGTCGTGCGGGCGCCCCGACAATTCGACGACCCGGATGAGGCGCCATCCATAGGCGTCCGGCGCGGCGAAGATGACCACGCCCGGGCTGCGCGCCCATGGCCCGTCCGGTGCCACGCGATTGAATTCCCAAGCCTTGCCAGACCGTCCCCGAAAACTAACTGTGATACCCATGTTCCTGCTCCGTTCTCTTATCCTGTTCCTAATATGTTCCAGAAGAACGCGCAAGAAAATTTTAGTTAACAGCGGGTTAACCATTCGGATCGAATTGGTAGTATCTATTTAACGACGGTGAAACGGCGCGTATCGAAAACGCGCAGGACCTGTTTCAATTCGCGGCCCCGGCGCAGGACCTGGCCAGCGGAGCCATAGACGGCATACTGGCCTTGCCGATTGGCGAGCGCCGGTTCCTTCTCGATCCGCCAGGTTGGGTTCTCGGCATGCCGCCGGAAGATCGCGAAAATGGCGACATCCTTTTCCATGCCGATGGCATAGTCGCGGGCCTCTCCGGCGATGACGAGCCGACCATAGACATCCAGGATGGGTTGCATCTCGGCTTTCTGGAACGCAACCCGTGGTTCAGGCGCCAGTTTGCGCGAAAACGTGTCCATCATGTCGTCCTTTCAGGTTCGCGCATGGAGCGAGTCCGCAAATCTGCAGTCGCCTAAACGCATTGTAATTCAAATGGGGCGAAATCACCGCAATTTGGCCTTGCGTGCGCCACCGGCGCTCTCCATCTTCTAAGTGTCGGGCGGAGGTGTATACCAAGCACCCCGGACCCATCAGCCCCCCCAGCCCCCTGGGGCGCTTGATCAGCTTTCGCTCGACACCTTCCCCCCCTCAAATCAGCGCTCCCGTCCGCGTCCGGACGGATTTGCATCCGGCCTCAGCGCCTTGAAGGCGTCGAGCACAGGCGCCACGACCCGCCCGGCAGTCCGGCCGAGGCCAGAGGCCTGTTGCAGTCGCCGGGAGATATAGGCATCGAGATCGGCCTCATCAGGGGCATCGAGCCAGTACATGACGATGCCGGGAATCACCGCCGCCAGCAGGCCGCGCTTGGAATAGCGATTGTAATCGGTCGCCGTATCGCCCGCTGCGGTCCAGATCATGTCGGCGACCGACCAGGCGCGCTGGACGGCCGGGCCGGCGCTCCAGGGCAGGAAACCGCGCGATGCGGCGCGGCGTACGGCTTCGCGGTTCGGGGCGAGCGCATCGAGCCAGGCGAGGACGCCGCGCTTCACCTTGTCGGGCACACGCATGGCGGACAGGTCCTCAGCAGCGAGAACGGCGCGTCCCTCGGCCTCTGCCGCGCTGAAAAAGGCCTCGATCAGGTCGATCACGCCGTTTGGCGCGGCGAGCGCCTGTTCACCTTCGCTAAGCCCGGCCTCATTGGCAGCAAGGCTGGCAGCGGCATCTGTCCAGCCGTCAAAGGCGACATGGGGCAGAAGGGCCTCCAGCCATCTGGAACGCAAGACATCGGATGGCGTATGTGTCATAATACTTCTTTGCATCATTTAAGGGGCTTGGCCAAATCGCTTCTTGCGTGATATAGGCCCCTTTCACGGCTTAGCAGGCCTCAAAGAATTCGTCGGGGCGACGCCCCTAACCCAATGGAGAAGACCCATCGTACAGATCGTCGTCCGCGATAACAATGTCGAGCAAGCCCTGCGCGCGCTCAAGAAGAAGATGCAGCGCGAAGGCCTCTTCCGCGAAATGAAGGCCCGTCAGGCTTTCGAAAAGCCGTCCGAGAAAAAAGCCCGCCAGCACGCCGAAGCCATTCGCCGCGCCCGCAAACTGGCCCGCAAGCGCGCCCAGCGCGAAGGTATCGTGTAGGCCTTGCGGTCTTACGCACTGAAAAAAGCCCCGTCAGAGCGATCTGGCGGGGCTTTTTCTTTGGGGCTGACTTGAATTCACCGCCCCTGCTTTCGCAGCGAACACGGGACGATCGGACGTGTGGCTCGACCCCCACCTAGCCTCCCCCTTTCAGGGGGAGGAACAGTCCGTTCGATTTGGAATGATCGGCGCCCTCTAAAAGAAACTCCTCCCCCTGAAAGGGGGAGGCGGGGTGGGGGTCAGATTCGGGCCGCACGCGGCTCGTCCTTCGGCTTCGCTCAGGATGAGCCTCTTCTCCGCGCTCAGCCCGCCTTGCGGCTGAACATGCGTTTGAAAACACCGCCAAGGTCACCGATGCCTGCGCCGTGGACTGCGCCGGCCCGGTAGACCTTGGTAGCGAGCCAGAGGATGGCCAGGGCAGTGAGCGCCATGATCAGCATCTGAGCCACAATTTCCCACAAGGGCGGATCGTGCGGCATGCGCAAGATCAAGAGGAAGGGCGTAAACACCGGAATCCAGGACGCAATGTCGATAATTGGCGAGCCGGGGTCCTGGAAAGCGATGAAAATGGCGAACATTGGCAGCATCAGCAGGATCATCATCGGGCTGAGCAGGGTCTGGGCTTCCTGGATCGTGTCGCAGAGCGAGCCCAGCGCCATGAAGATCATGCCGTACATGACATAGCCGAGCAGGAAGCTGATCAGGCCGGGAATGATGATGGACGGGTTGGCAAAGGCCGCGAGGAAGGGCGACAGGAGGCTGGCGCCGCCCGGGATCTGGCTGGTCGCGAACAGAGACGCCCCGAACGCGAACAGGCCCCAGGAGACCATCATCGTGGACGTGACCGCGAAGACAGCGAGCAGCTTGCCGGCAAGCAGTTCGGTCAGCTTCACCGAGGTGAGCAGCGTGTCGAAAATCTTGTTCGAGCGTTCTTCAATCGTGCCCATCAACAGGTACTGGATGATCGAGAAGATCATCAGCCAGAGGAAATAGGCGAGGCCGCCCGCGACGAAGACCGGCGCCCGGTCAGCCATGGTGACCTCCGAGCCTGCCGTTGTCTGGTCAGCCACGGTGCGGATACGGTGGGCGGACACTTGCAGGGCATTGGCGTCGACCCGGTCGAGGAAATCCGCGCCGAGCCCGGCCTCGGAGAGGGCCTGCTGGCGGGCAAGGCGGCGCATGGCATTGGCTGCCGTGGCACGCAGGGCGCCGACATTGACGTCGTCGCTCCAGTATTCGAGATCCTTGCCGTCAGTCGACGGAATGAAGACGGCGAAGAGCGGCTTGTCGCCGAGCGGGCCGGAGACGAGGCGCTCGCCCATCAGGTAGGGGCGCAAATCGTCGATGGAACGGGCCGGGGCCGGCACGCGGATGAACTTGCGCGGCGGCGCGGCATTGCCGGACTGGAGCGCGGCGTGCTGCTCGGGCGACAGGTCCATATTGGCGGCAAGGTCACGTGCCTGCTGGCTGGCGTCCGCGTCATCCAGCGCGAACTCGCCTTCAATGGCGTCGGCATACACGGAGGCAGGCTCGACGACGGCGTAATAGCGCACGGGCGAGGACTTGGCGGCGAAGATGGCAAAGGTGCCGCCTATGATCATGAATAGCGGCACGGCAGCGAGGCTGAGCCAGAAGCCCCAGGCCCGGACATAGCCGAGATAGTCACGCCGGAAGATCAGGTAGACATTGCGCATCAGGCCGCCTCCCCCGTTTCGGATTCGGTCAGGGCGGCGGCATCGGCCTCGCCGACCAGCGACACGAAGACATCGCGCAGGCGCGCCTCCTCAGGTGCAAAGCTGACAATGGGGGCCCCCGCATCGATGGCCGCCCGCAGCGCATCCTGCGCATCGGTGCCGCGCGGCAGGGCGATGCGCCAGGCCTCGCCCGGGCCTTTTTCGGGCGCACGGTGGGCTTCGAAGCCTTTCGGTTCAAGCGCTGTGGTCAGGTCAAAGCCTTCGGCCACGGAAATGCGGGCGCCCCGGCCGAGCGAACCGAATGCCTCGTCCAGCGTGCCGTCGAAAACCTTCCGTCCACGCGCCATCATGACGATGCGGTCGCACAGGCGTTCGGCATGTTCCATGACATGGGTGGAGAAGAGGATGGTGGCACCGCGCGCATGCTCGGCGCGGATCAGGTCTTCGAGGACCTGCTGGTTGACCGGGTCGAGGCCGGAGAAGGGCTCGTCGAGGATCAGGAAATCCGGCTGGTGGGCGAGCGTCGAGAGGATCTGCACCTTCTGCGCCATGCCCTTGGAGAGTTTGGAAATGCGCGTCGCCTTGAACTCGCCGAGCCCGGCCGTGTCGAGCAGGTCATTGGCGCGCGCCCGCGCAACCTGCGCCGAGAGGCCCTTGAGGCGGGCAAAATGCTCGATCGAGCTGCGCGGGGTCATTTTCTTGTAGAGGCCGCGCTCTTCGGGAAGGAAGCCGACGCGCTTGAGCGTGGCAATCTCCGGCGGCTTGCCGAACAGGCTGACACTGCCGGAATCCGGCTGCATCACGCCGAGCGCCATGCGCAGGCTGGTCGACTTGCCGGCGCCGTTCGGACCGAGGAAACCGATGATCTCGCCTTCGGGCACTTCGAGCGACAGGTCGCTGACCGCCGTGAAGGCGCCAAAACGCTTGGTCGCGTGCGTCATCACAAGGGGCGGCATGCGCATGGAAGCCTCCTCGGCGCCGGGAAGCGCCTCTGGCGTAGCGATTCCCGATAAGAAGACATGTGTTTGGCCCGGAACGCCTTGCCAAGCCCTTAAAGCGGACGCAGCATGATGCCATGAAAACGGATACTGCCCCTGCTATGCGCGGCTGCCTCCACCTGACCCGCAAGGATATTGTGAGCGAGCGACGGCACGTCCTGCTCGAACGCAACCGCGTACTGGCCCGTATCGAGGCGGCGCTGGCGCGGATGGAGGAAGGCCGGTTCGGGTTTTGCACGCAATGCAGCAGCCCGATCCCGATCAAGCGCCTTGAAGCGGACCCCGCGATGGCGCGGTGCCCGGAATGTCGTGAAGCCTGCTAGGCCGACCGGTGCGCTAGAGCGCGGCCCCGAACAGCCAGATGAACCCCTGCACAATGAGGGCAAGGACGATCAGCAGAACCACCGTGGCCATCCAGCGTCCACCGAGGTTCAGGAAAAGGCCGGCTGCAAAGCCGAACGCAGCGATCAGGCCGAGCGAGACCATCCAGTTTATGCCGATGGCCACTGCGAGCACCGCGTAACCGATGGTCATGAAGGTCAACAAGGTGCCCCACGTGCCGCCGACTATGAAGCCGTGCCAGGTATCTTCCTGCGCGGTGATGTCCATTTCGCCGTGATGGTATTCGCTGGTCGCCATAAGGCCTCTCCGTGACTCGTATCTGCAGGCCGTATTAGCGAAGGCACCGCAAGGGTCAAGCGCGGCAAAGCGCGCGCCTGTTCAGTTGACGTCGCGCTTTTGCACCGCCTGTTTCGGCCGCTTCGGCGTAAAGGCGCGCGGCAACGGGGCAGCGGGCACACCCTCTTCGGCCAAAGCCGCCGATTCTTCGGGTGTCGTCGCGCCCCAGATCGGGCGGTCTTCGCTCTCGCCATAATACATGGCGCGCGCTTCGTCGGCGAAATCATCGCCGACATAGTCGAAATTCTTCGCGACATGGTCGCGCGCCTTATCGGCAAATTCCGCGACGAGGCGCTCGGCATCCGACTGGACAGCGGCCTTTTTCGGCGATTTCACCGACGGGGCCATGATCTGCTTGGCGACATTTGCGCCGCCGCAGTCCGGGCAGGTCACCAACCGTTTCGCCGACTGGGTGTCGAACGCGGCAGACGAGGCAAACCAGGCCTCGAAATCGTGTTCGCAATCACCACAGATGAGCGCGTATCGGATCATGCGCGCCTCAAGCCGCCAGCAATGCGTCGAGCTTGCCCGCGCGCTCGAGCGCCATCATCTCGTCGCAACCGCCAACATGCGTGTCGCCGATGAAAATCTGCGGGAATGTGCGCCCGCCGCCCGAGCGTTCGACCATTTCGGCCTTCCTGGCGGCGTCCATGCCGGCGTCGATTTCGGTCAGTTCGACCTTCTTGGCCTTCAGGAGCGTAAGGGCGCGGGTGCAGTACGGACAGAACGCGCGGGTGTAGATGGTGACCTTGGGCATAGAGGCAGGATCCTTAGAGCAATGAGTTCTGGCGCTTATATGGTAACATCTGTTTCCCGGACAACGCGCGCTAACACAAGTACATCCACATTCGCTGCGCCTGCCTGTTTCAGTGCACGCGCGCAGGCAGACAGTGTCGCGCCAGTCGTTAATACATCGTCGACAAGCACGACCCGGCGGCCCGAAATCCGCGTGGCGGCGGACTTTGATACGGTAAACGCGCCGGCGACATTGCGCCGCCGGGCACGGGCCGAGAGGCCGGCCTGGCTAGGTGTACGCCGCGTACGCTTTATCGCATCGACCAGCATCGGTGTGCCGGACTGGCCCGAAATCGCCCCGGCAAGCCAGGCGGACTGGTTGAACCCCCGGCGAACAAGCCGGGCATAGTGGAGCGGAACGGGCACGATGAGATCGGCCTCATCGACCAGTGTGCGCCCCGCTTGCAGCATCCAGCCCGCCAGGGTGTCGAGCCCGTCGCGGCGGCCGGACCGCTTGAGATCGAGCACGGGACGCCGGGACGCGGCATCATAGACCATGGCCGCGCGGGCCCGGGTCCAGCGCGGTGGGCGGGCGATGCAGGGCGCACAGGTGGCACCGGGGCCCATGTCGAAGTCGAGCGGGCTGCCGCACGCGTCACAGACGGGGCCCGTGAGGAAGTGGATCTGGCCGAATTCCTCGGGCGCGAGCGGGCCTTTGCCGACGCCGCGCTGGCCGGAAACCAGTGAACGCGGTGGCCAGAGAAAGTCCGCAATCGCCCGCAGAAAGCCCTTTGCGCGGGCCGGGCCCCGGTCCATATCGCCTTGCATGAGCCCTCCTGCCCCTCCAAAAGCTCCGCCGCGCCTGTTTGACCGCGACCTGCTGGTGCGCCGCCGTGACGCGGTGGCACCCCGCTTTGAGGAATATTCCTTCCTGAAGGCCCGCGTGTCGAGAGACCTGGTCGACCGGCTGGACGACACATCGCACACTTTCCGGTCGGGACTGGAACTGGGCGGGCATGACGGGGGTGTGGCCAGCCTGCTGCAAGGGGGTGGCAAGGTGGCGGCGATGCGGACGACAGACCCGTCGCCGGGCATGGTGGCGCAGGCCCGCGCGCGCGGCCTGGACGCAGAGGTCGCCGACGAGGAGACCCTGCCCTATGAGCCGGCCAGTTTCGACCTGGTCGTGTCAGCGCTGTCGCTTCACTGGGTCAATGACCTGCCGGGGGCGCTGGTGCAGGTGCGCCGCGTGCTGGAGCAGGACGGCCTGTTCCTGGGCGCCCTGTTTGGCGCGGGAACGCTGGCCGAACTGCGAACATGCCTGACCGAAGCGGAAAGCGAGCTTGCCGGCGGACTGGCGCCACGCCTGTCACCGCTGCCGGCCCTGTCGGACATGGCCGCGCTGATGCAACGGGCGGGCTTTGCCTTGCCGGTGGTCGACCGCGACAGTGTAACGGTGCGCTATGATAGCGTGTTCGGCCTGCTGGCAGACCTCAAGGGCATGGGCGAGCGGGCGGCGTTCACAAGGGGCATGGGCCAACCCCTGCCCCGGCGCGTGCTGATGCGGATGGCTGAAATGTATGCCGAACGGTTCAGCGATCCGGACGGGCGCATCCGGGCGACATTCGAGATCGTCTTCCTGTCAGGCTGGTCGCCGGCGCCAAGCCAGCCGAAACCGCTGAAGCCGGGCAGCGCGACCGTGAGCCTTGCGGACGCTGTCCGAAAGCAGAGCGGGGAAAACTAGACGGCAACATGCCGGATCAGGAGCCCTTGGCGGTGTCGAGAGCGGCTGACGAGTCCTCGAAAGCCCCCGACGTGGCGGCGCCGACAGCCCCAATGCCGCCGAGGATGGCCAGAGCCATCACACCGATGATCAATCCGTATTCCAGCGCTGTGGCCCCGCGCTGATCAGCAGCGAAACGTACAAGCAGAGTCTTCAGCCCCATCTCAGACCCTCCCAGGTCCTGCTCCCGAAAGCACATCGAACAGAGGAATGTCTGCCGCTGGCGCCGGATAGTCGTGCAGGGCAGAAGGTGCGACCCATTTGAAGGATTGCCCTTCCCTGGGATTCACGTCGCCTGTCCAGGCACAACACCTGAACAATGGCATAAGTAGGTGAAAATTCGGATAATGGTGGCTGGCAAATGTGAGCGGTTCGAGATCGGATTCCTCAACCATGATTGACAATTCCTCGTGCAGTTCGCGCACGAGTGCCCGTTCCGGCGTTTCGCCGGCTTCGACCTTGCCGCCGGGAAATTCCCAGAGGCCCGCCATGGCTTTGCCTTCCGGGCGCCGGGCCAGAAGGATTTCGCCCCTGTCATTGTAGAGCGCCGCCGCAACGACCAGCACGAGCGGATGCGTCATGTCCGGTAGGCGCCGTTGATGTCGACATAGCCATGCGTCAGATCGCAGGTCCAGACAGTCGCCGAGAACGCGTCAACACCGAGATCGACCCGGATGGTGAATTCCGGCCGGGCAAAGACAGCGCTGGCGGCGGCTTCATCATAGTCCGGCGCGCGGGCGCCGCCTTTCGCGACCTGGACATCATCGAACCAGATCGCGAGCTTTTCCATCACGATCGGTTCGAGCGACTTGCCGACCGCCATGACGACGCGGCCCCAATTGGCGTCACCTGCGGCCATCGCCGTCTTGATCAGCGGGGAATTGGCGATCTCGCAGGCCACGATCTTGGCGGAGAGTTGCGATTCGGCGCCTTCGACACGGACCGTGACGAACTTGCTGGCCCCTTCCCCATCCTTGACGACCTGCAGGGCGAGGTCGAGGCAGGTGGCGTGGAGGGCGGCCGCGAAGGCTGGGAAACGTTCATCCTCGCGCGTTGCGATGGCGGGTTCACCCGTCGCACCCGTGGCGAAGACCATCAGCGTGTCGGATGTCGACGTATCGCCATCCACGGTGATTGAATTGAAGGTCTCGTCGGCAATATCTTCGAGCAGGTCCTGCAGCAGGTCGGCATCGATGGCGGCGTCGGTGAAGACGTAGGACAGCATGGTCGCCATGTTCGGCGCGATCATGCCGGAGCCCTTGGCAATGCCCGCAAAGGCTGTGGGCACACCGGCGAGATCGACGGTACGGCCGGACGCCTTGGGATAGGTGTCGGTGGTCATGAAGGCCCGGGCACAGGCCTGCCAGTCAGGTGTTGCCAGACGGCCTGCGAGGTTCGGCACGAAGGACCCGATATAGTTCGGGTCTGCCAGCGGCTCGCCGATCACGCCGGTCGCGGCGATGAAACATGTGTTGCGGTCAATGCCGAGCGCACCGGTCAGCGCCTTCAGGGTCGCCTCGTTCTTCTCCACACCCTTCGGCCCGGTGAACGCGTTCGAATTGCCGGAATTGGCAATCAGCGCACGGGCCGCACCGCGCCCTTCGCCCAGCGCCTCGCGGCACCAGAGCACATCGGCCGACGCCGTCCGCGATACTGTATAGACGCCAGCGCAGGTCGTGCCCTCGTCAAATGCGAACAGGAATACATCATCGCGGGTGATGCCGCGCCGGGCATAGAAGCCGCGCGAGCCGGTCGCGGCGCGCACGCCCTTGACCACTGGCAGGACCGGAAAACTCGCGGGGGCAAACGGGGACGGCTTCAGGTTCACAATTCATTTCCTTCAGGGGCATCGGAGGCACTGTCTTCGGGCGGGGCGGCGTCCTCACCCAGCGATAGCGGCGTAGCGGGCGGACTGGCCGCGCCCCGCCCGCCTTCCTGGATGACGGCCTGCGTGCGCAATTCGCGCAGGATCTTGCTGATCTGGTTCAATGTCAGGAAGGTGACGATTTCAGGCCGCATTTCGTCGCGCGTCTTGGGCGCACGGGTGCGGCGGTCCTTGACCTTGAGAATGTGCCAGCCGTCTGCGCTGAGAAAGGGCTCGGTGATTTCACCCTCCGGTGTGTTGGCAATCATCACCGGGAACGGGTCCATCTGGTCGTTCGGCGAGACATAGCCGAGGCTGCCATTTTCCATGCGCGTGGCCGAATCCTTCGAATGCGCGCGCGCCATGCTTTCGAAGCTCGCGCCGTCCCGGATCTCGTCATAGACCTCCCGTGCTTCTTCCTCGGAGGCGAACAGGATGTGCGCGATCGACACCTCGTCGTTCGACTGTTGCAGGCTGACCTGTTCGGCATACATCCTGTCAATCCGGGCATCGGTGACCTCACGGGCGACCAGGTCCTCGACCAGGAGATTGCCGAGAATGCGTTCGCGCGCCATGTGGAGGCGGCGTTTGGCGGCCTGGTCCTGATCGATTCCGCGCCGGATCGCCTCCTGCGCCATCAATTTCTGGTCGACCAGCTGGTCGAGCACGGTCTTGTATTCCTGGCTCTTGTGATCGAGCGTTTGGCCGGCAGGGATCAGGCCCCGCGCGACGGCCTCGAGTTCGACATCGCTGACATAGATTTTCTCGCCATTGACGGACGCCGCAGCCGCACCGTCGACCTGGACCGGAATTTCGGCTTCGTCGCCATTGCCGCAGGCGCACAGCACAAGCAGCGCCGCGCCGCAGGCCAGCCGCGCCATGGCGGTCGTATTAGCCTTGAAAAACAGCACCGTTATCTCCCATGATCGCTGAGAGCGTCGCATTGACACCCCATGGCCGCGTTCTTAAGTCTGACCCTCACTCTGGTCGAGACCTCCCGACCAGTGTAAGCGCTGCGGAAGACCCCGCAATTGTCCTGCCATACGTCGCTGACAGGATTAAGTGTTTTGTTTGCCCAGATCGATTGGTGCCGCCTGATATGCTTTCCGTAGCCCGCAAGATTTTCGGTTCCGCCAATGACCGCAAGCTGAAACCCCTCCGCGCCCGCGTCAACCGGATCAACGCCCTCGAGCCGATGATGGAAGCCCTGTCCGACCAGGCGCTGAAAGCCAAGACCGTGGAATTCCGAAAGCGGCTTGCCGATGGCGCCACCCTCGACAGCCTGCTGGAAGAAGCCTTTGCGGTGGTGCGCGAAGCCTCGCGCCGGTCGCTCGGCATGCGCCATTTCGACGTGCAGCTGATGGGCGGCATGATCCTGCATTCCGGCGCGATTGCCGAGATGCGCACCGGTGAAGGCAAGACGCTGGTGGCGACGCTCGCGGTCTACCTCAACGCGCTCGAAGGCAAGGGCGTGCACGTCATCACGGTCAACGACTACCTGGCCCGGCGCGACGCTGAGTGGATGAGCGGCATTTACGGCTTCCTCGGCATGACAACCGGCATCATCGTGCATGGCGTGACAGACGACGAACGCAAGGCCGCCTACGCGTCTGACATTACCTATGGGACGAACAACGAATTCGGGTTCGACTACCTGCGCGACAACATGAAATACGGGCTGGACCAGATGGCCCAGCGCGGACACCATTATGCGATCGTCGATGAAGTCGACTCGATCCTGATCGATGAAGCCCGCACGCCGCTGATCATTTCCGGCCCGACAGATGATCGCTCCGAGCTGTATATTGCCCTCGACAACCTGATGCCGCGCCTCGAACCCGAGGATTACGAACTCGACGAAAAGCAGCGCTCGGTCACCTATACCGAGACCGGCACCGAGAAGATCGAGAACTGGCTGGTGGAAGCCGGCCTGCTGGAAGGCTCGATGTGGGAGCCGACCAATATTTCGTTCGTGCACCATGCCAACCAGGCCCTGCGCGCGCACAAACTGTACACCAAGGACAAGGATTACCTGGTCAAGGACGGCCAGGTCATGCTGGTCGACGAGTTCACCGGTCGCATGATGGAAGGCCGCCGCCTGTCGGAGGGCCTCCACCAGGCCATCGAAGCCAAGGAACGGGTCGATATCAAGCCCGAGAACCAGACGCTGGCCTCGATCACGTTCCAGAACTATTTCCGCCTCTACAAGAAGCTGGCCGGCATGACCGGTACGGCGCTGACCGAGGCGTCCGAATTCCACGATATCTACAAGCTGGAAGTGGTCGACCTGCCGACCAACAAGGAGATCAAGCGGATCGATGACGACGACGTCGTCTACCGGACCGCCGCAGCGAAATACAAGGAGATCGTCAAGGAGGTGAAGGAGTGCCAGGCCAAGGGCCAGCCGATCCTCCTGGGCACCGCCTCGATCGAGAAATCGGAAATCCTGTCCAGCCTGCTGACGGCGGCCAAGATCCCGCACAAGGTGCTGAACGCGCGCCATCACGAGCAGGAAGCCTTCATCGTCGCCAATGCCGGCGTGCCGGGCGCGATCACGGTTGCCACCAACATGGCCGGACGCGGGACCGACATCCAGCTCGGCGGCAATTTCGACATGCGTGTCGAACAGGAAAAGGCCGCCAAGGAAAAAGAGCTCGGCCGCGAACTGACCGAGAGCGAGCTGTCGATGCTCACCTCGCAGATCAAGGCCGATATCGAAGTGAAGAAGAAGCGCGCGCTGGATGCCGGCGGGCTCTACGTGCTCGGCACCGAACGCCACGAAAGCCGCCGCATCGACAACCAGCTGCGCGGACGTACCGGTCGTCAGGGTGACCCGGGCCGGTCCAAGTTTTATATTTCCATCGAAGACGACCTGATGCGGATCTTTGCCGCCGAGCGCATGGACGCCGTGATGCGCCGCCTCGGCATCAAGGAAGACGAGGGCATCACCCATCCCTGGATGAACAAGGCAATGGAAACCTCGCAGCGCAAGATCGAGGAACGCAATTTCGAGATCCGCAAGAACGTCCTGAAATATGATGACGTGATCAATGACCAGCGCAAGGCGATCTTCGAGCAGCGCATGGAATTCATGCGCGCCGATGATGTGTCCGAGACGATCGCCGAGATGCGCGATCATGTCATCGAAGCCATGGTGATGCGCACGATGCCGGAAAAGGCCTATGCAGAACAGTGGGACATTGCCGGCCTTACGGAAGCCCTGCAGTCCGATCTTGCGCTAGACCTGCCGATTGCCGAATGGGCCGCCGAGGAAGGCGTCGCCAACAAGGAAATCGCCGACCGCATTCGCGAACATGTCGCCAAGGCCTATGAAAACCTGACAAACCAGGTGGGCCAAGAGCAGATGCACCGGATCGAGAAACAGGTTCTGCTGCAGGTCCTGGACCTGCGCTGGCGCGAACACCTGCAGCAGGTCGACCAGCTGCGCTCCGTGATCCATTTGCGTTCATACGGCCAGCGCGACCCGCTGAACGAGTTCAAGGAAGAGGCGTTCAACCTGTTCTACAGCCTGCTGAACGAATTGCGCACGACGGTGACACGTTCGCTGATGCATATTCGTGTACAGGCGCCCGAAGCCCAGCGCCCGGCCCCGCCGCCACGGCGCGAACTGCACCTCGACCCGGATACCGGCGTCAACGAAATGTCGCCGAATGACCCGGTCGGCGATACCGGCCCCGGCCCGGCCCTGTTCCAGGCCGAGGATGACTGGTCGAACACGCCGCGCAATTCGCCCTGCCCGTGCGGCTCCGGCAAGAAATACAAGCATTGCCACGGCGCCCTGACGCCGCAGCGCGCCTGATCTATCAGGCGGCTACGGCGGGCTCTGGTCCGACATAGGATGATTGCGGGCGGATGAGGCGTCCGGTGAGACGCTGCTCGCGGGCATGGGCGAGCCAGCCGGCTGTGCGGCCTGTGGCGAACACCGCCGTGAACGCATCCGGCGGGAAGCCGAGCGCTTCCAATAGCAGCGCGGTATAGAATTCCACATTCACGTCGAGCGGCCGGTCAGGCTTGTGCCGGTGCAGGATTTCGAGCGCCGCCTGCTCGACCGCTTCCGCGAGTTTCAGGCGCCCGGGCAGCCGGTTCGAGCCTTCGGCCATGCGCCGGACGGCGGCTTTCAGTGCGTCGGCGCGCGGGTCACGGACCTTGTAGATACGATGGCCGAATCCCATCAGCCGGTCGCCGCGCGCAAGGGCCGCTTCGATCCAGGCCTCCGCATGGTCCGGCGTGGCGATCCCGTCCAGCATGGCGATGATCGGCCCCGGCGCGCCGCCGTGAAGCGGGCCTTTCAGCGCCGCGAGGCCTGCCAGGACAGAGGATGTGAGGCCTGACCAGGTCGAGGCGACGACGCGGGCGGCGAAGGTTGACGCGTTCAGGCCATGGTCGGCGACCGTGACGAGATAGGTGTCGAGCGCACTGGCGGTTTCGGGGGCCGCGACCTGTCCGTCCAGCATGTGCAGCATGTCCGCGGCATGTCCGCGGCGCGGGTCCGGTGCGAGGGGGCCCTGTCCATTCCGCAAGCGCAGGAAGGCCGGAAGCAGGACTGCCGGCGCGGCCAGCAGGCGCGTCGCCGTGGCGAGGTCTTCCCCATCCGCGATCCGGGCCATGACGGCGCGCACGCCGTCCATTGGCGGCAAGGCCAGGATACCGTCATCGATACAGGGCACGAGTTCGAACATTTCGCTGCGGGCATGGCCCAGCCGGGCCGCGAACGTGTGCGCATCGGGCAGGTCGTCGAACAGGCCGCCAAACAGCAGCCAGGCGACTTCCTCGAAGGATTTCTGCCCGGCGATCTGGTCGAGCGAGAACCCCTTGATGACCAGTATGCCGTGCGCTCCGTCGACCGAGGACAGGCGCGTTTCGGCGGCGATGACATCATCCAGACCCTGACTCATTTTCATTCCTCCTTGAATTTCTGGTCTGGAGATCGGCGCCGGAACGTGTATCGTCAATCTTGATCAATATAATCAATGTAAGGATGTGAGATGGCGTGGATCAGTTCGGCAGAGGCCATTCGCCAGCTCGGCGTGCGGCCGCAGACGCTGTATGCCTATGTCAGCCGGGGCCGTCTGGAAGCCCGGCCGGATCCGGACGATCCGCGCCGCTCGCTCTACAGCGCCGAGGATATCGCGCGGCTGGCATCGCGCCGGTCCGGACCGAAACGCGCCGCCGAGATTGCCCGCGCGTCGATTGCCTGGGGCGAGCCGGTCCTGACCTCCAAGCTGACAGTGATCGCAGAGGGGCGGCTCTGCTATCGCGGGGTGGATGCGATCGACCTGTCACAGACAGCCACGCTGGAAGCGGCGGCGGCGCATTTCTGGGCGGCGGACTATGCGCCGCGCCCTCACGTGCCGCCCGTAACCGAGGGCCCAGTGAAAGCGCGCCTGTTCACCGCGCTGGCTGCGCGGGCCGGGACCGACCCGCACGCACGCGGGCGATCAGGTGCGATGCTGGCGGCGGATGCGGCCACGGCGCTGGAAACGCTGGTCGATGCCGCGACGGGCGGCGCCGGAACTGGGCCGATCCATCAGCGCCTGGGAGCGGCCTGGGGGCTTGATCCGGACGGCGCCGACCTTGTGCGCCGGGCGCTGGTTTTGATGCTCGACCATGAACTCAATGCCTCGACCTTTTCGGCGCGGGTGGCTGCCTCGACGGGCGCATCCCTGTCAGCCTGCGCGCTGGCGGGTCTGTCGACCCTGTCGGGGCCCCTGCATGGCGCAGCCGTCGGCGGTGTTGTGGCCTTCCTGCGTGAAGCGCAATTGCTGGGGGCGGGCGCCGCCGTCAGGGCCCGCCTCGACGAGGGGCGCGCCCTGCCCGGTTTCGGCCATCCGCTATATCCGGGCGGCGATCCGCGCGCGACCGAACTCCTCGCGCACTTCAAGGTGCCGGAAGGACTCGCCGATATCCTGTCGGCGGTCGCCCATGAAAGCGGTGAGTACCCGAACGTGGATTTCGCCATCGCTGCCATGGCACAGCATTATGCCTTGCCGGTGGACGCCGCCTTCAGCGTGTTTGCCATCGGGCGATCCATCGGCTGGCTGGGCCATGCGATGGAGCAGATCGAGACCGGCTCGCTGATCCGGCCACGAGCGCGCTATGCCGGCGTGATGCCGGACAGCGCGGCCCGGCCCTGAGCCGGTCATTCAACTGATTGGGGAACAAGCCCGGTCCCGCTGCGTAGGGTTAATTCCACACGCTCAAGGGGCCGAACATGCGCAGAGATATCATCACGTCCATCCTGGCATTTGTCAGCATCGTCTTCCTCGTGGCGCTTGGGATTTTCTATATCCAGGAAGGCTCGTTCGAAGGCGCCGGCGCGCGGATGGATTCCGTGCTGACCGACCTGCCCGACAATGCCGCCCGGGCCGCCACTGAAACGGCCGAAACAGCCAATGACGTGATCGAAGACATTGCCGACGGACCGGACGACACACCGGGCTGAAACATCATCCAGCACTCCTCGGGCTGGGAACTGTTACCGGGCGGTCCTCTGCTTCCGACCTAGCGGACGGACAGGACCTCAGGTCCGTCTTCTTCCAGATCAACCAGCCAGTCAGGCCGCTGCCAATCATTTTTCGCTAATGCGTATTCATTTGCTGACTGAAGGATGCGATTCTTCAGTGACTCGCGCTGGTCGGGTGGAAGTGTATTCAGGTATGCGATCGTATCCAACTCGCGGTACTTTCGCGGGGCGACAATGACCATGAGATTTTCGAACTTTTGATCACATGATCCGGTGAGACAAAGCGCGGTCCCCATCGCAGCAAGACGGCTCTGTTCGTTGCTCAACGGTCTGTCTGACCTTGAATCAAGGTCTTCCAGCACACGAACGGTTTTCACGACATGGTCACGGATTGTCTCTCGGTCCAAGTCGGCGAGCGCCTCCTCGGCCTGCTGGCGATAAGAAATGACCTGTTGATTTCGCGCCTCGAAAACGGCCGCAGGCTTGAATCTGAAGGTCGTGAGTTCCACAGGAATAATGGAATTACGCGCTGGCGTCGGCTCGATGATCGGCCAAACATTCTCAGAATCTACCCGTCTAGATGACACCGACTTTGACCGCTGAATAATACCCACATCTGGCTGATCGTACGTTTCCCGAAGGACACGTCGCGTATAAGACTGCACCACTGTGTATTCGACGCTACGCGCAGCTGCTGACTGACCCGGCGTCTCCATTACATAGCGAAAACGCAAGCTGCCACTATTGTCGCTGCCATAGGTCTGCAGCAGCCCAATTTCCGGTCGTTCGATTTCCCTACGCAAAGGCGACTTTGAGACACAATTTGGAAGGTCAGGATCAAAAACGAATTCTACAAACCGCCCGGCCCCCGACTCACCGAAGTCGGAATTGGAGCATTCATGAATTGGTCTGGAGCGAAATTCGCGTGGTCTGCTCGTTTCAAGAATAATGCTGTTCGGAAGGGTTCGTTCTGATACCAGGCCATAGTCGACGATGCGCTTAATCCTGCCAGCCATGATCTCCCGTTGGATATATTCAGGGGGATGGTCGTAATTCGCCAAAACGATCCGAAAGTACGCATCGGGAAGCACTGGGAATGTCGGTATCGGCTCGGCGTTCAATTTTTCAGCGCGCGCGTCCAACACCGCTTTTCTTGCATCCATTCCTCCCTCTGGCCTCGGATAAAACAGCTCCTGCACTGGAACGAAGCTGATCGTGAAGAGAGCGGAAAACAGGACTGAGAGCGAAAAGCTCGCCTTACGGCGGAATATTCCGAGCAAGAAGACAATTATAGTTGGAATGAAGCCCAACAGGCCGAGTATCGGAAACAGCACGAATCCGGCCCCAAGATTGTCGAGGCGTGTGCTTTGCATATAGGGCTCAAGCGCCACCATCAGAAATCGAGACCAGACAAGGCTAAACACCCAGCAACCCAGACCAATCAGAATGGCATCCCTGAAGACATTTTTGAGCGGCTTTTTCTCTTCCATCTGTGATGCCCTATACCGCCTGGATGACAAATAAATAAACTTGAGCGGGAAAATTTAAATATCACGCCGGACGTCGGAGCGCCCGGCTTCCTCGCGGAGACCGGGCCTTTCGCGTTCAGGCATAGGACAGGACTTCGTATTCGACATTGTCATAGTCGTGGAAATAGAAGCGGCTGCCCGGGTCATAGGTCTGGTGGGAATGGGTGACGAAGCCGGCATCGAGGATGCGGCGCTCGGCGGCGGCAAGGTCGTCGACGATCACGCCGACATGGTTGAGGCCGCCCTGCACATTGTAGGACACCTGGTCCGGTTCATCCGTTTCGCCGGGCGAGTAGAGCGCGATATAGGCCGTGTCGGTGCCGACATGGGCCGTCTGGCCATTATTGATCGAGGGTCCTTTCCAGCGGACATGCCAGCCAAAGAGGCGCTCCAGCATGCGGGATGTGCGATCGACATCGCTGACGGTGATATTGACGTGTTCAAGGGTTGCGGTGGTCATGGGTCTGGTCCTTTTCCAGGGGCGAAAACTGCCCGCCCTCTTGTTGATGGACCTCCCTGATAATTCCTCAACCTTACTTGAGGTCAAGGAATTTTTTTGCTATTTGCCAGTTCATGAAAACAACCGATCTCATCCCCATCGGCCAGCTGGCATCGCGCACGGGCGTATCTGTGTCGGCGATCCGCTTCTACGAGGACAAGGGCCTGATCCGGTCGATGCGCAATGCCGGGGGGCAGCGCCGCTTCCTGCGCTCGGATGTGCGGCGCCTGTCCTTCGTGATGATTGCGCAGCAGCTTGGCTTCTCGATCACGGAGATTGGCGACCTGCTGTCGGGCCTTCCGCAGGAGCGCACGCCGACCAAGAGCGACTGGTCGAAGATCAGCGCCCTGTTCCGCGAACGGCTGGACAAACAGATCGAGACGCTGGAACTGATGCGGGACCGGCTGGACGTGTGTATCGGGTGCGGCTGCCTGTCGCTGTCGAATTGCGCGCTCTACAATCCGAATGACCGGGCCGCGCGGCTGGGCCCCGGCCCGCGCTTCCTGATGGAACGCGATGGCGCGGCAAAGGCTGCAGAGGCTTAGAGCATCCTGCGCGCAGGATGCTCCAAGTTCTTATTGGTCGCGGCGTGTTCCCGAAAACCGGTGCCCACTTTTCGGCACGCCGCTCTAGCCGCGCCCCTTGCGCTTGTTGCAGACGGCATGGGCGAGCTGGAGGTTGGTCTCATTGTCCGGCCCGCCGCGCGCGAGGGCGTGGATATGGTCGAATGTCGGGCGCTGCTTCTTCCAGACCGTGGCATGGCCGACCGTGAACCGTGTCGACGGCATGGGCTTGCCGCACAGGGCGCAATTACCGCCCTGTGCCTGCCAGAGACGCTGGAACAGTTTCGTGGCGGGCGGCGCGAATTCCTGACTCACAGGTTCTCCGGCACCGGCCAGCCGCGCCGGGCGCAGGCGGCGAGCACCGTGTTGCGCAGCAGGCAGGCAATGGTCATCGGGCCGACGCCGCCGGGCACCGGCGTGATATGGCCGGCAACGGGTTCGCAATCGGCAAAGTCGGCATCGCCGACGAGGCGCGTCTTGCCCTCGCCCTTTTCCGGCGCCGGCACGCGGTTGATACCGACATCGACGATGGTCGCGCCGGGCTTCATCCAATCGCCCTTCACCATGTTCGGGCGTCCGACCGCAGGCACGAGGATATCGGCTGTGCGGCAGACCGCCGGCAGGTCGGCCGTGCGGCTATGGGCGATGGTAACGGTGCAGTTCTCGGCGAGGAAGAGGAGCGCGGCCGGCTTGCCGACGAGGATCGAGCGGCCGATCACGACGACATGCTTGCCGGAGAGATCGTCGCCCAGCGCGCTTTTCGCGAGGATGACGCAGCCGACCGGCGTGCACGAGCGCAGGCCCGGTTTGCCGAGCACGAGGCGGCCGGCGGACACTTCCGTCAGGCCGTCGACATCCTTGTCCGGGTCGATGCACTCGATGGCGCGATGCTCGTCGAGGCCCTTGGGCAAGGGCAGCTGAAGCAGGATGCCGTCGATCGAGTCGTCAGCATTGAGCTGGCCGATCAGGTCTTCGATTTCGGCCTGTGTCGCCGTGGCGGGCAGCTGGTGATGGACCGAGATCATGCCGGCCTCTTCCGTGAGGCGGACCTTGGAGCGGACATAGACCTGGCTGGCAGGATCGTCGCCAACCAGGACAACGGCGAGGGCTGGCTGGCCGGGCAGCTGGCTCACGGCGCTGGCGACTTTCGCCCGCACCCCTGCGGCCACACCGGTTCCGTCGATCCGTTTCGCACTCATTCCCGCATCATCCCTGCCAATATGTCCGCCAAGTCTGGCCGTCCGTCGATTTCAAGGCCTTTTAACCGGTTCTTGCCGCCCGTCACTACCCTGACAGCGGACTTCGGCACGCCGAGATGTTTTGCGATGAGCTTTTCAACCGCCGCATTGGCCTTGCCGTCCTCCGGCACGGCCCGCACGCGCACTTTCAGGTAGCGCCGCCCGGCGGCATCCGTTTCAGGCCCCTCGATCCGGTCGGCCGACGCGTTCGGCTGCACGCGGACAGTGAGCCTGTGCATGCGCTAGAAGGGCGCGATCGTGTAGCCGTAGCGAACGATCAGGCGCTGCAGGAAGAAGATGAGCAGGAGTACGGCCATCGGCGTCAGGTCGAGGCCGCCGAGTGGCGGGATGATCCGGCGGATCGGCGCGTAGACCGGCTCGGTGATCCGTTCAAGGCCGCCCCAGATGCTGCGCACGGTCGGATTCTGGATCGACAGGACCCGGAACGCGACCAGCCAGGACATCACGGCCTGCACGATGATGATCCATGTCGCGATGTTCAGGAGAAACAGAATGACATCCAGTATCGCGCGCATTGTAAACTCTCCGGAAACAAGGTGACTGCAAAGTGTCACTTAGGATGTGTTGGCAAGGGGATGCAAGGTCGGCGCTGCCGCTTTACCGTGCGACATGGTTTGCATCGGGCCGGTGCCGGATTGGCTCTGGAGGATGCTACGGGAAGGGCGCACGGGCATGACAGAGACGGAAACACCCCTTCGCCCGCTGACCCGCCTGCAACAGGGCATGATCGCACTGGCCATGGTCGCCATGGGCGCAGGCATGACGATCAATTTCGTGGTCGTGGCGCCGCTGGCCCGCAAGGCCGGGCTCACTGAGATCCAGGTGGCGGGCATCCTGACGCTGTCGACCGTGATCTACACGATCATGATCCCGGTCTGGGGCCGGATCGCGGACCGGGTCGGCCGCAAGCGCGTGATGGTCTTTTCACTGTTCGCCATGGGCCTGACCAACATGGCCTTCCTGTTCGCCTTGAGCGCAGCGCTGGCGGGCGTGGTGACGGGGATGACGACATTCTTCCTGCTGGTCTTTGTCCGGGTCTGGTTCGGCCTGCTTTCGCCGGGCCTGCAGCCCGCCTCGATGGCCGCGATGACGGACGCGACCACGACGATGACCCGCGCCGGCGGGCTCGGCATGCTGGGCGCGGCGATGAGCGTGGGTTCGATCCTCGGCCCTGCGGGCGCGGCCGTGCTGGCCCCGTTTGGCGCGCTGGTGCCGCTCTGGGGCACGATCATCCTCAACCTGGTCGTCGGGGCCATCCTGGCGTTCGTCCTGCCGCGCAGCCGCGACCGGGTGCGCGAGAGCCACCGGCCGAAGCCGCTCTCTTTCACCGATGCCCGCGTGCGGCCGCACCTGCTGTTCCTGTTCATCTATTTCGTGGCCATCGGCATGATCCAGCAGACGGTCGGCTGGTTCATTGAAGACCGCTACGAATTCGTCGACACGGCGACGCGTACGGCGGCTGAAATGGCGGTCCTCTTTACCGGCATCATCTTCTCCTGCCTCGCCTTTTCGATGATCGTCGTGCAATTCGGCTATATCACGCCGCGCAAGCCGGACCCGCGCCGTATCCTGCCCATCGGGCTCAGCCTTGTGACCATCGGCTATGTCTGCGCCGACACGTTCCACCCCTTCTGGGCGATGTGCCTGAGCTTCCTGGTCGTGGGTGTCGGCGCGGCGCTGGCCGTGCCGTCGGCCAACGCGCTCGGCAGCCTGTCTGTCGCACGCGAGGAACAGGGCTCGGCCGCTGCGCTCCTGGCAGCGGCCCCGCCTGCGGGGTTCATCTTCGGGCCGCTGATCGGCGCCACGCTGTATTCGGTCATGCCAAACCTGCCGCTTGTGGCATCAGCAAGCGTTGTCGGCATACTGGCGGTCTATGCCTTCGCCGTCACCGCGCGCCGCGCGCTCAGCCCATGATGAAGGCGTTGAGCTTGTTGCCGTCCGGATCGCGGAAATAGGCGGCATAGAAACCGCCGTCGCCGCGCGGCCCGGGCGGGCCTTCGTCCGTGCCGCCATGCGCCATCGCGATCTTGTAGAGGCGGTGGACCTGGTCCTTGTCCTTCGCCTGCAGCGCCACCATCGTGCCGTTGCCGGCCGTCGCCGGCTGGCCGTCAAAGGGCAGCGTCGCAGCGATCCCGGCCGGGCCGTCCGGCGTGCCCCAGGCGATGAACGTATCGAATTCCATCATCCGCGGCGTGCCCATTTCAGCGGCAATCGCATCGTAGAATTCAGCGGCACGGGCGAGGTCGCTCACCCCTAGAGTTACATATCCAATCATGTCCTTCTCCCCATTAGAGAGAAAGAACATACCATGAACACATATTTCCGGGCAAGACCCTATTGGGCGGAAATGCCGCCATCGACCGCGAGTTCGGTACCGGTCACCAGCTTGCTCTCGTCGGAGGCGAGATAAAGCACCGCATAGGCGATATCGTCCGGCTCGCCGACCTTGCCGAGCGGGATCTGGCGGCCGAGCTTGGCGAGCGCCTTGTCCTCGCCGAACATTTCCTTGGTGCGGTCGAGGATCGGCGTGTTGATAAAGACCGGGTGGACCGAGTTGGAGCGGATCTGGCCGCCGGTCTTGGCGCAATGCAGGGCGATCGATTTCGACAGGTGACGCACGGCGGCCTTGGCCGTGTTGTAGGCGACATAATTGCCGCTCGCGATAATGCCGGCGATCGACGAGATATTGATGATCGAGCCGAGGCCGTGGTCGCGCATCAGGGGGATGGCATACTTGCAGCCGAGGAAGATGGAATCGACATCGACCGTCTGGACCTTCTTGAACATGTCATAGGTCTCGTCCTCGACCGAGCCGAGCGAACCGATGCCGGCATTGTTGACGAGTATGTTGATGCCGCTCATCGCATCATGCGCCGCTTTCAGCACCTCCTGCCACTGGGCTTCGTCGGTGACGTCATGCTGGAAGGCGAAGGCGGTGCCGGCGCCGTGCGCGGCATTGATCTCGGCAGCCACTTTTTCGGCGCCAGCGCCGTTCACATCCGTCAGCGTGACCCTGGCGCCTTCCCTGGCGAGCATCTTGCCGATGGCTTCGCCGAGGCCCTGCGCGCCGCCGGTGATGAATGCCATTTTTCCCTGGACCCTGCCCATTCTGTTTCCTCTAAGTTTTTCTGTGACCCTCTCCCTAGCAGGCGAATGTGATGGGGGCCAATCTCATTCTTTCCGGAATCCGCTTGATGCGCGCGCCATTCGGAGTGATCCTGAGGGGCATGACGCAGGGCGCAGATCCTGACCGGGCAGAAGCCCATTTCCACTTGTTCGACACGGCCATCGGCCGGTGCGGCCTGGCGTGGAATCCTGCGGGCCTCGTCCAGGTCCAGCTGCCCGAGGCCAATGAAGCCGCAACCGAGGCGCGGCTCGGCCGGGTCGCGTCGGCGACATGGACCGACACGCTGCCCCGGGCGATCCGGGATTGCGCCGGGCGCATGCGCGCCTATTTCGACGGCGAGACGATCGACTTTACCGATGTCGCCCTCGACATGGGCCGGGCGAGCGCCTTCAACGCGAAGGTCTATACTGCCCTGCGCCAGGTCGGCTGGGGGCAGACAACGACTTATGGCGCGCTGGCGAGGACGCTCGGCGATCCGCACGCCGCGCGGGCGATCGGGGCGGCGATGGGCAAGAATCCCTGGCCGCTGGTCGTGCCGTGCCACAGGGTGCTGGCCGCGTCGGGCAAGATTGGCGGCTTCTCGGCCTATGGCGGGCGGGCGACCAAGCGGCACATGCTGCAGCTGGAACGCGCCGATGCCGACGGGGCGGCGCCGATGCTGCCGGGCCTGTTCGACTGAAGTCAGGCCTTGCCGTCCTGTTGCCTGCGCTGGGCCTCCCAGCGACGGCGCAGTGTCGCGACGCGATCCGGGAAACGGCCCAGTGTCTCGGCGCGGCGCACACGGTCGGTGCGGAAGTGGCGGAAATCCTTGCGCAATTCGCACCACGCACCAATGAGGCGGACCTGGTCCCAATAGGCGAGCAGGAAGGGCCAGATGACTCGGCGCGTGACATTGCCCGTCTCGTCGGCATAGTCGATGGCCATTTTCGTCTGCCCCCGGATCGCCTCGCGTACCAGCGCGACGTCGAAATTGTCTTTCGGGCGCTCACGGTAGCTGACGGGCACGAGGCCGGAATCGACGATCACCGGCTGCAGCTCGCGCGGCACGGCGACGGTCAGCTTGGCGATCAGGTCGCGGGCGCCGCTCGACAAGGCGGCGTCCCCGCGCGCGGCGACCCATTGCGCGCCGAGGACGGCGGCCTCCAGCTCGTCCGCCGTGAGCATCAGCGGCGGCATGTCGTAGCCGTCTTCCAGGACATAGCCGGTGCCCGCCTCGCCCCGGATCGGCACGCGCTGGGCGATCAGCTCGGCCATGTCGCGGTAGAGCGTGCGCAGGGAGACTTCGAGCTCTTCGGCCAGAGCCTGCCCCGTGACCGGCGCGCGGTGGCGGCGCAGGACCTGGATGATCTGGAACAGGCGTTCGGTGCGTCTCATATTTCTGTACCTACTGCCACGCTACTGACAGTATACTGTCAGCAGGCCTCACATATCAAGCCCCTATCGCAACCACGATATGGAGACTGACAATGATTACGCTTTACGGATGGGGCCCGATGTTCGACTGCCCCTCGCCCAGCCCCTATGTGATGAAAACCGACATCCAGTTGCAGATGCTGGGCGTCGACTTCGACCGCGCCATCGCCGATCTCGACGCGGTGTCCAAGCACAAGGCGCCCTATGCGATGGATGGCGACCTGCTGATCCAGGACAGCAATTTCATCCGGGCCCATTTCGAGAGGAAACTCGGGAAATGCCTTGCCTCCGGCCTCAGCGACGAGGACAGCGTGACCAGCTGGGCGCTGGAACGGATGGCCGAGGACCATCTTGCCACGGTCATGGCGATGGAACGCTGGCTCAAGGACGACAATTTCTTCAAGGGCCCGGCCCTGTTCTTCAGCGACGTGCCGGACGCGGCCCGCGAAAGTGTCATGCAGGAGGTTCGCGACGGGATCGCGGCGAGCCACTATGCCCGTGGCATGGGCCGGCATTCCGAGGCCGAACGGATGCAGCTGGCCGCGTGGGACCTGCAGGCCATTGCCATCCAGCTCGCCGGCCAGGACTATTTGTTCGGCGATGCGCCGACGGTGGCAGATGCCAGTGTGTCGGCCGTATTGATCTCGTGCGCGACCGACTATTTTGACACGCCCCTGACGGGCCTCGTACGCGGGCACACGAATCTGGTCGGCTATATGGACCGGATGAAGGACCGCTATTTCGCGAAGAATCGCTGGCCCGTGCCTGAAATGGCCTGATCCCGGCACTCAACAGGCGACAAGCCTGACACGGTTTCTGTGTGTATCACGCCTCTACAAGAACAGCCTGCGCATTCACGCGGATGCGCAGGCTGCCATGCATGGAGATACGGGGGCCACGTCATGCTGAACTTCCTGCAATTCATGACGCAGACCGACGTGCCGCGAATCCAATACCTGGCCAAGGCCTTCGCCGCGGCCGTAGCGGGCACCGTCCTTGTCGCCACGCTGGCCGTTCTGCTCCTGCCGGAAAATGCAGCGCCCAATGCCGGCGACCGGACGGACCCGCCGATAATCGGCCTGCTCGTGATCTGGCCCATCGTGTCGACACTGGTGATCTGGTTCCTGTTGGCCTGCCTGAAGCGCGTCACGCCGACCTATTGGCATGCCGCCGGCATATCCGCGCTGGTCTTCCTGGTCCTGTTCAGCCTGGGCGCAGGCCTGCAGGCGGGGCTGATCTTTGCCTGGCCCTATTTCCTGTATTCGCTGACATTCCTGGCCTGGCAGCTCAAGTCGGATGCTGAGGCCTTCATCATGACCGGGCTGCTCCAGTCGGCCGTCATGGCCCTGCCGGCCCTGATCATCAGTTCGCAGGCGTGAATCGGGCCTGATCGGTGAAATTCGCAACATCCTGTTCAGCCGGTATATACCGTCGCCGTGGTAACCATACTGGATGCTCCGCAAGCTCATAGCCTCGCTGATCGCCCTCTATGCCATCGCCTTCGCGTTCGGCGCGCTGTCGGCTGTGCGCTGGCCGTCGATCATGATGCTGGTCAGCTGGATGGTGCAGGACGATATCGCGAGCGGTCTTGATGCCGTCGACTGGCGGGCGCTGGGCATTGCCTATGGCGCACCCTACCTGCTCGCCGCGCTGTGTTTCTATTGCTCTGCCGTGATGATTTCCGGCCGCCGCAGCGGCGGTGTGCTCTGGTATGTCATGGGCCTGTGTGCCGGGTTCCCGACGGTCTATCTTATCAGCTTCGAAAGCGGCTGGTGGCAGGATCCGAGCATCGCTGAAGGCGCCGTGGCAGGCGCCGCGATCGGCGCTGTCCTACTGCTCAGCGCCGTCTATGAACTTCGCAAAAGGACGCCGGTCCGCGTGGCGCGGCCCGAGACCGTTGCCCCGGCCGCAATCGCGCCCGAGCCTGTCGCTGCCGCCCCCGCTCCGCCGCTCCAGCCCGAACCGGCCGTCGCGGTCATCCGGCCCCGCCCGGCACCGCCCAAACCTGTGTTCGTGCCGGCTGCCATTGCCCGCCAACGCGCGAGTTTTGCCGCGCATGGGCGCCGCATGAATGCCAAACGCAATGAGCAGCGCAGCATCCGCCTGTTCTGATTGGTGATTGCCGATTCTCCTGCGAGAGCCTAGCCTGAGGCAGAGGCCATGGGAGGCACGTCCAGATGAATGCAAGAATGCTCGCCGCCGCTGCACTGTCACTGCTGTCTGCCTGGCTTTTGTGGCAAGGCCTGTCGGCCGTGATCGTCATAACAGGTCGTGGCAGCCCATTGGGCGACGCCTTGCTGCAACCCCCGACCAGCCTGATTCGCATCCTCGGTGCGTCGATCATACTGATTGGCGCCCTCCTTGCCCTGGCGCAGCGCGCAGGCGGCGCATTGCTCGCTGCGGTCGGCACATTCCTGTTCCTCCTGCTGCCGGTCCTGATGGCTGCCTCAGGTGCCGATTCGGCCATGTGGACGGACGAGGCCATTTTCTCGGCGCTCCTGATCGTCCTGACAATTGCCCTTTTTGTGATCAAGAGGCGGAAATCCTGAAAGCGCATCAGCCGCCGCATTGATTTCGCACCCAAAATGCCTAGGTTGCAGGCACTCGCCCTAGAGGCTCCTTCAGCAAGGCAGAAAATCCCATGTCAGAGACCTATGATGTCGTCATTATCGGTGGCGGCCCCGGCGGCTACAATTGCGCCATTCGCGCCGGACAACTCGGTCTCAAGACCGCCTGTATCGAGATGCGCGACACTCTCGGCGGTACTTGCCTGAACGTCGGCTGCATTCCGTCCAAGGCCCTGCTGCACGCTTCGCAGATGTACGCTTCGGCACAGAACGACTTTGCCGGCATGGGCATCAAGGTCGGCAAGCTTGAACTCGACCTGGCGACAATGATGGCGCAGAAAGAGGAAGCGGTAGACGGCCTGACCAAGGGCGTCGAATTCCTGCTGAAGAAGAACAAGGTCGACCATATCCGCGGCAGGGGAAAGATTCTCGGCAAGGGAAAGGTCGAAGTCACCGCTGCGGACGGCAAGAAAAGCGTGCTCGACACGAAGAACATCGTCATCGCTACCGGCTCGGAGCCGACCAGCCTGCCCGGCATCGAGATCGACGAAGAGCGCGTTGTGACGAATACGGGCGCATTGTCGCTGACCTCCGTGCCGAAGCGGCTGGTGCTGATCGGCGCCGGCGTGATCGGGCTCGAGATGGGCTCTGTCTGGGCGCGGCTGGGTTCCGAAGTGACCGTGGTCGAGTATCTCGACCGTATCCTGCCGCCTGCCGACGCAGAAGTGGCAAAGGAAGCCCAGAAGGCGTTCAAGAAACAAGGCCTCGACTTCCGGCTTGGCATGAAGGTGACGGGTGTCGAGAAGCTGAAGAGCAAGCTGAAGCTCAGCATGGAGCCCGCCAAGGGCGGCGACAGCGAGACAATCGATGCCGATGTCGTGATCGTTGCTGTCGGACGCCGCCCGTACACGGACGGCCTTGGTCTCGAAAGCATTGGCGTCAGCCCCGACAAGCGCGGCGTGATCCAGCCGGTGGAAGGCCAGTTCAAAGTGGCGGACGGTGTCTGGGCAGTCGGCGACTGCATTCCGGGACCCATGCTGGCGCACAAGGCCGAGGATGACGGCGCAGCCGTTGCCGAGCTAATTGCCGGCAAGGCAGGCCATGTCGATTACAATCTCGTGCCGAGCGTCGTGTATACGAATCCGGAGATCGCCTGGGTCGGCCAGAATGAGGAAGAACTGAATGCCGCAGGCGTCGACTATGTCAAAGGCAAGTTCCCCTTCATGGCCAATTCGCGCGCGCGCACCAATCACGAGACCGTCGGCTTCGTGAAGATCCTGGCCGAGAAAGGCACTGACAGGATTCTTGGCGCGCATATGATCGGCGTCGGCGTCGGTGAACTGATTGCCGAAATCTGCGTCGCGATGGAATTCGGCGCCGCGTCTGAAGACGTTGCCCGCACCAGCCATGCCCACCCGACACTCTCCGAAGCCGTCCGTCAGGCGGCGATGGGTGTCGAAGGCTGGACGATGCAGATGTAGTCGGACTATGCTTCCGGCATGTACACGCATGCCGGAGCCGGGTGGAACATCAGGCCGTTCATCAGGAACGACCGTGTGCCGTGCCTGCGCATTTTCCGGGATTGTCTTCGCGCCTTTCCGTGGCGGGGTGAGTGGCAAGCCTTTTTGCCCGTCCTGCAAGACGCGTTTGCCAGCGCTCGCGTTCTGGTCGCTGTCGAGCCGTCGGCCGGCGTGATCGGTTTCCTGACTGTGAATGTCTCGACCGGCTATGTGGACCACCTGTTCGTGCAAGAGGACTGGCGCCTGTGCGGCGTCGGTCGCGGCCTGCTTGATGTCGCCCGCACCGAGGCCGGACAAGCCCTGACCCTTGATGTCGACACGCAGAACATGCCGGCGCGTCATGCCTATGAAAAACTTGGCTGGCGTGTCATGGCCGATGCGAAGCCTGCACGCTCCGGCCAACAGGTTCGCCTCATCAGCCCATGACCCGGGACCACCTAATCGGCCGCCCGTATGAGCGAGGCCATCCGGTCGCGCCTCGCCCCGCTCCCCGCGCCCTCGCCATTGCGGAAAAACCCCGTTAAGCGGGGACATGACCGAGACGCCTGCCGCAGATCCAGAAGCCCTTTATGCCGCGCCCGCCAAATGGGTTGCCTCCGGCGCCGGGGCGCAGGGCAACCTGTTCCTCACCGGGCGCGCCGGCACGGGCAAGACCACGATGCTGCGCAAGTTCCTTGCAGAAGCCGGCGAAAAAGCCGTCGTTCTCGCGCCGACAGGCGTTGCGGCGATGAATGCTGGCGGGCAGACGATCCATTCCTTCTTCAAGCTGCCGCCGCGCCTGATCGAACCGCCTGATATCAAGCGACTGCGCTCGACCCGCCTGATCAAGGCCGTGGAAACCGTGATCATTGACGAGATTTCGATGGTGCGCTCCGACATGCTGGACGCGATTGACCGCAGCCTGAAACTCAACCGCATGTCGAAGCGTCCGTTCGGCGGCGTGCGGATGATCCTGTCGGGCGACCTGCACCAATTGCCGCCGGTCGTCTCCAACAGTGAAGCGCCAATCCTGCAGCAACGCTATGGCGGCAGCTATTTTTTCAATGCCCCCGCGTTCAAGGAAGCCGAGTTTGCCTTGCTGGCGCTGAAACATGTGTTCCGGCAGGAAGACCCGCGCTTCCTCGCCTTGCTGGGCGCGCTACGCACGGGACGGGTCACGCCGATGGACGAGGCCGTATTGCGCAGCGTGGTGTCGTCGCGCAGCGCCGTCGATGCCTCGGAGACGCATGTCGTGCTGACGCCGAATAATGCCAATGCCAACCGGATCAACCAGGCGCGCCTTGCCGGGTTGACGAGCAAGCCCAAAATATTCCCCGCCGAGGTGCAGGGACAGTTCGACGAGAAATCCTATCCCACCGAGGCCGATCTTGAACTGAAGGAAGGCGCGCGGGTGATGCTGATCCGGAACGATCCCGAAGGGCGCTGGGTCAATGGCTCGCTGGCGACGGTTGAAGGCTTTTCAGGGCGAACGGTGATCGTGTCGATCGAGGGGCGGGTCTATGAGATCGAGCCGTCGGCCTGGGAAAAGTACCGTTACGAACTCGACCCTGAAACCAAGAAGGTGAAACGCGAAGTGGTCGGCACGTTCAAGCAGGTGCCGTTGCGCCTCGCCTATGCCGTGACAATCCACAAGGCGCAGGGCCTGACGCTGGACAAGGTGTTCATCGATTTCGACAGCGGCATGTTCGCCCATGGACAGGCCTATGTCGCCTTCTCGCGCGCCCGGACGCTGGAGGGGCTGGAGATCAGCCGCGAACTGCGCCCGCGTGACCTCGTGCTCGACCGCGGGGCCTTCGCATTCGGGAAGCTCGACACAATCGAGGATACCGACGCCTATCTCCTGGCCCGGTTCGCCAAGGACGACAGCGCGCTGATCTAGGCGACCACGCCAAATGGCTTCAGGATCAGCCGGACGCCGAGGATTTTCCGAACCAGCGCGCAAAGATACGGCTGGCGAAATCGGCCTGGCCCGATGACTCATCAGAGGGCTGGAGCGGCGCTGAGGGCAAGGGAAAGGCGGAGGTGTCGGTCTCTTCCCGACGCATGCTGCGCTCGGCCTCAAGGAAAGCCTGGGCTTCAGGGGAGAGGTTTCCCGACGGATGTGCGGGCGTCCCGAAAACGCCAGCCGACGCGCTGTGTGCTTTTTTCTTCCCAAAAGTCGCCATGCGGTGTCCCTCCGTTTGGCGTCTTTTTTAGATGTGAGGTTTTAGTATCCCGTGGACCGGGACGGAACAATTTTCCCAACAGCGTTAACAGAATGGATCAAGCGAGCTTGCGAATTTCGTCAGCGAGCTGGCGATCATTGTCGGTAACGATCTTCTCGAGTACGTGGACCCGCTCCTTCAGCCGGTCGACTTCAGCGCGCATCCGGGCGAGGTCCTGTTCCGAGGCGGCATCCGCCTGCCTGTTCTGCTTCATCTGGAAGTAATTCTTGAGCACACCGGCGCCGACGGAAATCAGCACGATGATCACAACCATTTCGAACGGGTTCATTGGGCAGGTCCTCTCACTATATCGTTATTCGATATATGGGCAGAATATCGCCCGGTGCAAGGCCTATTATTGCCCGGTCGATCCGAAACCGCCAGTTCCGCGGCCGGTTTCATCCAGGCCGCCGACCTGTTTCCAGCCGAGTTGCGTGACCGGCGCCAGCACCAGCTGGGCGATCCGCTCGCCGCGGGCAATCGTGAAAGGCGCGTCGCCGAGATTGATCAGGATGACCTTGATCTCGCCGCGATAATCGCTGTCGATCGTGCCCGGCGTATTGAGGCAGGTGAGACCATGCTTGGCGGCAAGGCCGGAACGCGGGCGAACCTGGATCTCGTAGCCTTCGGGGATCGCCACGCTGAGGCCTGTTGGCACCATGGCCCGCGCCCCCGGCATCAGGACCAGGGCATCGTCGGCCGGAACGGCCGCACGCACGTCCATCCCGGCTGACCCGGACGTCTCATAGGCGGGCAGGTCGAGCCCTTCGAAATGGGGCAGCGGACAGATATTCACGGTGACTTTTTTCATGCTCGCAGGCGTGTTTGAGTCTCGCGCCCAAGTCAAGCCAACGGCCGCGCAAGATAGACGACTTCCTTTGTGTCGTCCGCATAGCTGCGGCGGCCGATCTCCCGGAAACCGAGGCGGTCATGAAATCGCAGCGAGCCGGGATTGGGCGGGCGCAGGTTCACTTCGCAGGTGATCCAGGAGCGTGTTCCGGCATAGGCGGCGAAGGCGGCGGCGTAGAGCGCTTCGCCGATCCGCTGCCCGCGCGCCGTCTCGGCAACGGCGATGCGGTCGACATAGATGAAATCGTCGCCCCAGGCTTCGAGCCAGCGGAGGTTGGCGCTGGTATATTCCATGGTGCCGGGGGGCAGGAGATTGATGAAACCCAGCAGCTTTCCCGAATCATCGACAGCGACGCGGGCGTCATGGAGGCCCAGCCATTTTCCGAGAGAGGTTTCCGTCTCATCGCCAACGCCGGGCACACCGGCCTGGTTGATGACATAAAGTTCGGGCAGGTCGGACGGGTCGTAGGCGCGAATGATCATGGCGGGCGAGTGCGTCAGCATCGCGCGCGAGTCAAGCCACGCGCCTATTCGGCCGCGAGACGCACGCCACCATCGCCGCCGGTCAGCTCTGCAGCGATCCGGCTGGCAAGGCGGTGGGCCACATCGTCCTTGCCCATACGGGGCCAGCGCTCCGACGCGTCCTGCGAGATCAGCACGACCTGGTTCTCGGCGCCGCCCATGACATCGCCGGACACGTCATTGGCAACAATCCAGTCGCAGCCCTTCCGCTCCAGCTTGGCGCGGGCAAAGTCTTCGACATCATGGGTCTCGGCGGCAAAGCCGATCACGAGACGCGGCCTGCGCTTGCGCTTGTTCGACAGGGTCTTGAGGATGTCCGGATTCTCGGCGAGTTCCATGGAAGGGGCTTCGCTGCCGGCGCCCTTGATCTTGAGTTTCTTGGTGGCAGCCCGGGCCGGACGCCAGTCGGCGACAGCGGCGACGGAGACGAACACATCGGCCGGCAAGGCCTCTTCGCAGGCCTTCAGCATCTGGCGCGCGGTCTCGACCTTGACCAGCGTCACGCCGCGCGGCGGCGAAAGCGAAACGGGGCCGGACACGAGCGTGACACTCGCCCCCTGTGCGGCCAGAGCAGCAGCAATGGCATAACCCTGGCGACCGGAGGAATGGTTGGAGAGATAGCGCACGGGGTCGAGCGGCTCGCGTGTCGGGCCAGCCGTGACGAGGGCGTGGAAACCGGACAGGGCGCCCTGCCCCTGATCTTCCAGCCGGGCTTCAATGGCCGCAACAATGGCGGGCAGTTCCGGCAGGCGGCCAGGACCGAACTCACCGCAGGCCATAGCGCCTTCACCGGGCTCCATCACGGTTACGCCATCGGCGCGCAGCTGGGCGACATTGCGGATCGTGGCGGCGTGCTGCCACATGCGCACGTTCATCGCCGGCACCATGAGGACCGGCTTGTCGGTGGCCAGCAGCATGGTTGAGGCGAGGTCATTGGCGAGGCCCGCATTGGCTTTGGCCATCAGGTCTGCCGTGGCGGGGCAGACGACGACAAGGTCGGCCGAGCGCGAAAGCTGGATATGGCCCATCTCGGCTTCGTCATCGAGATCGAACAGCTCAGTATAGGCCTTGTCGCCGGACAGCGCCGACACCGATAGCGGGGTCACGAATTCCTGCCCTGCCCTGGTTACGATGCAGCGGCTCGCAATGCCGCGCCGACCCAGCTCACGGATCAGTTCAAGGCTTTTATAGGCAGCAATACCGCCGCCGATGACGAGGAGGATGCGTTTCTGTTCCATGGACCTTCAGATAGGTTGCTGACACGTTCTTAGCGCAAATTCCTTGCACAAACCCCATAAAACCCCGTGAAAGCGCTGCGACTTGTAAAGAAATCGGCCGATTCAGTCAGGATTCCGGCGTGCCCGGACGGCGCGAACCGACTGTGGCGCATAGACGATCACGGTCTTGTAGGGATTGCGCGGCGGTTTCTTGAGGCGGATCACGGTCTTTCCGGTGAGTGACGGATCGGCATTGGCGGTGCCTGCCTTGCCAGCCTGCGTGACCGAACCGCCCCGGAACACGCGGATGCTGCTGGATGACTGATCGCGCCGGGGGGCGACGGTGATGATACGAGCCTGACTGGACGCGGTGGAGGCTGTGCGGCGCGGTCCGCCCATCAGGTCGGGGGCTGACCGGACGGCCGATTGCGGGAACAGGCCGGCGTGTTCTTCGGGTGTGCCGACACGGATGAGATCGCGGGCGAGCGCCTCTGGCGCCAGCAGGATGAGGCTCGCAGCGGCAAGCAGGCATGGCTTCATGACGCGTCCCTTCCGACTCGGAAAGGCAAAGCGTACTGCATTCGTTAACGCGGATTAAGGACTTACACCCTGCGCGGGAGTGATGCCCGGGCTTTACGCCATTGGCGGCCTGTCAGCCGAGGTTGGCGACACCGGCATAGGCGATCAGGGCGAGAATGGTGATGAGGCCGAACCATCCCCACCAGGGGGCAAAGCGGTCGCGCGGGGGCGGCAAAGGGGTGGCAGGACCATCGAGCGAGGCCTCGAACCGGTCCATGACCTCCGGCAGGCGTTTCAGCCGGTTGGTCACTTCCCGCAGGTTGCCGCTGATCAGGCGCGCCGCACCCTCCGGCCCGAAACTGCGCTTCACCCAGGCACCGACAACCGGCTCGGACGCGTTCCAGATATTATGTCCCGGATCGATGGCGCGGGCGACGCCCTCGACCTGGACCATGGTCTTCTGGAGGAGAACAAGCTCCGGCCGCATCGCCATGCCGAACGTGTGCGTATAGTCGAACAGTTGCAGAAGCACGCGGCCCATCGAGACTTCTTCGGCCGGCTTGCCGTGAACCGGTTCGCCAATCGAGCGCAGGGCCTGCGCGAAATCGCCGACGGACTGGCTGGACGGCACATAGCCGGCTTCGAAATGGACTTCGGCAATCCGCGTATAGTCGCGCTTCAGGAAACCCCAGAGGATTTCGGCCAGGAAACGCCGCTCAGTCATGCCGATACGGCCGATGATACCGAAATCGACGAGGGCGACCTTGCCTTGCGGCGTGATGATGATGTTGCCTTCGTGCATGTCGGCATGGAAGATGCCGTGCTCAATGGCATGGGTCAGGAATCCGCGCGTGATGTCATTGGCGAGGGCAACCCGGTCGATGGCGGGATTGGCCAGCGCGGCCGGGTCGGTCAGCGGAATGCCTTCGACCCAGTCGGTCGTGAGCACCCGTCGGCCTGTGCGATCCCAGTCGACTTTCGGAACCTGGAAATAGCCGCTCTTTTCACTGAGTTCGCGCATCTCGTCAGCGCCGCCGGCTTCGAGGCGAAGATCTGTTTCGCGCATCATGGCAGCGGCGATCGTCTCGGTGAAGGCGACCGGCTTCAGACGGCGACTGTCGACGGACACGCCTTCAATCGTGCGCGCGGCCCGCTTCATGGCGGACAGTTCGCGGGTCAGCTGGCCTTCAATGCCGGGCCGCAGGATTTTCACCGCGCGAGCGCCCCCCGCCGTCTCCATCCTGTGGACCTGCGCAAGCGAGGCGGCGGCAATTGGCGGCCCGAGATCGGGGAAGAGGCGGTTCGCCTCTTCAAGACCAAATTCCTCGACCAGTGCGGCGCGGGCCAGTTTGGACGAGAAAGGCGGCAGCTTGTCCTTCAGGCGGCTGAGATCGGCTGTCACTTCGGAGCCGAATACGTCCGGGCGCGTCGCGAGGAACTGGCCGAGCTTGATATAGGCGGGGCCGAGTTTCTCGAGGGCGCGGGCGAGGCGTTCGCCGGGCCGTCCGCGGGCACCACCGGCGAACATGCGCAGCACGCCCCCGGCAATGCGCGCCGGGACCGGCAGGCGCGACTGGTAGTCTGCTGGCAGGATCACGTCATGCCGGGCCAGCGACGTGCCCGCCCGCATCAGGCGCAGATAGTCGGATACGGCACCCATCAGCGAGCGCTGTCCGGACGGGAACCATCCCGGAGACTGGTGCGTTGTGGAGCTGATACTAACAAAACAAGGGGCCTGTCATGGCTGACTCAAACACGAATTCGAACGGCTTTCTGTATTTCCTGGTGGGAGCGATCCTGGTGGGCATGGTGGGGTTCGGCGTGTATTATTTCACGCAGGACAACAGCGCTGATGCCGATCTTGAAATCTCTGTCGGCGACGACGGTATCAAGGTCGATGGCAACTAAATGATTCCGCATCAGACCGCCCAGCCAAAGTGCAGGGCGGCGATGCCACCGGAAAAATTGGTGACGGATACGCGGGCAAAGCCCGCGTTTTCCATTTCTGACCGGAAGGTTTCCTGATCCGGGAACTGACGGATCGATTCCACGAGATACTGGTAGCTGTCCTTGTCGCCGGCCACGAGGCTGCCAAGGCGCGGGATCACGTTATAGCTGTAAGTGTCATAAGCGGCCTGAAGCGCAGGCGCGGTCATGTGACTGAATTCAAGAATGCCGAGGCGTCCGCCCGGCTTCAGCACGCGGCGGAATTCCTTCAGGCCGGCGACCCTGTCAGCGAAATTGCGGATGCCGAACGAGACCGTGACCGCATCGAACGTGCGGTCCGGATAGGGCAGGTTCTGGCCATCGGCGCAGACCCAGTCGAGCCGGCCCTCCCATTTCGCATTGTCGGCGCGCGCCTTGCCGGCTTCCAGCATCGCATCGTTGATATCGCAGACGATGGCCGTGGCCTTGTCGGCGATTCCGCGCCGCTTGCCAGCCTTGTCAGCCAGTTCGAGGAAGGCCCGCGCCAGTTCGCCGGTGCCGCCCGCCACGTCGAGGTGGCGTTCGCCCGGCTGGGGGTTCAGCTTGTTCATGGCGTCATGCTTCCAGAGGCGATGCACGCCAGCGGACATGAGATCGTTCATCAGGTCGTAACGCGAGGCGACCGAGCGGAAGACGCCCTTCACCCGGGCGACCTTCTCGGACTCCGTCACCTCTTCGAACCCGAAAGAGACCTTGCGCTCTGTTTTCGTCTCTGACATGCGCGCCACCATAGTTGCCCTGACTGCCATAGGCTATATGCGATAAGAATGCCTGAATTACCTGAAGTCGAGACAGTTCGCCGCGGACTTGCCCCTGTCATGGAGGGCCGGACGATCCTGTCCCTGTTGCAGAACCGGCCCAATTTGCGGTTCCCGTTTCCCGAGCGATTCGCCGAGCGCGTCGGCGGCGCGCGGATCGAGCGGCTGGGGCGGCGCGCGAAATTCCTGACGGCCGGTCTCTCGACAGGCGAAGTGCTGGTCATGCATCTTGGCATGACGGGGCGATTCACGGTGGGCGGCGGCACCACGACTGACTTCCACCACGCGACGGGCGGCGATGCGCGCCATGACCATGTCGTCTTCCAGATGGAAGACGGGCACACTGTTACCTACAATGATCCGCGCCGCTTCGGCTTCATGGAGCTGTGGCCCGCCGCAACGTTCGAGTCCTATCCGCGCCTGATCGCGATGGGACCGGAGCCGCTGTCGAACGGCTTCTCGGCGGCCTACCTGGACACGGCACTGAAAGGCAAGGCAACACCGATCAAGTCGGCCCTGCTCGACCAGTCGATCATCGCGGGGCTCGGGAATATCTATGTCTGCGAGGCGCTGTACCGTTCCGGCATATCCCCGAAGCGCAAGGCATCCAGCATTCCCGGCCAGCGCGCCGCGCGGCTGGCGCCTGCGATCAACCAGGTGATTGCCGAGGCGATCGATGCCGGCGGCTCGTCGATTTCAGACTTTGCCAGTGCCAGTGGGGAGCTCGGCTATTTCCAGCACAGGTTCGATGTCTATGACCGCGAGCACAAGCCCTGCAAGACCTGCGGCGCGAATGTGAAACGGATCGTGCAGTCCGGACGGTCGAGCTTTTATTGCGGCAGCTGCCAGCGCTAACGACCGGGCTTCAGGCCCAGTTTCCAGAGCGGCGCGCCAAGGCCGCCTGACACCATCGCCGCCAGCACCTGCGGGCCGGGCCAGATGCGGCTGACCGGCGCGGCGAGCCAGTCGCGCAGCCAGGGCAGGACACGCGAGTCCGACTGGTAGACCGGCGTGAACAGGAAACTCATCAGCTGGAACAGGCGTACATGGCCTGCGCGCATGCGGGCATAGTCTGCGAGGGCCTCACGGACATCCTGCTTGCGGCCAATGGCGCGGGCGAGCGCGCAGGCATCGAGCAGGGCCATGTTGGCGCCCTGCCCCAGTTGCGGGCTGGCGGCGTGCCAACTGTCGCCGAGGTGGACCATGCGGCCTGACACGGCGGGCCAGTGTGTCCGGTGACTGTAGCGGGCATAGGTGAGGTCCGTATGGGCCTTGAGGGGGGCAAGCAGGGGTTCGGTCTCCGGCCAGAGGGCAAGCGCCGCATCGCGCCAATGGGTCAGCGGGGCGGCGCACCAGGCCGCATGCTGGTCGCCGCGAATGGACCAGAAATAGGTGACGGTCTGCGGCGCGCCTTCGGCCACGCTGCCGGACGGCATGATTCCGGCCATGCGGCTGGCGGCTTCGTAGCGCTGTTCGAGCGCGTCTTCGTGGAATGCACCGGATTTGGGCCAGGGCAGCGTCGCCCAGAGCGCGCCATAGGGCAGGTCCCGGCGCGGCGATGAGGCCAGAACCGACCGCACGCCGAGGGCATCGACGATCAGGTCGAACGGCCCGTGCAGGCCGCCGGCGGAATCGACGAGCGTGGCATCGTTCGGATTGGCGGCGGTGATCCGCGTTGCCGGCACGAGGCGCGCGCCGGCGGCGAGCGCTGCGCCATGGACGAGATCGAACAAAGCCGGGCGCTGGATCGACACGCCCATCAGGGCGGGCCTGAGCGACTCATAGCGCACATCCAGCACGGTGCGACCGGACGGGTTCGACAGGCCATAGAGGCGGCGGATCGGGGCGCCGAGGGCTTCAGCCCCGGTGCGCAGGCCGAGTTCATGCAGGATCGTGAGACCGGTCTCCTGCAGGATCAGGCCGGAGCCAACCGGCCCCGCGATCTCGAACTGGTCGAACACAGTGACGCGATGGCCTTCACGGGCGAGGAATGCCGCCGCAGCGAGGCCGCCGATGCCGGCACCCGCAATGCCGATGCTGAGCGACGTCGCCAAATCCTATCGCCTCCCTTTAGCGCCGTCCCCTTGGCATCGGTGCCACCCTAGGCGAGGGTTGCCCGCAGCAGCAAGAGGACGACGGGCCATGGCAGGTGCAGCACTGATTATCGGCGCGGGCGATGCGACCGGGGGCGCGATTGCGCGGGCCTTCGCGAAAGAAGGCCTGACAGCGTGCGTGACCCGGCGGGCCCGGCATCTCGACCAGCTGCAAGACCTGGTCGCCAGTATCGAGACCGAGGGCGGCAAGGGCCGGGCATTCGGCGTCGATGCGCGCGACGAGGACCAGACGGTCGCCCTGTTCGACCAGATCGAAGCGGAGGTCGGCCCGCTGGAAGTCTGCGTGTTCAACATTGGCGCCAATGTGCGCTTTCCTATTCGCGACATGACCACCCGCATCTACCAGAAGGTCTGGGAGATGGCGGCGTTTTCGGGCTTCCTGGCCGGGCGTGAGGCAGCGCGAGTGATGGTGCCGCGCGGGCGGGGCACGGTAATATTCACAGGCGCGACAGCGGGTGTCCGTGGCGGAGCGGGATACTCTGCCTTCGCCGGCGCCAAGCATGCGCTGCGGGCACTCGGCCAGAGTATGGCGCGCGAGTTGGGGCCGCAGGGCGTGCATGTCGCGCATGTCGTGATCGACGGCGCGATCGACAGCCAGTTCATTCGCGACAACCTGCCGGATGCGGCTGACCGCAAGGCGAAGGACGGCCTGCTGCTGCCGGACGAGATTGCCAAGAATTATGTCTGGCTGCATGGCCAGCACCGGTCGGCCTGGACCCATGAAATGGATCTCAGGCCGTGGTGCGAGACGTGGTAGCGATAGCGGCCTAGAAGACCGCTTTCACCGCATCCTCTTCCATCATCTGCTGGCGCACCAGCGGGATGGGCGGGCCGCCATAGGACAGGAATTCATCGTGAAAGGCCTTCCAGCCTGACCGCGGATCATCCGGGAAGTGTTTCGCCGTCCAGTCATTGCGCAGCTTGCGGATCATCAGCTTGCCCATCGTGTAATTGAGATAGGCTGGATCATAAGTGCCGCGTGCCGCCTGCTGGGTCGAATTTCCGGCATCCTGGTAGCATTCATCGCGGAAAAGATTGTAGCTGTCCTCAACCGTCATGCCTTCGGCATGCAGGCCGATGGCGGAGAGGTAGCGGCAATCGCGCAGCAGGGCGTTGGAGAGCTGGCCGATACGGGTTTCGGGGTCGCCATCATGCAGGCCTGCCTCGATCATCATTTCCTCCGTATAATGGGCCCAGCCTTCGGCGAAGGCGTAGCCGACGAAGAGCTTGCCGAGCACGGATTCGGACCGGTTCGCATGCAGGAAGTTCAGGAAGTGGCCGGGCCAGACTTCGTGAACGCTGGTGCCGAGCAGGTCCATCTTTCCGGGAATATAGGCGGCGCGGGTTTCCGCGTCCCATGACGGGTCTGGCGGGGAGATATAATAGACTGATGGCAGGCCGGTTTCGTAGGGCCCCGGAATGTCGATATAGGCGGAATTCTGCCGGTTGTACGGTGGCGACTCTTCGACCAGCGCCTGCTCGGTTCCCGGAATGGAAACAATGTCTTTTTCAACGATGAAAGCACGCAGTTCTGGCAGCTGTTCACGCGCTTCCTCAACCGGGCCGACGGCCGGCTTGTTGGCGCCCATCTTTTTCATGCAGTCGCCAAGGCCGAGGCCCGGCGCATAGACGGTGCAGGCGTCCTTCAGGGCGGCCTGGTTGCGCTTCAGGTCGGCTTCGCCGATGGCTTTCAGTTCCGCCAGCGGGATATCGACGGCCTCCGTGAGGCGAACCATGTCGGAGAATTTTTCCGCGCCGAGGGCGAAGCCGTCCGGCGTGGCCGGGACGGAACCGATATGATCGGACAGGTGCTGCATGGCGATTGCTGCATCGGCAGCGGCGGCGTCGAATTCGGCCTGCAGAGCGTCATTCGTCACCTCGGCGAAAGCCGCCTTGGCATCGCCGGAATAATATTCGGCAAAACCGCCAAAGCCCGCCTGACCATATTTGAGATAGGTTTCCGGAAGCGGCAGCTCGAGGTTGGCCTCGATCTGGGCGGCGGCGGCAGGCACGTTCTTCGCGTATTCGATGAAAGCCTTCATCCGCGTTTCGGCATCGGCATAGGGCCGGGCGATATAGACGTTCGGATCGAGCGCCGGGACATAGAAGTCCGGATTCCTGTGCGGCCAGTCGGCTTCTGTCAGCCAGAAGAGTTCGCCTTGCAGGACATGGACGAGGTAATCGCGTTCAAATTTCTCGGCATCGCTGAGGCCCGCTGGATCAAGCGCGAGGGCGGTTGCAATCGCCTGCTCGCGCTGGTCGCTCGCCGCTTTGAGGCCCTCTGGCGACCAGTCCGGCAGCTGGCCGTCGAACTCGTGGCGGCCTTGATAGACAGCGAAATTGGGATTGAGCGGGAAATAGCCGTCAAGGAAGGCCGAGAGGAACGCGCCCCATTCGGTGCTGGTGTCGATGGCCATCGGATCTGCGGCAGGGGCTTGTTCCGGCAAGGGCGGCGGGGTCGCCGCGACCGGCATGGGCAGGACTGTCTCGTCGACCGCGCTCGTGCACCCGGTGGCTGCCAGTGCGACCAGTGAAACAGCCATCATAAGTCCGCGAATTTTCATGGGGTGTCCTTCATGTCTGGTGGCGCAAGGCGCCCGCATTTTGTTATATGATTGCATGGCGGGGGCGGACCCGACCAGTCACAATTTTCTGAATTTTGTTGCGGCCCCGGCGCCTAGACCATGCCGCCATCGGTGGGCAGGCCGAACAGGATGCGACCGGTCAGTTCCCATGTCGATGGGGCCGTCACGATATGCTGGGTGATGGCATGGGCATCGCGGAACCGGCGTTGCAGGTCGGAGGATTCAAACAGGACCGCGCCGCCGCCGAGATCGTAAAGCGTGCGGCAGATATCGGCGCCGGTCCGCGTCATGTGCGTGCAGGCCATGCGCAGGGCGGCGCGGCGCTCCATCGGAATGGCGCCCTCCCCTGATGCGACGGTCCATGTCTTGTCGATCTCGTCAAAGAGATAGGCGCGGGCCGCGCGCCATGCGGCTTCGCACTTGGCAAACTCGGCCTGCATGGTCTGGCGTTCGGCGAGGGTCTTGGACGAGCCTTGCGATTTCTTGGCCGTGGCGAGCGAAGCGAAGGCATCGAGTGACCCACGCGTATTGCCCAGTGCAACGGCGCAGACGCCGAGCGAGAGGAGACCAAAGGCCGGGAACTTGAATAGCGGGCCCTTTTCATGTGGCTGGTCAGACACCAGCGAGACCGACCGCGCCTTGGGGACGCGAATGTCCTTCACCTCGATGTCGCCAGAGCCCGTGCCTTTCAGGCCCATGACGTGCCACGTATCGAGCAGGGTCGCGTCACTTGCCGGGAAGACCATCATGCGCGCGTCCGGTGCGCCGGAAGGCAGGCGCTTCATTTCGCCATCCTCCCAGATCGTGCAGCCGCCGCAAAGCCATGTGCAATTGGCCGAGCCGGATCCCCACTGCCAGCGCCCGGTGACGCGGTAATGTTCGCCCTCATCGACAGCCTTGCCCATGGGCGCGAACACGCCGCCGGTGATCGTGTCAGGGTCGGCATAGATTTCGCCTGCGGTGGCCGGCTCCATATAGGCCGCGTTCATCGCGGTCGTGGCCCCGATCATGGCGCACCAGCCTGCACTGGCATTGGCGCTCGCCACCGCTTCGACCGTTTCGACAAAATCGTGTGGTGCCAGCTCCAGGCCGCCAAAGCTTTTCGGCGTGATCATGCGGAACACGCCCGCTTGGGCCAGTTTCGCGGCAAGATCAGCCGGCAGGCGTCGCACCTCTTCCATTTCGGCGGCGCGGGCGGCGAGTTCGGGCGCGAGGGCGCGGACATTGGCGAGGAGGTCTATGGGCATGTGTGTGTCAGGCATCGGCGGAGACTAGACCGGAAACCGGGCGGGTCAAAGCGTCAGTTCGCCATGATGCCTGGGCGGGGCCGCATGACGCCATGACATGGCAAGGGCAGAGCGGAGGGTGGCTTCATCGCATGCCGAAAGCCGGATCGATGTGGCACCCTTGTCGCCCCACTTGTTGGGCACCTTGAAGAAGATATCCGGCTCGGCGCCGACCAGCATGGCCTGTTCCTCGGGCGTCAGGAAGACATTGCAGGTCTCAGCATCTGCAGCCAGCGTGCAGAACATCTTGCCCTTGGGCACATCGACGCGGAAACCTGCGCGGTCGAAATGCGGCTTTTCCAGCGCGTGGGGAAAGGCAAGCGCGATGGCGCGAAGCTGGCTTCCTGTGATCATGCGACGGCTCCCCTCACAGTGACAAGGCCCCGAGGACGACAGCCGTCAGGAGCGCCGCCATCAGGACCACGAAATACATGCTGTCGAGCGTCAGCGTTCGCAGGACGGAACCGAACTTGCCACGCCCATAGACGACGCGGTTCAGGCGATAGAGATAGACGTTCGAGTAGACAAGCAACCCAAGGACGACCCAGCCGAAGCCGGCAATGGGCGCAAGGAGCGCGCCGATGGCCATCGCGAAGAACATGGCCGAATGGAAGTGCAGCGAAACGATCAGATGGTCAAAGAACAGGAACTGCCGCCGCCAGGCATAGAGCAGCGCCAGCAGGCAGGCATAGACCGGCAACAGAACGAACACCATCCGGGGAATCCAGCGCTGGGTCTGCGCGGCAAGCTGGCCCGGCTCGTCCATCACCCGTGCAAACCTAGCGGCCTCCGGGTCGCCATTCTCTCCGGCCTCGCGAAGGGCATCGAGCGCCTCTTGCGGCATGAAACCGGCCCATTCCTCATCCGGCGCAGGCGGGACCGCTTCTTCGCCTTCTGCGACGGGAGACGCGGGCGTGACAAGGCCGGGAATGCCGCCGCGCCACATTGCTTCGGTCCGGTCGATCTCCTGCAGGGCGGTCTGGTGTTCCGCATCGGTCATGTCGCCGTCCGTATAGGATTGCTCGATCGCGGCCCGGGCTTGCTCGAAGTTCTGCGCGCCCTCTGGCATGAACGCGATGCGCTGGCCCATCATCAACGGCAGGAGCACAAAGAAAACCAGTGACGCGAAGACATAGAGCCTGAAGGGTGGAATGAAGCGCGCGCGCTGACCGTCCAGGTAAGCGCGTGTCATCCGGCCAGGATGGATCAGCAGGTCGGGAAGTGTTCGCGCGATACGGCCATCGAGCGAGAAGAGCGTTTCGATGCTTTCGCCGAGCAGCGACCAGAAAGGCCGCCTGAGGCTTTGGGCGCTCTGCCCGCAGTCGGGGCAATAATTGCCTTCAAGCGCCTTGCCGCAATTCAGGCATCGTGTGTCGTGCGGGCCTCCCTTCCCGTCCGCCAGTCCTGCGGCGGCGTCTGCGGCGGCGTGCGCCATGGCCCCATCGACGGCCTCTCCCAGCGAATCGCTCATGATCGTCCTCCCCAGGATCTACCGGAAAACCCGCAGCTTCTTCGCCTTGAACCGGCGCGTTGCCGCATCGTATCGCAAAGTCTTGCCAAGTGGGACAGGCCGGCAGGATTGCGCTTGCCGGCATCCCCGATGGGTTTCGGCGTCAGCGTCTCGCAGGCAGGCGCTCAACCGTGCAGATGAGGCGCTGGAAAAACCTGATCTGCCCATGGCACGTCTAGAGCCTCAGCATTCGCGCCAGATTGTTCTTCTGGATATCACTGGAACCTCCGACGATGGGCATGCCGAGCAGGTCGCGGACGTTGCGTTCGATATCGTAGGCGGCCGACAGGCCATAGGCGCCAATGACCTGCTGGCAGGCAAGTCCGATCTCGACGCCGGTATCGGCGACATAGAGCTTGGCCATGGCCGTTTCGACGCTGCACGGCTGGTGCTCACTGGCGAGCCATGCGGCGTGGTAGAGCATGTGACGGCAGGCAGCGAGTTTCGTCCGAGCGGTGACGAGCTTGTGGGCAATCGCCTGGTGTTTCGAAATCGGCTTGCCGAACTGGGTGCGTTCCTGCGCATAGGTCCACGCCTCTTCCAGCGCGGCGCGAGCGATGCCATAGGCGACCGCCGTGATCTCAATCTTCTCGACATCCAGCGCCCGTCCGGCGAGCGCTTCCCAACCCTTGTTCCATTTGTCCGGGCCACCGACGATGGCACTTTCCGGCAGGCGGACATCATCAAGGAAGACATCCATGGAGTCCGTATAGCGCAGGTTGCTGTGCTCAATGGGCTGCATCGAGACACCGGGCGCATCGGTCGGCACAAGGACGAAGGTGAGGTTGCCGTGACGGTCTTCCGGCCCGCCGGAACGGCAGAGGCAATAAATATAGTCGGACCAGTCGGCACCGGTGCACCAGCGCTTGGCGCCGTTGATGACGATCTCGTCGCCGTCGCGGGTGACACGCGTCTCGACGCTGGGCAGGTCGCCGCCGACATTGGGTTCCGACAGGCCGTAGCAGAGGAACATCTCGCCGCGCGCAAGCTTGGGCAGCAGCGCTTCTTTCTGTTCCTTCGAGCCATTCTCGGAAATGTTGAGGCCACCATAGAAGGCCGCATGAATGAACGGGCCGGCCATGCTGACACCGCCCTGGCAGAGTTCGTCGATCACGGCGGCGGCAGCATAGATATCCTCGCCCTGCCCGCCATATTCTTCCGGGATGGTCAGGCCGATCAGGCCCATGGCCGCGAGTTCCTTGAACAGATCGCGGTCCCATGTGTGTGCCTTGTCCCATTCGCGGCGCTTCTCGCGCGGCATCTTGTCAGCCACCCAGCGCGACAGCTGGCGCCGGAGTTCGGTGACATGATCGGGTTCGGGAGCGTAACTGTTCATATCGGAATCCTAGAATGATTGTCTCGCGCGAGGAAGCCCGCTCAGCTTTCGCTATCCGTGCCAATATCTGCCGCATCGAAGGGCGTGGTCTGGTAAACTTGGTTGATCCAGTTGCCGAACAGGAGGTGGGCGTGACTGCGCCAGCGGTTGAGCGGCTGGGCGCTCGTATCATCATTCGGGAAATAGCCATGCGGCAAGCGGATGGATTTTCCAACCGCAAGATCGCGCTCGTATTCTTCCTTCAGCGAGGTGGAATCGTATTCGATATGATTGAAGCAATAGAGATTGCGCTGGGCCGGCTCTGACAGGAGGCACGGGCCGGTCACGTCTGATTCCATCAGAAGCTTCAGCTCCGGGGCCTTTGCAATGTCCTCGGCCCGCACTTCGGTCCAGCGGCTGACCGGAATCTGGAAATCGTCCGAAAAACCCGACAGGAAGGGCGAGGTCGGGTCCAGGTTGTGGTGGCGGTACACGCCGAAAGCCTTTTCGGCCAGCGTGTGCTTGGGCACGCCGTGAAGGTGCCAGGCGGCCGCCATGGCGCCCCAGCAGATGAAGAAGCTGGAATGGACATTGGTGCGCGTCCAGTCGAGGATTTCCGTCAGCTCGTCCCAATAGCCGACCTCTTCAAACGGCAGCGTCTCGATCGGCGCGCCGGTGATGATGAAGCCGTCAAACTTGCGGTCGCGGACATCGGCCCAGTCCTGGTAGAAACTGATCAGGTGCTCTTCCGGCGTGTTCTTCGGTGTGTGGCCACCAACCATGATGAGGGTCAGTTCCACCTGCAGCGGCGATGCCCCGATCAGGCGGGCGATCTGCGCTTCGGTGCGGATCTTGTTCGGCATCAGGTTGAGCAGGCCGATCTGCAGCGGGCGGATATCCTGACGGATGGCATCCGTTTCGCTCATGACAGACACGCCCTCGCGCACCAGCACATCGCGGGCGGGCAGTGTATCGGGAATCCTGATCGGCATGGCCGTTCTCCAATCCTACTCAGATCGCATGAAAGGGAGGCGGCGGCAGGAACCTGCTGGCATGTCCGCACGGCCTTTTAGCGACTTGTTTAACGTGGCTGCAAGCCGACCGGCCAAATCACCACAAGCGTCCAGATAGCGCCGCCGGGCCTGCGCGTCAATTTCCTCCGGCACGCGTCGGATGCAACCGATGCACGAGACGCGGCAGCATGCGCCCCGAAATCGACGGCGATTCCGCTTCGCCGTCGCGTTCGGCGCCCATGCGCAGGTAGAAATCCTTCGCGTCCGGATCGCAATCGATCACGAGATCCTTCGCCCCGGCATCCTGCGCCACCCGGCAGGCCCAGACATACATCATCTGGCCCGTGCCCTCTCCGAGGCGCGTCGGCTCGACAAAGAGCTTCTCGAGCCAGGCGGTGTTACCGTCGATGGCAACCTGCACCACGCCCGCGATGCCGCGAACGTCGTCGGCGACCACGATCACATCATTGGCGGCATCCTCTTCGGACACAGTCAGTTCGGCGCGGAATTCCTCGAGAATCTCGGGCGTGTAACCCCAGACGGCTTTCGACCGCATGCAGAGATCCGTAAGGATCGCGAATTCGTAATGGCTGGGCGAACGGAGGCGCATATCAGTCGCCCGTCAGCTTTGGCGCGCGCTTTTCCTTGAACGCGGCCACGGCTTCGCGCCGGTCATTTGTGTAATTCGATGCGCTTTCCCAGCCGATACTGGCATCCATGAGCTGCGCAGCGAGGGCCCGCAGGGGGATGTTGGCGGTCGTCTTGGTCCAGCGCACGGCCCATTTCGGGTTGGCCTGCAGCTTGCCGACCAGTTCGGCCACCTTGGCGTCAAGTTCAGCAGCCGGCACGGCATAATTGATCAGGCCGAGACGTTCGGCTTCCTTTGCGCTGAGCAGGTCGCCTGTCATCAACAGTTCCTTGGCCTTGGCAAAACCGATCAGCTGGGGCCAGATCAGGGCGCCGCCATCACCGGCGACGAGGCCGACCTTTACATGTGGGTCGCCGATCTTGGCGGTCTCGTCGGCAATGATAATGTCGCAAAGCAGCGCGATGGTCGCGCCGAGGCCAGCGGCCGCGCCGTTCATGCGGCAAAGGATCGGCTTTTCCATATTGAGCAGCGTGGTGACGATCTGCTTGGCGTCCCAGCCGATGGCGCGGAAGCGTTCGGGATGGTTGATCTGTTCCTCGAACCAGTCGAAATCGCCGCCTGCGCAGAAGGCGCGTCCTTTGGCTGTCAGGATGATGATGTCGCTCTCGCTGTCGCGCTGCAGGCAATTGAACATGAGAGCAAGTTCGGTATGCATCTGTTCGTCGACGCCATTGACCGGATGGTCTGACGTGATCGCGGCAGTGAGGACGCGGCCCTCGCGGGAGAAGGTGAAACGCTCCCACTTGTCCTGCGTGATATCGTACTGCGTGCTCATGAATCCTCTCCCACTTTCACCACACGGCGCCCGAAATTCTCGCCGCGGAACAGGCCGCAGAAAGCTTCCGGCATCTTTGCGATGCCTTCGAAGCGCTCTTCATTGCTTTTCAGTTCTCCGCTCGCCAGCATGCCGGCCATCGCCTGCAGGGCTTCCGGGAACTCGCGGGCAAAATCGAACACGACAAGGCCCTGCATGTTCACGCGATGCGTGATGAAGGGCTTGGTATTGACGATGCCCGGCGTCTCTTCCGGCGTGAGGTTATAGTCGGCCACCTGGCCGGAAATGCAGATGCGGCCATTCATGGCCAACAGCGGCAGGACGCGGTTGACCATTTCATTGCCGACATTGTCGAACAGGACATCGACGCCCTTCGGGAATTGTTCGGCTATGGCGGCTGTCAAGTCCGGCGCGGTCTTGTAATTGATCGCGGCATCGAAGCCGGCCTCGCCTGTCAGGAAATCGCACTTGGCGTCGGAGCCTGCGATGCCAACCACTTTCGACGCGCCCCAGGCCCTGGCGAGTTGCCCGGCGGTTGCCCCGACAGGACCAGCGGCGGACGTGACCAGCACGGCGTCGCCTTCCTTGAATTTCGCAACCGTCTTCAGACCGAACCAGGCCGTCAGGCCGGGCACACCGAGAACACCGATCCAGGCGCTGAGCGGCACCGGCGCGTCCGGCACCGTGCCGATGAAGCCCCGGCCCGACTGGATCGAATGGGTCTTCCAGCCACCGGCGCAGAAGACCTTGGTTCCCACCGGGAACGCCTCGTTCCGGCTGGCATCGACGATGCCGACACTGAACCCGTCAATCGGCTTGCCGAGCGGCAGGGCCATGGCATAGGAATCGCCACCCGACAGGCGCGAGCGCGTGCCGGGATCGACCGAGCACCAGACATGGGCCACGCGGAACTGCCCCTCTTTCGGCTCAGGCAGCGGCGCTGTTTCAAGCGCGAAGTCTTCCGGCACGGGCGGGCCGTCACAATAGCGCGTGAGCACGATCTGCTGCATCTCTGCCATTGGCGAAATCTCCTCAACCTTTGCGATCCAGCATAGGGTGCCAATGCGCGCTGTCACGCCATGACTTCGGGGCAGAGGCGTACTAGGACTGCACAAATACCAGAACAAGGCAGGAGACCCATGACCAGCAAGCCCGTCAAAACCCGCATCACCGAGATGCTCGGCATCGAGAAGCCGATCATCCAGGCGGCCATGGGCTGGATTGCCCGCTAGCACCTGTCGTCTGCGGTCTCCAATGCCGGCGGCATGGGCATTATCGAAACCTCGTCGGGCGAGCTTAATGCGATCCGCGAGGAAATCATCAAGATGCGCGACCTGACCGACAAGCCGTTCGGCGTGAACGTGGCGCAAGCCTTTGTGCGCGACCCCAATATCATCGACTTCATCATCAAGCAGGGCGTAAAGTTCGTCACCACATCGGCCGGCGACCCGATGAAATATACAAGCATGCTGAAAGAAGCGGGCCTCACCGTGTTCCATGTCGTGCCCAGCCTGCAGGGCGCGCTGCGCGCCATCGAAGCGGGCGTTGACGGCCTGATTGTCGAAGGCGGCGAAGGCGGAGGGTTCAAAAACCCGAAGGATGTCGCCTCCATGGTCCTGATCCCGCTCGTCTGCGAGCAGGTGAATGTGCCGGTCGTCGCAGCGGGCGGCATCACCGATGGCCGCACGATGGCGGCGGCCTTTGCGCTTGGCGCGGAAGGCGTCCTGATGGGGACGCGGATCCTGTCGTCGGCCGATAGCCCGGTGCACGAGAACTGGAAGGATGCGATCGTTGAGGCTGAGGCGACCGATACGGTCTTTCTCAACCGCGCTGGCCCCGGCCCGGCCCTGCGCGCCCTGCGCACTGAACGCACGACCCGGCTGGAGACCGAGGGCAGCCCGAACATTTTCGGAGAGTTCGCCGATACGCAGGCCGTTTACTTCGGCGGCAATCTCGAAGCCGGTATCGCCCTGACGGGCCAGGTTGCCGGGCGTATCCATGACGTCAAACCGGTCGCACAGATCTTCGAGGAAACCATCGCGGAATATCACGAAACGATTGCCCGGCTGGCGCGCTGAGGACGCCGGGAATGTCGGCCGAAAGCTGGTTTCTGCCCCGTTTCCGCGTTAGACGGGGTTAAATCCAGCCTGAGGACCCTTCATGACCACAAAACATTTCCTGCTCGGCACCGCGGCCGCGCTCACCCTCACCCTGTCTGCCTGCGGCAAGAAACCGGCCGAGGATGCCAGCAAGGCCGAAGTGACCCAGCCGGCCACCGCCGAACTGCCGGAAATCATTGTCAGCGACGCCGAACTTGCCGGTAATCCCTTCCGAGAGGAGTGGACCGCCGCCTATGGCGTACCACCCTTCAGCCAGATCACTGACGCGCACTACCTGCCGGCCACCAAGAAAGCCCTGCTTGAACTCCGCGCCGAGATTGACGGCATCGTCAACAATCCTGATGCGCCGACCTTCGACAATACGATTGTTGCGCTCGACCAGGCCGGTACGTCGCTCAACAAGGTGATCCTGACATTCGGCAATATTACCAATACTGACACGAACGACACGCTCAGCGACCTCGAAGCCGAAATCTACCCGATGCTGACGCGCGAAACCGACGCGATCAATTTCAATCCGGATCTCTTCAAGCGCGTACAGGCTGTCTATGCCGAGCGTGACCGGCTCGGCCTCGACGAGCAGGATGCCCGCTTGCTGGAACTGACCAATCGCAACTTCGTGCGCAACGGCGCGGCGCTGAGCCCGGACGTCAAAGCCGAGGTCGCCAAGATCAATGAAGAACTGTCTGCGCTGACAACCGAATTCGGCAAGAACCTGCTTCTGTCGACCAAGGCGTTCAAACTGGAGATTACGGACGAGGCCCAACTGGCCGGCCTGCCGGACGATTTCAAGAATGCGATCAAGGTCGAAGGCGAAGACAAATGGGTCCTGACAGTCGACCGCTCGGTCTACGAGACCTTCATGACGCTGGGCGAGAACCGCGACCTGCGCAAGCAGATGTTTGACGGCTACCGCCTGCGCGCATCCTCGGGCGAGTATGACAATGGCCCGATCCTGATCCGGATCGCCCAGCTGCGCGCCAAGCGGGCCGAGCTGATGGGCTACACGTCCCATGCCGCCTACCAGCTGGAAACACGCATGGCTAAGACGCCGCAGCAGGCCGAGGAATTCCTCAAACGTGTCCTGGAACCCGGCCTGGAGCGCGCCAAGGAAGAACGCGCCGACATGCAGGCCATGATCGGCAACGAATTCACCCTCGAGGGCCAGGACTGGTGGTTCTATGCCGAGAAGGTGCGTCAGGCGAAATACGCCTTCGATGGCGAAGTTCTGAAGCCCTATTTCGAACTTGGCGCCGTGCGCCAAGGCGCATTCGATGTGGCGACGAAACTGTTCAATATCAGCTTCACGCCGGTCGAAACGGAAACATGGAATCCGGTCGTCACGTCGTGGGACGTGAAGGACCTGGAGACGGGCGAGCATCTCGGCCTGTTCATGACCGACATGTATTCGCGCGATTCCAAGCGAGGCGGCGCGTGGATGTCTTCGTTCCGCAACACGTCGAATGTTGGCGAGAATATCCGTCCTATCATCACCAACAATTTGAACGTCACCCCGCCCGCGAAGGGCGAACCGACCCTGCTGACCTATGATCAGGCGGAAACGCTGTTCCATGAATTCGGACACGGCCTGCATGGCCTGCTGACGCAGATCAAATATTCGACATTCTCCGGTGTCGACGGCCCGCGCGACTATACCGAATTCCCGGCGCAGCTGCTCGAGCATTGGGCCGGGGATCCGGAGGTGCTTGGCCAATATGCCCGACACTACAAGACGGGCGAAATCATTCCGCAGGACCTGGTCGACAAGATGAATGCGGCCTCGAACTTCAATCAGGGATTCAAGACGACCGAATTCATTGCTGCCTCCCTGCTGGACCTGCGCTGGCACATGCTGTCTTCGGAAGAAGCCGCAAAGATCACGGATGCCCGCGCGTTTGAACAGGGTGTGCTGGAAGAGTACGGCATCATTCCGGAAATCGAACCGCGCTACCGCTCGCAATATTTCAGCCATATCTTCGCCGGCGGCTATTCGGCGGGCTATTACGCCTATCTCTGGTCTGAAATTCTCGATGCGGATGGGTTTATGGCCTTCAAGCAGACCGGCGACATCTACAACCCGGAACTTTCTGCCAAGCTCAAGAAGTGGGTGTATGAATCCGGCGGCCTGCGCGAGGCCGACGAACTCTATCGCAATTTCCGGGGCTCCGACCCGACGATCGAGCCGCTGCTCGAGAACCGCGGTTTCGCGGAAGACAAGCCAAGCGAGGGCTGACCTGCTCCCGCCCCCAAACAAAAAGCCCGCCGATCCGATCGGCGGGCTTTTTATTTCGGCTGCAGCCGGTTCAGATCGACGACTCGACCGATTCCTTGCAGATAACCGCCTTGACGGCTTCAACCGTATCAGCCTCGCGCAGCGCATCACGCACGGGCGCCTGACGGAAGACGCGGCTGACTTGTGCCAGGGCCCGCAAATGGTCTGCGCCGGCCGACAGGGGCGCCAGAAGCATGAAGATCAGGTCGCAGGGCCGGTCGTCGATGGCCTCGAAGTCCACGCCGGTCGCAAGGCGCATGAAGCCGCCAATCGGGGCCTCGATACCCGCCACCCGCGCATGCGGGATCGCGACGCCTTCGCCGACGCCGGTCGAGCCAAGCCGCTCGCGCTCCATGACCGAATCCTCGATTTCGCGCGCCGAAATGCCGGTCACACGGCCGAGTTCTTCAGACATTGCATGCAGTGCCTGTTTCCGGCTGGTCGCCTCATAACAAGGAATGATGATCCCACCTTTAAGCAGGGAGCTCAGATCGGTTGCCATTTACGCTGCTTCCGTGTGCGGGCTTCAGTTCCTGGGGGTATTGGCCGGGTCGACCCAGCCAATATGCCCGTCCGGGCGGCGGTAGACCATATTCAAACCATCATGGCCAGCATTCCTGAACATCAATGCAGGGACCTCCTGCAGTTCAAGCTGCATGACAGCTTCCGAAACCGACATTTTACGAATGTTTACAGAGGTTTCTGCGACTGTCAGCGGCACGTCCGATACATCGACGACATCATCGTCAAGCTCATCGGCGTCCGCCGCAAGTCCATTCAGCGTCAGGACGGCGCCGGTTGCGATTTCGGACGGCAGGGGCGCAGCCGGATTGGCGTGATGGTCCTTCAGGCGGCGCTTGTAGCGGCGCACCCGTTTTTCCATCTTGTCGAGACTGTCTTCCAGGGCGGCATAGGGGTCTGAAGCCTTGCCCGAGGACTGGAGCACGATTCCCGACGGCAGGTGGACGTTGCAGTCGACTTCGACCAGGTGTCCGTGCTGTGAGACGAACACGCTCGCCTCTCCGGTTCGACTAAAGTATTTACTGACCGCCGCCTCCAGCCCGTCTTCGATGCGGCTCCTGAGAGCCCCGCCGAGATCCATATGCTTGCCAGTAATTTGTATCTGCACGAGCGGTCTCCTTTGCTATTCGAGACTTCCAAGTATGGCTCAGATTTGCCCGGGACGCGAATCGATTTCCCCTATGTGTCCCAAGCTTAACAGTGAGCGCTCACCTGATCGTCGGCTCAGGCGTCCGGCTTTCCGGGCTTTTTGCCATAGCCATGCTTCTTCAGCAGACCCCGGAACTGATGATAGGTCAGGCCCAGCGACTCGGCCGCCCGCCCCTGGTGGCCCTGACTGGCGGCCAGGGCTTCATCGACGAGGCGCAGTTCGAGACGGCTTATCTCTGCATTGAAATCGACCGGTCCATGCAGGGCGGACGTTTCAGTCGTTAGCGGCGTGCGGGTCTCGGTTTCCACAGGCCTGGCAGCGCCCGGGCGCCAGGGCGAGGCAAACGGATCCAGCACCGCCGGGTCGAACCTGACAGGCTCGTCCGGTGCCGCCAGCATGGAGCGATGCGCCAGCCGCTGGGCAAAATTGCGCAATTCGCGCACGTTTCCCGGCCAGTCATGGCCTTCGATCGCGGCAATGGCCGAGGGGGCAAAGCCCGGGAAGTCCTGCGCCATTTCGATCGCGATCCGGCGGGCAAAAAAGTCCGCCAGCAGGCTGGCATCGCCCGGCCGGGCGCGCAGCGGGGGCAGTGTGATGACATCAAAGGCCAGCCGATCCAGCAGGTCGGCGCGGAATTCCCCGCGCTCCACCATGTCCGGCAGGTGCATGTTCGTCGCCGCAACGATGCGCACATTGGTTTTCAGCACGCGTGACCCGCCGAGGCGCTGGAACTCGCCATATTCAACGACACGCAGCAGCTTTTCCTGCACCGCCCGGCTCGCTGTCGCGATCTCGTCGAGGAAGATGGTGCCGCCATCGGCGAGTTCGAACCGGCCCTTGCGCTGTTCGGTTGCGCCCGTGAAGGCGCCCCGCTCATGGCCGAAAAGTTCAGAGTCGAGCAATTGCTCCGAGAGAGCGGCGCAATTGACCTTCACGAACGGCCCCTCCCAGCGCTTCGACAGGAAGTGCAAGCGTTCGCCGATCAATTCCTTGCCGGTGCCCCGCTCGCCAATGACGAGGATGGGGCGCTCCAGCGGTGCCACACGGGAAACGTGCTCCTGCGCGCTGAGCCAGGCCGGGGCCTCGCCGATGAGCTGTGTGGTTTCGCCAAGCATGTGGTCTTTTTAGCCTATCTATCATGTTAAATCGACTAAATTATTGGTGAAATTTACTAATTTATCTTTAACGCATTGCGCCGAAATTCTTTTATTTCTCATAAAAACAATGCTGTATGATATTAATTTTCACTTGGCACGGTCCTTGAAATGATATTGGCACTCAGCGCGACGGGGCGTCGCTTTTAACCAGAAGGACTGAACTCAAGATGGACGACCGTAGTTACCGAACTGAAGCTCGCACCGACGCAGGCCGTTTTGGCCGCTGGCTGTCGACCCGCCCTGCCGAGAGCTGGATGTTTTTCGGCGCCGGCATCCTTCTTGGCGGCCTCTTCTTTTAATCCTCCTCCCAGTCAAACACGAAAGGATACCCCATGGGTCTCTTCTCCCGCCTCGGTGACATCATCAACTCCAACATCAATGCGATGCTGGACGGTGCTGAAAATCCCGAAAAAATCGCCCGCCTGATCATCCAGGAAATGGAAGACACGCTGGTCGAAGTTCGCACGGCCGCTGCCCGCGCCATGGCCGACAAGAAAGAAATGGAACGCGAAATCGTCCATTTCACGCAAGCCCGTGACGAATGGGCCGCCAAGGCCGAACTGGCTATCGACAAGGGTCGTGAAGACCTGGCTCGGGGCGCCCTGATCGCCAAGCAGAAGGCCGAGGGTGAAATCACCCAACGCAAGGCTGCGATGGACGCTGCCGAAGAAGCCTTCGAAAAGCGCCAGGACGATCTCGCCAAGCTGCAGGCCAAGCTCGACGAAGCCAAAGCCAAGCACCGTTCGCTGATGATGCGCCGGGAAGCAGCCGAGCAACGCATCCGCGTCCGCAGCCAGGTCTATGACGGCCGTGTCGACGATGCGCTCGCCCGCTACAATACGATCGAACGCAAGGTCGACGAGATGGAAGCCTATGCCGACACGATCAAGGGCCGCGAGCCGACCCTCGAAGCCGAGTTCGCTGCGCTCGAGCGCAACGAGAGCGTCGAGAAGGAACTCGAAGCCCTGAAAGCCAAGCGCTCGAAATCGTCTTCGAAGTCCTCGAAATCGGAGGCCTGATCCATGCTACTCTCACTCATCTGCCTCTTCGGCTTCCTGGCGGTGATCTGTACGCCCGGACTGATCGCACAGGCCCGCGCCGAACGACAGGAGACCTAGTCCATGGACGAGAGCATTATCGCCTTGATGGCCATCCTCAGCATTTTCGTCATCCTGCCTGGCATGACGTTCCACTATATTTCCCAGTGGCGCCGGCAGAAAACGCTCCAGCCGGATGACGAACGCATGATGGAAGACCTGTGGCGATCAGCCAAGGCAATGGAACGCCGTCTCGCAACGCTCGAGGCCCTCCTCGACCAAAGCGACGATTACACACGGGAGCGCGCAAGCCCACCGCGCCGCCCCCGTTCAACCCTCGACGATTAAGGACACCCGCCCATGACCCGCCCCCATCCCGACCATGACAGCGCGGAATACCGGTCACCCAACCCGAAACGCTACTATCGCTCGCGCACTGACAAGGTCATTGCCGGCGTCTGCGGCGGCCTTGCCGAGCGCTTCGGCTGGGAACCCATCCTGGTCCGCATCCTGTTCGTGCTGGCCACGCTCTTCATGTTCGGCCCGATTTCGATCATCATCTACCTGACGATCTGGATCATCACGCCGCGCACGCCCTTTGGCGGCCACCCGATAACGCCCGAGGAAGACGCTTTCTGGCGGGGCGTATCAGACCGGCCCCGCGCCACGTTCGGGCACCTGAAATACACGTTCATGGATCTCGACGAGCGCCTGCAATCGATCGAACGCAAGGTAACGTCCGACGAATGGCGCTTGCGCAAGGAATTCCGCGATCTGGAGCGCGGCAACTAGAACCCTCAACTGAAACCACCATCAAACCCGACAAAGGAACGGACCGATGAGCAAGGGGACACTGCTTTACAATAATTGGCTACTCGGAGGCGTAGCCGTGCTGATCGTCCTGGCGATCGTTGCGATCGCCAGCCTGCAAGGCGGCATGGCCCTGGAAATGGGCGGATTGGAAATGACGCTCGCGCCGCATGAGAATGGCGGCCTCCAGCTCTCCTTCGTGAGAGCGGCCTAAGCCTCGCCGCGCTTCAGGGCCCGCAGGATCAGGCGCATCGGGCTGACCGCCGCAAGGGCGGCAGCTTCCGCCGGGGCCGGGCCGCCAAGCAGCTGGGCCGCCAGGATGCCACCCGCCCAAGGGCCCCAGGTAAAGCCCCGCGCGCCCAACCCGTTCACCATGAAAATGCCCGGCATCACAGGGGCGTCCGCATCCGCAGGGCGCCCTTTTTTGACTCCGTCGAACAGGGAGAGGGCCGCCGCATGGTCTGGCACGGCCCCGATCAGGGGCAGGCGATCCGCCGTGGTCGCCCGCAGGGCCGCCCGGGAGACGGCCGCGTGTTCGCGCGCATCGCGCACCCACCAGGGTGACAGCGCGCCGAGGCCTTCGGCATTCTCGGCCCGGGCCCGGTCGGAGGTCTCGGGCAGGCCGCCGCTGAAGCGCTCGAACGTGGCGCCCCACAGGCGATCGGACCCGTCGGCAAGGGCATAGGTTCCGCTTGCCACAGCATCGGGGTCTGCCATGGCGGCGTCGCCAATCCATTCGACCTGACCCAGCCGCGCCTCGAGGCCCAGCCATGGCAGCTGGTCCAGGGTCGCCATGGCAGTCGCCAGGATGATGGAATCAAAGGCTTCGCCATTCACTTCGCGTTTTTCGAGGTCGACATCCGGCACATCACCCAGACGCAGATTGGCGCCCGCCAGCAGCGCGGGGATCAGTTCAGCCGGCCGCAGGATCAGGGCCTGCTTGTGCCGCAGGCCGCCGCGCAGGGCTTCGAGGTCTTCCAGCGGGAGAGGCGGGTCGGCGAGGAGCTTGGCGAACCGGTCTGCTTCTGTCTGGTCTTTCTGCAACTGGCGCACATCGGTTTCGGTGACGCCGGGCAGGCCGCGATAGGTATTGCGGGCGGCGATATAGGCGTCGACCAGGAGGCGGGCCTGGACCGTGTCCGCCGCATCCAGGCGCGGCATCAACAGGGCCAGCGGATTGCCGCTGGCGCCGGAGGCCGGATTTTCGGCCCTGTCGAATACGGTGACTTCCGCCCCGGCCTCCACCAGCGCGCGGGCGGCACCGGCCCCGGCAATGCCCGCGCCGATGATGGCGACACGCCGCAGGCCGGGGGGTGCCGGGGTGATGGCATGGGGGTCGGGAGGGGGTGGCAAGGGCGTGGCAAGGGTGGCCTCGAGCCGCTCCCGCTTGCGGCCATGACCCGGCTGTCGGCTCACCGCGAATCCCGCTTCGGCAAGGCCCCTGCGCACCGCGCCGGCAACGGTGAATGTCCCCAACCGGACATCCGGCGCCGAATGCGCGGCAATCTCCGGATAGATCCAGTCACCCCACATTTCCGCGTTCTTGGCCGGGCTGAACCCGTCAAGAAACCAGGCGTCGGCCCGGAAGCGCGCGGCGGGCAGCGTCTGCCTGATATCGCCGTGATGCAGGGTCAGCGAGACACCAGCATCCGGCCAGACCATGCGGCGCACGCCCTTGGCCGGGCCGGGCCAGCGGGCAATCATCAGCGCGGCGAGCTCTTCCAGTTCCGGCCAGCTGTCGAGCGCGCGGACGGCATCCAGCGGCAGGAGCGGGAAGGCTTCGAAACTGACAAAGTGGAGGCGGGCTGTCGGCGAGGGACGATGGGTTTCCCACATCTGCCAGAGGGCGAGGAAGTTGAGACCCGTGCCAAAGCCGGTTTCGGCGACAGTGAACACTTCCCTGCCCTGCCAGGCATCGGGCAGGCCGCAGCCAGCGAGGAAAACCGCGCGCGATTCCGCCAGGCCGTCTCCGGCGGTGAAATAGACATCGTCATGGGCGCGGGCGACGGGGGTGCCGTCCTCGCGCCAGTCAATCTCGGGAGGGGTCAGCAGGCGGGACATTGTGGGTTACTCGCAGGCATTCGGCGGCGGGGCGCAGGTCAGCGGCGACGTGAATTTCCGATCAGGTCGCCCAGCGCCATTATTGTGGCCCGGCCGACCTGCGTGACCGTCGGCTTGCGCCGGTGGACGTGGCCGACAAAATCGCCGCAATTGGAGCCCGCGAGCCGATAGGGCGCGCCAAGCGATCGCCGTGCGCGGGCCTCGGCTGCAATCGGATGGTCGGCCTCGCGATTGCGGTGAACCTTGACCGAACGGCTATCGGCGAACGCATCCAGTGACTGTTCGGTGACGCCGTCATGCTTGCGGGAATTGGAAATCACCGTGCCACGCGTGGTTGCGACGCCATAATGCCGCAGCACGCCGCCAAACCGTATGGAGACAACGTCGCCGGACGATACATGCCCGTAAGGACCGAGATGTTTTTTCATCCTGTAAGCCTAACCGACTTGCGCCGTTCCGGCCACGAAAAATCCCCGTCCGCGCCTGCAGGTTCTCCGAGATTTAATCCAACCATTTTGCCGGTGATGCGTTGACTGGGTGGTCGTAATCACGCGATCCAGTGAAAGGAGACTTCCCATGGACAAGGAACATATCAAGGGCGCCGCCAAGAAAGCCGAAGGCTCGGTCAAGGAAACAGCCGGCAAGGTGGCAGGCGACAAGTCGCTCGAAATGAAGGGCAAAGCGGACAAGGCCGAAGGCAATATCCGCGATGCGGCCGGCGACGTGAAAGACGCCTTCAAGAAAAAGTAAGCCCCAAGGCGGGGTTTACAGACCTTCCCAGAGCCGCCCCGCGTCGGGCGGCTTTTTCTTGCCTCGGCGCATGAGGGTGACACTATATATCCTGAAGCCAATGCCCTAAAGGAGGCCGCATGACCGAGATCACAATCACCCTCGAAGACGGGCCCACGGGCGGACGCTATGTCGCCATCGTTAACGGGCACGAGGCCGAGATGACCTTTTCCAAGGCCGGCACCGGTCGCATCATCATTGACCATACCGGCGTTCCCAAGGAACTGGGCGGCATGGGCGTCGGCGTGGCGCTGGTGAAGCGCGGCGTGGAGGATGCCCGCAAGAATGGCGTGAAGATCATCCCGCTTTGCCCCTTCGCCAAGGCCCAGATCCAGAAGCACCCTGAATGGCAGGACGTCCTGGCATGAGCGGCGAAGTGATCAGCCATGACACCGCCCGCCAGCGCTACAGTCTCGTGATCGACGGGACAGAAGCCTACCTCACCTATGAGCGGCCGGGCGATGCACGCGTGCACATAACGCACACGATCGTGCCCGACAGCCTTGGCGGGCGCGGGCTCGGCAAACGCCTTGTCGCGCGCGCACTGGAAGATGCGATTGCCGCTGGCGACAAGGTCTCGTCCGAGTGCTGGTTCGCCACGGCCCTGATCGAGAAGACCCCCGCCTGGGCGGCGCAGATGGCATGACCGAACCGTTCTGGAAGACCGTTCCGCTCGACAAGATGAATGAGGCGCAATGGGAATCCCTCTGCGACGGCTGCGCCAAATGCTGCCTGCTGAAACTGGAAGACGAGGACACGGGCGAGATCGCCTATACCAAGCTGCACTGCACGCTGCTGGATGCCGGAACCTGCCAATGTTCGGACTATGAGAACCGCAAGAAGAAGGTGCCCGATTGCGTGAAGCTGACGCCCGCCGGCATTGAAGAGATCAACTGGATGCCGAAGACCTGCGCCTACCGGCTGGTGATGGACGGCAAGGACCTGCCCGACTGGCACTATCTCGTCTGCGGCGACCGCGAGCGTGTGCACGCGACCGGTAATTCCGTACGGGGACGGGTCGTATCGGAAGACACGGTGTTCGAGGACGACATGGAAGACTTCATCGTCGACTGGGAAGACGAGGCCTAGGCGCCGCGTACGGTGCCTACCGACGGCCGCATGACGGGGGCCGTCACCCAGCGCACCACAGCCATGGCACCATCATCGACAACCGCGCGATAGAACCGGGCGGCCCAATGGTCGGCCTTGAGCATCCGCGCGTCGCGGAACAGCGCATAGGTCAGCGACATGGCCATGACAGCCGCAACACTGCTGATCAGCAGCGCCACGTTTCCCGGCGCCGACCGGTCTTCGATATGGACGATGTAGAGCAATGAATTGCCGAATGCGAACGTGAACAGGCTTGTCCGCCCGAACACCATCCAGACCGAGTCGGAGGCGATATTCGCCACGCGGCGGATCCAGCCGAACACGTCAATGAACACGACCGTCGCCGCCACGCCCGTGAGCAGGTAGAGCGGGTGGTTCGCATTGCGCAGATAGGCGCGCACTTCCGGCACGGCCACATTGTACTGGCCGGCCCACATCCAGGCCGCGCAGACCAGGAGCAGCGCGATGAACGCGCCGCGCACGCCCCAACCGGGGCCTGACAACAGGAATTCCTGGCCGGTCCGCGCCGCCATCACCTTGCCCATCACCATGCCCGCCACGACAAAACCGAAGCCGTGAAGGACGGACGGGGCGCTGTGATTGAGCATGTTGCCGCCATAGATGAAGGACGAGACATTTTCGGCGCCCGTAAAGGTGCCCATCGGGCCAAGCGTCGAGAGAATCGGGAAGGCTGCATGAATGGCCCCGGCGATCAGGACCAGCGGCCACAGGCCGATCCGCACGCTGACCAGGATCATCAGCGGTGCGAGCACCAGCATGACCGCATAGAAACGCAGGATGTCGGTATAATAGGTATCGGTGAAGAAGATCGAGCAGCGCACCCAATAGGCGAAGGACAATTGCCAGGCGACACACATCACCGCGCAGGACAGGGCATAGAGCGCCCAGCATTGCAGCGCGCGGGACCAGAGCCGCTGCGTGATCACAGTGCTGTGTCCGGCCGCAAATTTTCGCGCATAGACCAGCTGAAGCATGGTGCCGAACAGGCAGAAGAATACGGGCGCCGACGCGGACAGGAACAGGCTGAAGCCGCCAAGGACAGCCCCGGCCTCGGTGCGCAGGTTTGCGGCTGTCAAAGCATGTCCGATGATGACGAAGAAGATCGCAACCGACCGCGCCAGATCTATTCCAAGATACCGCATTAACTGTGTCCCGTCCTGAATTCGTAAGCTCTGCGACCGTCTGCAAGATCCGGGCCTGCCTGAAACCCATCCTTAATGCGCCCCTGCCACTCTGCGCGGCATGGAGACCCTCGCCGCCT
>Ga0209344_10000431_pt1 | contig 75609 bp, 64 predicted proteins | sample Cruoilmetagenom6_FD_187293 | JGI IMG/M metagenome (GOLD analysis project Ga0209344, IMG submission 187293) | Oil polluted marine microbial communities from Coal Oil Point, Santa Barbara, California, USA - Santa Barbara Oil Seep Sample 6 (SPAdes)... | ecosystem: Environmental > Aquatic > Marine... | reverse complement strand
CAGACATCACCGAGGAACAAGTGCAGGAGGCGGTAGAGCGGATCAACCACCGACCTCGAAAAGTACTCGGATTTAGAACCCCGCATGAGGTATTCTTCGGGGTGGAATTACGCTACACCAAGCAACCTCCGGCTGTTGCACTTCGAACTTGAATCCGCGTAATCATTCTCCTCATGCTTAAGTACAAAAAATCCTTGCAGGGTGCAAGAGGAATTATGACTTTAAATCAATTTGATGGGGAGCATCTCTCCGCGCTAGCGGCTTCGTCCAACAAGAAAATAGGGCTCTATGTGAAATAGAGTAGGTAATCAACTTTCAACCTCATTCAGAAAAAGTTACCTGTCATCTACCATAGTGGTCATCTCGACCATAGGGAGAGATCTTAGCACGCTCAGTTCTGATGCGAGCATCCAGATTCCTCGTCGTACTGCTGTAAAAACACAGCAATACTCTGTCGGAATGACAAGATGACTTAAGTTTGCACTTAACGAAAGAGTACCCACATTCTGATTCTCAATGCGCATATAACCGCGATTACCCGTAGCACATCTTAAAAGCCTCCACTAGACTACCTTCCCTGGATTCATCAAATTATTTGGATCGAGTGTGTGCTTGATGCTGCGCATCAACTCCAATTCCAGCGCACTTTTGTAATGACTTATCTCGTTACGTTTGAGTTGCCCCAGCCCATGCTCTGCGCTGATACTGCCGTTTAGTCCATGCACGATGTCATACACGATGCTGTTGACCTGTTGGCTTTGCGCGATGAAGGCCGCATTTTGTGCAGAATCCAGCATTGAGAGGTTATAGTGGATGTTGCCATCGCCAATATGGCCGAAGGCAATAATGCGCAGACCATTGAATGCAGCACGCAGGGCGGCATTCGTTTGGGCGATGAACTCTGCCACGTGGCTGATTGGCACGGCGACATCGTGCTTGATGCTAATACCCTCACGTTTCTGCGCTTCGCTGATATTTTTGCGCAAATTCCACCAGCTTACGGCGCTATTTTTTGAATCTACGGCGAACTCGAGGATGCCTTCACTGAACGCTTGCAGTGCAATGCGTAAAGGTGCATCCAGGGGCGCTTGTAGCACATCCGACAGTTCGATCAGCACGATCCACTCATGGCGATTGACAAATGGTTCAGCTGTATCGGGGATATGCTTTAAAACGAGATCCAGACAGGAACTCGAAATGATTTCGAAGGCGCTAATTTTGTCGCCGCAATTAGCACGTAAATGGGCGAGCAATTTTACCGCCACCGCCGGATCGCGCACTGCCACACACGCAGATACCACCGATTGCGGACGTGGAAACAGCTTTAGCACGGCGGCAGTTATAATGCCCAGCGTGCCTTCTGCGCCAATAAATAAGTGCTTCAAATCATAACCGGTGTTGTCCTTGCGCAAGCTGCGTAATCCATCCCAGATACGACCATCTGGCAAGACCACTTCCAATCCAAGCACGAGGTCGCGCATGTTGCCATAGCGCAACACGCCGACGCCGCCGGCATTAGTGGAAATATTGCCACCAATTTCGCATTGCGCCGCGATGGCGGAGAGACCGAGTGGAAACAGACGATTGACCTGTTCTGCCGCCTCTCGCACCGTGGCTAAGGTGCAGCCTGCTTCCACCGTTAAGGTATAGTTGATGGTATCCAGTGCATGAATTTTGTTCATGCGCGACAGGTTAAGTACGAGCTGTTGTCCTTGCGGCAACGGTACTGACCCACCGCATAAACTGGTGTTGCCGCCCTGAGGGACAATGGCGATGCGGTGCTCAGCACATAGCGCGACCACCGCAGAAACTTGTTGCGTATCGCCAGGCAGCACCACAGCCAGAGCTTTGCCGCTGTAGCGCCTGCGCCAGTCTGTACAATAGGGCATTGCGGTTTCACCGCTCAGTACGTGGTCGGTGCCAACTATGTTTCTAAGTGAACTTATCAAATTTGGTAGCATATAAAATATTTCCTTAAAATGCCTTGTTTCACAAATGATCTGATGGATCTAAAAATCCATCGGGTCAATGTCCAGTGACCAGCGCAGTTTTTGTGCGGGTAGCGCATCGAGCAAGGGACGCCACTCGCGCAGAAATTGCTGCAGGGGTTTTCGTGCTTCGCTTTGCACCAGCAATTGCGCTAAAAAATGGTTAGCGCGACGCGGCATGGCAGCGGGAACCACACCGTAAATTTCAACTTGCTTGGCGAGTTCAATTGCAGCGTCGCGCGCTTGTTGCAGGAAAGTATACATGTGGGCCTCATGCTTTGCTTCAGCACGTAGCAATACCTGATACATAAATGGCGGGAAGCCGGCGGATTGGCGTTCGGCCAGCAGGATTGTTGCCCACTCATCGTAATCATGTTCTCGCAACGCGCGGAACAATGGGTGATCGGGGAATGCGGTTTGAATCAGCACCTCACCCAGCTTGTCGGCACGGCCAGCGCGCCCTGCTACTTGGACAAGCTGAGCAAACAATTTTTCCGATGCTCGAAAATCACTACTGTATAACGCACCGTCCGGGTTAAGCACTCCCACCAGCGTCAGGTTAGGGAAGTCATGTCCCTTTGCCAGCATTTGTGTGCCGACCAGGATGTCCACCGCGTCTTCCTGTATCTGCTGGCGCATGGCTTGCCATGTTCCTTTATTGCGCGTGCTGTCACGGTCTACGCGCAGAATGCGCGCCTTGGGAAAATATTCTTGTAACGCACTCTCCACCCGTTGCGTGCCGATACCAATCGGTTGCAGGTCGGCGTTGCCGCACGACGGACAGGCATGCGGCACGCGCTCCTGATGGCCACAATGGTGGCAGCGCAGACGGCGATCTTTAAGATGTAGCACCAACTTGCCTGCGCAATTTGAACAGCCAGACAGCCAGCCGCAAGCACCACACATCAACACGGGTGCATAACCGCGCCGATTAATGAATATCAGGCTTTGCTCACCGCGCTGTAGCCGTTCGGCCAGAGCCTTAAGAAGCGGCTCACTGAGACCGTGCTGCATAACTATATTGCTGGTGTTAATACAAGTCATCGTTGGCAACTGCGCCTGCGCCGCCGCACGCTGAGTCAGGCGCAACATTTGGTAGCGTCCGCTCTGTGCGTTGTAATAGCTTTCAAGTGAGGGAGTTGCGGACCCTAATACAATTGGTATGCCACGTTGACTAGCACGAAAAATTGCCACATCTCGTGCTGAGTATCGTAAGCCATCCTGCTGCTTGAACGAAGCGTCATGTTCCTCATCCACAATCAACAGTGATAGTTGTGGTAGAGGCGTGAACACTGCCAGACGCGTACCCAGTATGATGCGCGCTCGGCCGGACTGCGCACTCAGCCAGTTCTGCATACGTTCACCGTCACTTAAGCCACTGTGCAGACTTACCAGCTCAACATCCGGCAAGCGGCTGCGAAAATAATTTTCAAGCTGAGGCGTAAGATTGATTTCCGGCACCAGCAGTAACACCTGCCCTCCCTGCTGCAATATCCGGTTCATCAAATGCACATAAATCTCGGTTTTACCGCTACCGGTGATACCGTGCAGCAGGGAGCAGCCAAAGCATGATGCTTTAGTAATTTCGTCCACAGCATGCTGCTGCTCCAAGGTCAACGTATGAGTATTGTTGAATGTAAATGATTTGGAAATCGCAGATACTGCAAATGCTTCCACCCATCCCGCATGTGACAATGCTTTAAGCGCAGAGGCTCCGCTTGGTGATAGCGCGCGCACTTGCGCGGCACTTAATGATGAATTCAACTTCAAGGCTGCGAGTATACGGTGCTGCACCACCTTGCGCTTAGACAGTAGGCTCAAGTCGAGTGCATGGCCGCTAACGCTTAGTCTGTATTGCATCGCTTCCTTGAGCGTGACAAGCTGGCTGGTACGTAAACGTACTGGCAAGGAGGACAACACCGTAACGCCAAGAGGATAGTGGTAATAGTCGCTGCAGAAGCGCAGCAAAGCAAGCAGTTCATCGGATAGTGGTGGAACATCACCTAGCACCTGCAAAACGGGCTTGATCCGTTCCGCTGAAAGGACAGAATCCATTCCACATTCCATCACCACGCCGGTCATTTTTTGGCGTCCAAATGGAACCAATACGCGGGTTCCAGGGACAATCTCGATGCTATCGTTAAGCGAATAGTCAAATAATGTTGACAATGGCACATCTAGCGCGACGCGAACAATTGTCATTTAATAACGTTGGCTCCAGCGATTTCTATAATACTGAGCTAAGTTGACTGACTTAATTGAGGTTTTTTTATTGTCCACATAAACTGTGGATAACAATGTGGATAATTCCGATATAACTAGGCTAACTGCTAATGTTATATACAGTTTTATCCATCTGCTCATTTCGTAGGCATAATTTATTGCTAATAAAAACAATATGTTAAATTCTACGCTCTAATATTATGATAAAGTTATTTCCTAATAATGGATAGATGCGCGATTTGTGCATAACCAGAGGCAAGTCTGGCATTTTTAGTGATATTTACGACTTAACTCATGCACTGCCTGCACCATTGCCGCAGCATTGTCTGGATTTGTATATTGAGAAATGCCATGCCCCAGATTAAATACATGACCGCCGCCATAGCCATAACTAGCCAGCACGCGTTCTGTCTCGGCATGGATCACTTCCGGCGTGGCAAACAGCACGGCCGGATCCAGGTTACCTTGCAGCGCAACCTTATGGCCCACTTGTTGCCGCGCTATACCGATGTCCATGGTCCAGTCCAAGCCCACCGCATCGCAGCCAATGTCGGCGATGCTATCCAGCCACAAACCACCACCCTTGGTAAATGCAATCACTGGAATCTTCACACCGTCATGTTCACGTTTCAGCCCTTGCACGATTTGCTGCAAGTAAGGCAGTGAAAATTCGTAGTAAGCAGCATGCGAAAGCACGCCACCCCAGGAATCAAAAATCATCACGGTCTGCGCCCCCGCTTCAATTTGTGCATTAAGATACTGCGTTACTGCTTGCGCAGTAACATTCAAAATGTGGTGCATCAGCTTGGGTTCTTTATACATCAATGTTTTAACACGTGCATAATCGGCGCTGCCACCGCCTTCCACCATGTAACAAGATAATGTCCACGGGCTACCAGAAAAACCAATTAATGGCACGCTACCATTCAGCGCCTTGCGAATTTGCGACACGGCATCGGTCACGTAACGCAGATCTTTATTGATGTCAGGTACCCTTAACGCTTTAATGGCAGCTTCATCGCGCAAGGGGCGCTCAAACTTAGGCCCCTCTCCTTCGGAGAAATACAATCCAAGACCCATCGCATCCGGGATGGTGAGAATGTCAGAAAATAGAATCGCTGCATCCAGAGGGAATCGATCCAGGGGTTGCAATGTAACTTCTGTAGCCATGTCTGGGCTTTTACATAACTCCAGAAAACTGCCGGCACGTTTGCGCGTAGCACAGTATTCCGGCAGGTATCTTCCAGCCTGGCGCATCATCCACACGGGGGTATAGTCAGTTGGCTGACGCAGCAATGCGCGCAAGAAGGTGTCATTTTTTAACTTGAAATTCATGTTGTTCTCTTTCAATTTACACTGACTAAATTTAAACAGCTTTATCCAGAACCTCTCAGCCTCCCCTTACCAGAGAGATTTGGCAGGTAACCTGGTCATGCAATGGGTCTGCATCATTGGTGAAGCAGCTAAACTCAAAATCCGGGAAGGCAACATCGTCTTCAAGTACCCAGATCCTGAATGAAGGGATGCCTACGTTATATTGTTGCTGCATCAGCTGTCACAGATGGGGACGGGTTATTGAGTGCCAGTCACGAGAGCAGCGAAGGCAACCCATATGTTCCATAGCGTCAACAACCCTGAAAGTACCAGGTAGGTACCTCGGGGCAGCTGCTATTACGAGAGATCAACGCAGTTTTCTGGTTACAACCAGTCATGCAGCACCCTGATATGGACCACTCAATTTAGAGCGGTAGACTGGAACTACTCATCAAATATTCATCCACTGCACGCGCAGCTTGGCGGCCTTCGCGTATTGCCCACACAACAAGCGATTGGCCGCGCCGCATATCTCCAGCAGCGAACACCTTGTCCACCGATGTCTGATAATAGCCCACTCCATCAGTGACAGCCTTGGCATTGCCGCGACCGTCCTTTTCAACGCCAAACGCTTCCAGGGTTTGCTGCACCGGGCTGATGAAGCCCATAGCCAAAAGCACGAGATCGGCTTTCATTTCAATTTCGCTGCCCGGCACCTCTTGCATTTTTCCGTCTTTCCATTCGACTCGTACGGCATGCAATTTTTCAACCTTGCCATTTTTGCCGGTTAACTCTTTGGTTGCCACAGCCCAATCACGTTGACAGCCTTCATCATGAGAGCTGGAAGTGCGTAGCTTCATTGGCCAGTAAGGCCAGATCAGTGGCTTATTCTCTTGTTCGGGCGGGCGCGGCATGACCTCAAACTGAGTAACCGAAGCTGCGCCATGGCGGTTGGATGTGCCTACACAGTCAGAGCCCGTGTCGCCACCACCGATCACCACCACATGTTTGCCAGTCGCTTTAATCTGATCGAGCACCGTGTCTCCCGCCACTACTTTGTTCTGTTGTGGCAGAAATTCCATTGCGAAATGCACGCCCTGCAATTCACGCCCTGGTACTGGCAAGTCGCGTGGTTGCTCAGCCCCACCTGTTAATACCACTGCGTCGAACTCATCTTTTATTTGTTGTGCCGGCACATTCACGCCGATATTCTGATTGACGCGGAATTCCACACCTTCGGCGCGCATTTGTTCAATGCGACGGTCGATGTGTGTTTTTTCGAGTTTGAAGTCGGGAATGCCATAGCGCAAAAGACCACCAATTCGATCATTTTTCTCAAATACCACCACGTCATGTCCGACGCGTGCTAATTGTTGCGCACAAGCCAAGCCAGCTGGGCCAGAGCCAACCACGGCAATCTTCTTGCCGGACTTGGTCTGTGCTGGTTTCGGTATCACCCAGCCTTCTTCCCAGCCTTTGTCTATGATGGCATGTTCGATTGATTTGATACCTACCGCATCGTCATTAATGGTCAATGTACAGGCCGTCTCACAGGGTGCAGGACAGATACGTCCGGTGAATTCTGGAAAGTTGTTGGTAGAGTGCAGCACGTCCAGCGCCTGCTTCCAATTGCCGCGATAAACCAAATCATTCCAGTCCGGGATGATGTTATTAATTGGACAGCCTGTGGTACAAAATGGAATACCACAGTCCATACAGCGCGAACCTTGCACAGCAGTCTGTTCGTCGGTCAGACGTGGTATGAATTCCTGATAGTTTTTCAGGCGTTCCGCGACCGGCAAGCTCTGCTCACTTAAGCGGTCAAATTCCATAAACCCGGTAATTTTACCCATTTATACGGCCTCCAATTGCTTGGTTTGTTCCACCGCGATTTCCTGCAAGGCGCGGCGGTATTCAGTCGGCATGACCTTGACGAATTTCGGCAAGTAGCGCGCCCAATTATTTAGAATATCCTGAGCACGGACACTGCCTGTGTAGCGCAGGTGCGCACTCACCATGTCGCGCAAAACATGCTCATCTGCCTTGCCGAGGTGGTTAAAGTGCACCCGACCATGTGTCTCGACTTCACCCAGATCACTCGCATCAGCCTCGTCTGGTACCGGCTCCAGTTGCACCATTGCAAGATTGCAACGATGTTCGAAACCGCCATCTTCATCTAGTACGTAGGCGATGCCGCCGGACATGCCTGCAGCAAAATTACGCCCAGTTTGACCCAGCACCGCCACTATACCGCCGGTCATATATTCGCAACCGTGGTCGCCCAAGCCTTCCACTACCGCAATAGCGCCGGAATTACGCACTGCGAAACGCTCGCCAGCCACTCCACGGAAATAGCATTCGCCACTGGTCGCACCATACAGCACGGTATTGCCAACGATGATATTTTCTTCGGCCACTATGTTGCATTCCTTGGGCGGTAGCACCACGATGCGCCCGCCACACAACCCTTTGCCGACATAGTCGTTGCCCTCTCCAGATAAATTGAGGGTAATGCCATGCGCAAGAAAAGCGCCGAAACTCTGTCCAGCCGTGCCTTGTAAATTCACCGTAATGGTATCGTTGGGCAATCCCGCTTGGCCATAGCGCTTTGCCACTTCATGCGACAGCATGGCACCAACGGTGCGGTTAACATTGCGAATACGGCTTTCAATTATTATCGGTAGCTTGTTTTCCAACGCAGGCATGGCTTCGGCAATGAGCTGATGATCCAAAGCCTGAGACAAGCCATGATCCTGCTCCTCGACATGGCGGCGCGCCACGCTAACGGGTACATCAGGTTGATGGAAAATTTTGGAGAAATCTAAACCCTTGGCTTTCCAATGTGCAAGGGCATGCTTTGCATCAAGTAACTCACTACGGCCGATCAGGTCATTGAACTTGCGGATGCCGATCTGCGCCATGTATTCGCGTACTTCTTCGGCCACAAAGAAAAAATAATTCACCACGTGCTCAGGCTGACCGGTAAATTTTTTGCGTAGATCAGGATCTTGCGTAGCCACGCCTACTGGGCAGGTGTTTAGATGGCATTTGCGCATCATGATGCAGCCCTCCGCTACTAGTGGCGCTGTGGCAAAACCGAACTCATCCGCGCCGAGTAATGCACCAATTAATACATCGCGCCCAGTCTTCAGCTGACCGTCCACCTGCAAAACAATACGACCACGTAACCGGTTCAACACCAGCGTTTGCTGAGCTTCCGCCAGCCCAAGTTCCCATGGGGTGCCGGCGTGCTTGATGGAAGACAGTGGTGATGCACCCGTACCACCATCATGGCCAGAAACAGTTACATGATCTGCTTTAGCCTTGGCCACACCGGCCGCCACCGTGCCAACGCCCACTTCAGATACCAGCTTGACCGAAATGGAGGCGCGCGGATTAGCGTTCTTCAGATCATGAATGAGCTGCGCCAAGTCTTCAATGGAATAAATATCGTGATGCGGTGGCGGTGAAATCAATCCCACACCAGGTATGGCGAAACGTAGTTTAGCAATATACTCTGACACCTTGTGACCAGGTAATTGGCCGCCTTCACCGGGCTTGGCGCCCTGCGCCATCTTGATTTGAATTTGATCGGCGCTAGACAAATATTCCGCAGTTACACCAAAGCGACCGGATGCCACTTGTTTTATTTTGGAGCGCAATGAATCGCCCGGCAACAAAATCTGATCTGCTTCAATACGACCCTTGCCTATAATTTCAGATAGTTTCTCGCCGCCTTCAATCGTCTTGAAACGCATTGCGTCTTCGCCACCCTCGCCCGTGTTGGACTTTCCCCCGATGCGGTTCATTGCGATGGCCAAAGTGGTGTGCGCTTCTGTGGAAATAGATCCCAGAGACATTGCTCCAGTGGCAAAACGTTTAACGATTTCCTTCGCCGACTCTACCTCTGCCAGCGGCACTGGTGCGCCAGCTGGCTTAATTTCGAACAAGCCACGCAAGGTCTTGATGTGCTGAGTCTGGTCGTTAATTAACTTCGCATATTCTTTGTACGTTTGCCCATTGTTGGAACGTGTGGCATGTTGCAGCTTGGCGATAACATCAGGCGTCCACATATGCTCTTCACCACGCACACGATACGCATATTCTCCGCCTGCCTCCAGCGCATTGGACAGCACCGGATCGTTGCCGAAAGCTGCTTGATGAGTACGTACCGCCTCCTCTGCAACCTCATGTAGGCCAATTCCTTCGATCTGGGTCGCCGTGCCGGTGAAATACTGTGAGACAAAATCAGCATTCAGGCCGATTGCCTCGAAAATCTGCCCGCCACAATATGATTGGTAAGTTGAGATGCCCATTTTGGACATAACCTTGAGCAAGCCTTTGTTCACCGCCTTAATGAAACGCTTATTCGCGTCCTTGCCCGATAGGCCAGCAGGTAAATAATCGCTCATAGTAGCAATAGTCTCATATGCCAGCCACGGGCATATCGCCTCGGCACCATAACCTGCAAGCAACGCGAAGTGATGGGTTTCACGTACAGATCCGGAGTCCACCACTAGCCCAGTGCTAGTGCGTAGCCCTTCACGTACTAAATGATGGTGCACCCCCGCACAAGCCAGTAAGGCCGGAATCGCCACGCGTGTACTTGAAACCGCACGGTCGGACAAAATCAGCACGTTGCAACCATCCGCCACCGCTTGGTCGGCTGCCACACTCAGCGCCTTGATAGCGCCTGCGCAACCCGCTGCTCCCAACGCCACAGGATAAGTGATATCCAATACCAGCGCCTTGTAACGTCCTTGAGTTAATGTACTGATTTCGCGCAGCTTGGCTAAGTCTTCATCGGATAGCACAGGCTGATGCACCTCGAGACGCAGCGGTGGATCGGTCTCGTCGATACCGAGCAGATTGGGCTTTGGTCCAATAAACGAGGTAAGCGACATGACGATCTCTTCACGGATCGGATCGATTGGTGGGTTAGTCACCTGAGCGAAAAGCTGCTTGAAATAATTGTACAGCACCTTGTTTTTACCTGACAGCACAGGCAAAGAGGCATCATTGCCCATAGATCCGGTGGCCTCTTCTCCTGCGGTAGCCATGGGTGCGAGAATGAATTTGATGTCTTCCTGCGAATAGCCAAATGCCTGCTGAGTATCTAGCAGGTTGGTATCAGACAAGCTTTCATTGGGTAATTTCTTTATGTCCGCATTAGGCAGGTCGCCGAGAAAATAACGTGATTTTTCAATCCACTCTCGGTACGGTTTTGCGGTAGCAAGCTGCTGCTTCAATTCATCGTCGTCTATGATGCGGCCAGCTTGCAAATCAATCAGAAACATCTTGCCCGGCTGCAGTCGCCATTTTTTCACAATCTTGGATTGCGGAATATCCAGCACACCCATTTCAGATGCCATCAACACCAAATCATCATCTGTAATCAGATAGCGCGCCGGACGCAGGCCGTTGCGATCCAGCGTCGCACCGATCATGCGACCATCCGTGAAAGCCACGGCAGCGGGACCATCCCACGGCTCCATCAACGCAGCATGGTATTCATAAAAAGCGCGGCGTTCTTCATCCATCAATGGGTTGCCTGACCATGCTTCAGGAATCAGCAGCATCATCGCGTGCGGCAGCGAGTAACCGCCTGCCACCAGCAACTCCAGAGCATTATCAAAACAGGCGGAATCGGATTGGCCTTCCACAATTAACGGCCACAGCTTTTCCAGATCTGCGCCCAGCAGCTTGGATGACATCGCTGCATGACGCGCTGTCATCCAGTTCACATTGCCGCGCAAGGTATTAATCTCGCCGTTGTGCGCAATCATGTGGAATGGATGCGCCAGATCCCAAGAAGGGAAAGTATTGGTGGAAAAACGTTGATGTACCAGCGCCAATGCGCTGACCATAATCTCATCTTGCAGATCGAGGTAATATTTGCCAACCTGATTGGCCAGCAACATTCCTTTGTATACGATAGTGCGCGCAGAAAACGACGGTATATAGAAACTCTGCCCTTGTTCATTGGGCAGGCAGCGCACAGCGTGCTCTGCAATCTTGCGAATGACAAATAACTTGCGCTCAAAGCTATCAACATCCGCGCAGTCCGTACCACACCCAATAAACACTTGGCGTATCACCGGTTCAACTGCCTTAACGCTCTCGCCAAAGCCACTATTGTCTACCGGTACATCACGCCAGCCCAACAAAACTTGTCCTTCTTCAGTAATTTTGTCAGTAATTACCTGCTCGCATGCGGCACGCGCTGCCGCATCGCGAGGAAGGAACAGCATCCCAACCCCATATTCTCCTGCCGTCGGCAGGGATATACCCTGTGCAACGCATGACTTACGAAAAAGTGCATCTGGAATCTGGACAAGAATTCCTGCTCCATCTCCCTCCAAGGGGTCAGCGCCCACCGCACCGCGATGTTCAAGATTTTTTAGTATCTGCAGCCCTTGACATATCATGTCATGGCTCTGCTTACCCTTTATGTGCGCCACAAAGCCCACCCCGCACGCATCGTGCTCATGGCGCGGATCATACAAACCCTGCTGGACCGGCAACGAAGAATGACTCACGCGTTGTTCCTCAATAAAAATTACTAACCCACAAAAAAGTGGCGACACAAATCGCCACAGCGCTATCCGAATATTCTATGCAAAAAAATACAAGGCGAAAGGGCGGAAATATTACCTTGTCTCGGGACGAACAGCAACCTAGCAGCCTGTCGGACTTAAAGGAAATCGGCTGCAAATAGAGCTGAGAGGTGTACATTTCGCCGTTTATTGGGGCAATAGAACAACTATTACGCTGCAAAATCATCAAAATCTACCCTCGCTCAGCTCTATTTTCGCTACGATTCTTTAAGTCCGACAGGCTGCTAGAGCCTCTCCCAAAGAAACAAATTGTTCAGAAACATTTCTATGGCAATGAAAAAACGGGCTTGATAGATAAGATCGACAAGGCTAAACGACGAAGCATATACCAATTAGATCTAACCAGAAAAAGCAATTAGATCAAGCCAGAACAAGTTATCTTGCTCAGACTAATCCCCCTTCATGCAGACTCATTTCTGAATTGTAAAATACTACGATGTCATATAAAGTTGCGTAGGGGATTCCTTTCAGGGATAATCTATGCCCTTATTATGTGCGTTAGCGCACGTTGGTTTTTTTCAAGCTCTCAATAAGTAAGTTTTTTAAGTCCTCAATATTTTCATGTTTTAAGGAAGCCAAAATGAAAGCCGACATTCATCCACAATACGATGAGATCGCAATTACTTGCAGTTGTGGTAATACATTCAAAACCAAGTCCACCTTGGGTAAACCACTACATGTAGAAGTCTGCTCGGACTGTCACCCATTCTATACCGGCACGCAAAAAATCGTGGATACCGCTGGTCGAGTGGAGAGGTTCCGCCAAAAATATAGCAAGCCCGGTGCAAAATCTGCGCCATAACATAATGAAACTGAAAAATTAGCAACAAATGAAAGGCAGCGGACGCTGCCTTTTTTTGTTGCTAATTTCAACAGGGTAGTGATTGCCAAGTGCTCTATAAGCCCACACCCGGGCAGCGCACCAAAATCTTGGATTAAGCGCACCAACTCATGTTTTCCTATCCCCCGACACAAGAACACCATATCACGATAACCAAGGCCTGGTTGCTGGCACTTTTGTGTGCGGTGTGGTTAGGCACAGGGCTGGTAGGGCATGGCCCGTGGCACTCAGACGATGCTTATAGTTTCGGGTTGGTCTATCACATCCTGCAAAGTGGCGATTGGCTAGTTCCCACCTTGGCTGGCGAACCTTACATGGGCAAGCCGCCGCTGTTCTACATAACAGCCGCGCTTTTCGCCAAACTATTTTCCCCCTTACTGGAGCTACATGATGGCGCGCGCCTGGCAAGCGGTTTTTATACCGCTCTTACGCTGTTATTCATAGGTCTGTCCGGACGCGAATTATTCGGGAGAGGCCGCGGTTGGACTGCGGCGATCATTTTAATCGGGTGCCTCGGCATGCTGGTACGTTCGCATGAGCTTATAACCGATCTTGCTTTGCTCACTGGCTGTGCAATGATGATATATGGCTACACTTTAAGCATGCGCCGTGTTTTATTGGCAGGCATGCTTATTGGCAGTGGCGTAGGCATCGGTTTTATGGCCAAGGGTTTTATCGCTCTTACGTTATTCGTGCTTATCAGTGTCGCGCTGCTGCTGTTCCGTACATGGCGCATGCGCCCCTTCCTTTCCAGCTTGGGCATCGCACTTCTGTTTGCGTTGCCTTGGTTAACCATCTGGCCTTTCTTGTTATACCAACGTTCGCCAGAGCTATTTATGGAATGGATTTGGACGCTTAACATTGGTAGCTGGTTTGACTATATTCAAGGTGGTGATTATGCAGAGGCGTTATATTACGTAAAGATATTACCTTGGTTCGCTTGGCCTGCTTTGCCATTAGCTGCTTGGGCAGTGTGGGAGGCGCGGAGAAGAGTGCTGCAGGAAGCGGAATTTCAGCTGCTGCTGGTGAGTTTTTTTGTGATGTTGATTACGCTAAGCGTGGTGCCCAATATCAAGGAAGTGTTCGCGTTGCCCATACTGCTGCCGTTAGCGCTGCTTGCTACTGCAGCGCTTTCCACTCTGCGCCGGGGAGCTGCCAACGCACTAGATTGGTTCGGCATCATGACGTTCAGTTTTGTCGCCATTTTGATGTGGTGGGGCTGGGCTGGGCTGCTACAGGATAATCATGCCAAGATTACCAGTTGGCTGAAAGACTATCAGCCTGGTTTCGAACCAGCGTTCCATGCTACAACATTCTGGATTGCTGTAACTGCCACCGTACTGTGGCTGTTGATGGTGTGGCGCGTTGGACGCTCCATGCGCCGCGCCGTGCTTAACTGGGCCAGCGGTGTAACCCTGCTGTGGGTACTTGCCATGACACTATGGCTACCATGGCTGGATAACAGCAAGAGCTATCGCGGCATGGTCGCTTCTCTTAAGCAAGCAATTCCTATAAACCATGGCTGTATTGCGAGCCTGGATGTAGGCGATACCCAGCGCGCCATGTTGCAATACTTGGGAAATATCACTACGTACACTCAATCACAACTCTTTTGCGATCTGCTGCTGGTAGAAGGAGAACGTGCCGCCAAGTTAGTAGAAAGTAAAACAACTTGGGTCAGGCTATGGGAAGGCAATCGCAAGGGGGTTAAATCTCAACCATTCCGGTTGTATCAACGAATCGAACCAATTGCACATAGGGCAACTATCCCATAGCCATAGCTTCATACCGATATTAACTCCTGGTATTTCTGAAAATTCTTTGGCTGGCGGAGATTTATATACTTGTCAGCCACTTATCCGTTTTTATTAATATTCCTGTAATAATTAGTCTTGATAATCTCACCAGTGTTTAGCACGAGTGGCTTAAAGCTAGCTTTAAGTCTTGCGCGGTTGAGTGCCAAACCAATATTTGGCATTGATTATTAAAGGAAGGCATGGAAATGACTAGGACCAGTGCATTTAAACTGAGGTTAACCGCTGTAATCGTTCCATTTCTATTCGCGGCATCAGCTCAAGTCGCTGCTGCGAATGATGCACAAACACTGACAATTTATGTTGATCAGGAAACCAAGCAGATTTTCTCTGAGCCCGGTCCCAACCGAGTAAAAATGGGAGACTTCCGACCAATTACTACCGTAGATCCCCAAAGCGTAAAAACAACGTTGAACAAAAAAGGTTTAGGCATTAAAACTGCAGATAGCCAGTTTAAGTTTGGCTTTAGCGGTCGACTGCATGCAGACGCGACCTATCACAACAATAGTGACAGTCTACAAAAGGGTGGCAATCCCATAAAAGCAAACGATGGTACCGAAATTCGCCGTGCCCGTATCGCATTTAAAGGTACGATGTATAACGACTTCAACTTCTTCACAGAAGTTGACTTTGCCGACAATGAAGTATCGATGAAGGATCTGTTTCTGAACTATTCCGGCTGGGATTTTGCTCAGATTACTGTTGGTCAGCAAAAGCAGAACATAAGTATGGAATTGCAGGAAAGCACCAACGACATCATGTTTACTGAGCGCTCGCTGATAAACACCTTAACTGCAACCCCATTTGACCGTGCTATCGGCTTGAACTTTAAGAAGTCAGATAAAAACTGGTCTGCGCAAGCGGGGGTTTATGGCGATTCTATAGAAGCAAACAAAAGTAATGGCGCATCTGCTACCACTACAGCAGGTGAAGGTTTTGGCACCTCAACCCGCGTGACCTTCGCGCCAATCAATACACCTAATGAAGTGGTTCATATTGGTGGCTTTGCCGGTTATCGTACTACAAGTGGCAATAATCAGTTCAATAACGTTGGTACAGCCTTCGTTCATGAAACAACGCATATGTCCAATCTTAAACTGACAGATACGGGTACTATTAAACAAGTTGAGAATGTCACGATGTTTGGCTTGGAACTGGCCGCTATGAGTGGCCCATTCTCAATACAAGGCGAATATGTAAAAGCAAAGATACAACGGGAGTATGTACTGTCTTCACTTGATTTCGATGCTTTCTACGTACAGGCAGGATGGACTCTGACAGGTGAATCTCGCTCTTATAAAGGTTCAGATGGAGAATTCAAGCGCTTTAAACCCAGAAACAAATTTCAGGCTGGCAAGCCTGGTTTTGGAGCTTTGGAGCTGGCGGTTCGCTATGACGAGAGCGATCTGACCTCCAAAGATATCCATGGCGGCGAAGAGAAAAGAGCTACACTGGCATTGAACTGGTACCTGAGTGAGAACGTGCGTTTGATGGCTGACTACAGCAGAAGCTTTGACCTTAAAGGTTCCCCTGTGACAAAACTAAACGGTGGCCAACCGGACAATATTGATGTATTGACTTTCCGCACACAGTGGGCGTTCTAGCAGCCTGTCGGACTTAAAGGAAATCGGCTGCAAATTGAGCTGAGCGGTGTATATTTCGCCGCTTTTTAAAGCAATAGAACAACTATTACCCTGCAAAATCATCATGTGGGGTAAGCAGGCATTTCGCCACAAGGTGAAAGCTCGCAAAATCTACCCTTGCTCAGCTCAATTCTCGCTACGATTCTTTAAGTCCGACAGGCTGCTAGTCAGCGCACGTGTAACCTGAATATATAAATCTAGATTCTCAAGATTACATATGGAAAAAACCTCGATAATATTATCGGGGTTTTTTTCTGAACAATTTAGCGATACTCTGCCTCCCCCCTATTAATTTGATTGGCTATGTCACCACTAACTGTTGAATTTGATTTAAAAAACTTACAAAATTATTATTAATCATTGGCTTGGCTGTTTTATGGGTAACGAGAAATCCTTCATCATCATATGGTTACCAAGAGCTAACAGATAGCTGCGACATAGCCAATTGATTTACCTGCCCGGGCATCTCTAAAATACCCAAGAAAAGCAAGGTAGCTAAGCCCAGAAAATTATTCTTCTTCTATTTTCTGACCTAATAATTAGGGTCTTCTTTACTTTAAGGTGATATTTGGCAGTTATTCTCCAATTTTTAATATTTTTAGGCAATTTTTAGCGCAATGACTCTGTCGAGACAGAGGTGTCTTCTACGAATCGCCTGACGCTCATCCAGTCATTGAAAAATGATACACAAAAAATCCAGCTTTATTTATTAAACGCGTTTATAAACTGGCGGGACTTGACAGCTAATATCCGTACTCCACACCTGATAGGGGCGGGTCACGTTCACGCCGCAGAGCAGGTACAGGCAACTTGTGCTGTGGGTGCGGACGATTGGTCACGGAGTTCTCTATAATTATGGTGCCCCCTTCAAGACTCATGCATGTTTGGAGAGGCTTAAGCTTATTTTGAGGAAAGTTCTCCATATTGAATTCGCGCGCTTGTCAACGGTTATTGAAGGTATACGTTTCTACTATTATATTCAAGATTTTTAGCGTTATTTCAAAGTGGCTTGTAACTGAATAATGATCATTATCTTTTAAATTGTCGGTAAATGTGTTTTACGGAAACCAGCGTGTGGAGTCACTTCTTAAGTGTATGAGACAACAATTCTGCAAATCAGATTTTTACGTATACTGAATGAATAATAGGGGTATTGAGCTAATGAATACATCAAAAATCAGTCAATCTTTAACATTAGTCACAATGTTGTTGGTCGGAACATTGATGAGTGAGGTGACGATTGCGGCAGGCGGCGGGCACTCGGTGCAGGGGTTTAGCGGTAGCGGGCACGCTGGTGGAGGAAGACACGCTGGTGGAGGAAGGCATGCCGGTGGAGGAAGGCATGCCGGTGGACGGCACTTCGGTGGACGGCACTCAGGTAGAAGGCACTCAGGTGGGAGAGTAGGCATCTACTTAGGTGCACCGATTGGTTTTAGCTATGGATATAATCCGTACTCATACTATCCATACTCATACTATAGGTCTTCTTACTATGGAATGCCCTATTCTTATTCACCCGCTTATTATCCACTTGCTCCCACTTATTACCCGCTTGTGCAGCCTGCACCGGTGACATACGTCGAGCGAAGCGACGAATCACAGATCGATACACAAGTAGCCTCGAATGCTTCGTTGCAAGATGCTCAGGAGGCATGGTGGTATTACTGCGTTGATGCCAAAGCCTATTATCCATACGTCAGACAATGCCCAGGAGGATGGCTGCGGGTCGCACCTCAACCCGCACCTGATTCAGGCGACCAAGCTGATTTAAATGATTCGCCTGTTCCATGACTCTTACATTGAGGCTCTCATTCGTGCTGACGGCAGTTCTGTTGTTGAACGCTTGTACGTCGGTACCGGTCGGTCCAGGCGTACTTGTGTTGCCGGGCTCGGGAAAAAGCTTTGATCGGTTCCGATTGGATGATGCCGATTGCAGGCAATATGCCAGCGCTCAGGTAGGCGGCGGCACTGCGAATGCAGCAGCAGTTGATAGTGGCGTAAAAAGCGCGGCGATTGGAACTGCAGTCGGTGCCACAGCGGGCGCACTGTTTGGTGGCCGTAACAGTGTAGGTGTGGGTGCTGGCGCTGGATTGCTTATGGGCTCTATGGTAGGAATGGGATCTGGTGAAAGTTCGGGGTACAACCTTCAGCAACGTTACGACTTTGGATATCAGCAGTGTATGTATGCGAAAGGCCATCGTGTTCCAGTATCGGGGCGCGTAGATTATTCGAGGCAAACTGTCAAGACAAGTAATTATGTGTCTTCACCGACTCCGAGCAGCTCGCTATCGTCGCCTTCTACCGATGTTTTTGTGCCTCCGCCTCCTCCTGGTGGTGCTCCGCCCCCTGCGCCCCCCGATGCATTCAAGTTACCCCCGCCTCCGAGCGGTTCGTCTGCTCCGCCATCTTAGTAATGAATATGCTTTAATCGAAATCAGGTCTTGGCTCAAGTGGTGATATTGCGTTTTTTATTGCGCACTCCATTCATTGTTTTCCAGGATTTCTCCAACAATGCTTTGATTGCTGCTTGTTTACGGCGAAAACTTACGTAATCTGCGCCTCCAGGCTTTTGTCGCGCTAAGCCTGACAGGCTGCCAGACTTAAAGGAAATCGGCTGCGAAATGAGCAGAGTGGTGACTATTTCGCCGCTTTTTTGGGCAATAGAACAACTATTACTCTGCAAAAGCGTCAAGTGGGGTAAGCAGGCATTTCGCCGCAAGGTGAAATCTGGCAAAATCACCCCTCACCTAGCTCAATTTTTCGTTACGATTCTTTAAGTCCGACAGGACTGTTAGTGAGGTGGCATTCCAGGCGCATGAGTATGCCCGCCATTTTTGTGTGCTGTGACTGCCCCATCTGTAGTTGGAGCTTTTTGGTCCGGCTCCGCATTCTGTGAAGGTTCGACAGTTGCAGTACTCTCATGATTATGGCTTGCGTGACTATGGCTTGGTCCCTCTGCTTGAGGCAAGGCCATTACGCCAAGTCCATGGCGATAAACCAGTTCGGCACCGAGCCATGCCGTGCTCATCACGAGCAGCCATGTCGTAACAAGCAACCCCAAAAAACCATACGAAGGTAGCTTTCCGGAATGTCCGCGCCACACATCCCAAGCTGCGAGCGTAAGCAATGCGGTCAATGTACCTAGCGCCCAATTACGATGCAGGGTCATGGCGGCATGGCTCACTTCATCATGAGTAACGCTGTTGAAGGCGAGCCAGCCGAATGTGGCGGCAATCAACGCGAATAATGCTGCGCTCCATAGCATCCATCGGCCTGTCTTCAGGCACTGCGTCGCATGTGTCCAGCTTCTGAATACCGTCCCAGTGGTGATGAAAACGACCGCCGCCGTGGCAAAGGCGATGGGGAAATGCACAATTGCTGGATGAAAATTTGGAATAATCTCGACCATGATTTTTGCTCCTTAAATGTTCATTTTTGATGTCAGAATGTTTCTTATGGCGCAGACGATCGGTATGAGCAGACCTGAGTTTGTTGTGCGGTATCACCTAATTCCTCAGCGTGCCCGTCTCCATACCCAATTTTCATCATCCCCATACGATTGCTTCTCAGTTAAACGACAAGCAACATCACCTCTCCTGTTTGATACCGTTTCATCTATGCTGCCCCATGCCTATGTTTTGAGCAGTTTGCGAATGGTGGCGACCGTCACATGACCTTCGACCCCGTAGACGATGACCAGCGCTGTACCAATACCGAACAAACAGAAGGTCAGGCATAGAAGTCGTTAATATTTCATTTCAATCCTGTCAGTTGAAGCCAGGTTCGGAGATTTGTTTTGTGCGGCGATTTTCCTGCAAATTCAATACCCAACCGTAAATGACCGGCAACACCAGCAGTGATAGCACAGTGGCGGTGAACATACCGCCGATCATCGGTGCGGCGATACGCTGCATCACATCCGATCCGGTGCCGCCACCCCACATGATGGGTATCAGGCCAGCGATCGTGGCAGTGGAGGTCATGGCGATGGGCCGCACGCGCTGGGTGGTGCCGTTCAGCACCGCTGCCGTGATGTCTGACACTTCCAGCGCACCAAGTTTCTCGACGCGGCGTTGGGCGATTGCCTGGTCAATGAAGGTCAGCACCAGCACGCCGATTTCGGCCGATACGCCGGCCAATGCAATGAAGCCGACCGCCACGGCCACCGACATGTTGTAGCCAAGCAGCCAGACCGTCCAGAAACCGCCGATCAGCGCGAACGGGATGGACAACATCACCACGGTGGGTGCCGTCAGGTTGCGGAAGTTGAAATAGAGCAGCAGGAAAATGGTCAGCAGGGTAAATGGAATAACTATTTTCATGCGTGCTGCAGCACGCTCCATGTACTCAAATTGCCCAGACCATGCCAGCGAATATCCGGGCGGTAGTTTGACCGTGTTTTCAATCTGTTTTTTCGCCGCAGCTACATAGCCGCCGATATCGCTGGTCTTGATGTCCACATAAATCCAGGCATTGGGGACGGCATTTTCCGTTTTTACCACTGGCGGGCCGCGCCGCAGCTTTAGCTCGGCTACCAGCGAAATGGGAATCTGCGCGCCCGTCGGAGTTGACATCAGCACGCGCTTCAATAATTCCATGTTGTCGCGCAACTCTCTTGGATAGCGCAAGTTCACCGGGTAACGCTCCAATCCTTCGACGGTTTCAGTGATATTCATGCCGCCGATGGCCGATTGCACTACATCCTGCACATCACCCACGGTCAATCCGTAGCGCGCCGCCTCTTCGCGTTTGATGTCGAAATCCAGGTAGTAACCACCAACCGCCTTGTCGGCGAAGGCTGATAACGTGTCAGGCATGGTGGTCAGCGACTTTTCGATATCACCGCCCACCTTGTCCAGCACATTCAGATCCGGGCCGGAGACTTTGATGCCGATCGGTGTCTTGATGCCGGTGGAGAGCATGTCAATGCGCGTCTTGATCGGATAGGTCCACGCGTTGGCCACGCCGGGGAACCGGATCGCATTATCCATTTCGCTGATCAACTCTTTGGTGGTCTTATTCGGATTCGGCCATTCGGACTTCGGTTTCATGCCCACGATCGTTTCAATCATGGATAATGGCGCCGCATCGGTGGCAGACTGGGCTCGACCAACCTTGCCGAACACGTGTTGAACTTCAGGAAAAGTTGAAAGTATTTTGTCGGTTTGTTGCAACAACTCTTTCGCTTTGGTGATGGAAATGCCTGGGTAAGTGCTCGGCATGTACAACACGTCGCCCTCATCCAGTGGCGGCATGAATTCCGAACCGGTTTTAAGCACCGGATAAACCGTCGTCGCTAGCAGCAGCAATGCAAACACGATGGTCACGCCGCGCCGACGAATGGCGATATCCAACAGCGGGTGATGCAACCGTTTCAGCCAGGCATTGATCGGATTGCGCTCTTCACTCGGTATCTTGCCGCGTATCAGCAAGCCCATCAGCACCGGCACCAGCGTGATGGCCAACAGTGCGGCGGCGGCCATGGAATAAGTTTTGGTGAACGCCAGCGGGGAAAACATTCGTCCTTCCTGCGCCTGTAGCGTGAATACCGGCAGAAACGAAACGGTAATGATCACCAGCGAAAAGAACAGCGCTGGACCGACTTCTTTGGAAGCCGTACCAATCGCCTTCCATCTTGCCGTCATTTTGTTGTTCGCTTCACCGAGACGCTCAAGATGTTTGTGGACGTTTTCGATCATCACGATCGCGCCGTCTATCATCGTGCCAATGGCAATAGCGATACCGCCCAGCGACATAATATTGGCGGACAACCCCTGCCAGCGCATGACCATGAACGCAATCAAAATCCCGATTGGCAGACTGATGATGACAACCAGCGCGCTTCTGGCATGCATCAGAAACAGCAGGCAGATCAGCGCGACCACGACGAATTCCTCGATTAACTTGAGCTTGAGGTTGTCCACGGCACGTTCAATCAAGTCGCCTCTGTCATAGACCGGGACTATCTCCACACCTTCCGGCAGTCCTTTTTTCAGGCTCTCCAGCTTGGCGCGCACCCCTTTAATGGTGGCCAGGGCATTCTCGCCAAAGCGCATGATGACCACGCCGCCGGCCACTTCACCCTCACCATTCAATTCAACCAGGCCTCGGCGAAGCTCGGGGCCGAGATGAATATTGGCGAGTTGCTTGAGATAAATCGGCGTGCCGTTCGCGTCCACGCCGACGGGAATCACTGCCAGATCGTGCAGGCTCTTGATATAGCCAGCAGCGCGCACCATGTATTCAGTCTCGCCCATTTCCAACAGACGACCGCCCACGTCGTTGTTGCTGCGCTGAATGGCCTGCTTTACCTTGGATAGCGGTATGTTGTAGGCGAGCAAGGCATCGGGCTTGACTTCGACTTGGTACTGCTTGACGTAGCCGCCGACGGAGGCGACTTCTGAGACACCGTCCACTGTCTGCAGCGGATAGCGTAAATACCAGTCCTGGATCGAGCGCAACTGTGCCAGGTCATGTTTACCGGTTTTATCCACTAGCGCGTATTCATACACCCAACCCACGCCGGTTGCATCCGGCCCCAGTTTGGGCGCGACGCTGGCGGGCAGGCGATCGGCGGCGTAATTCAAATATTCGAGCACGCGGGTGCGTGCCCAGTACATGTCGGTTCCGTCTTCAAAGATCACATACACCATTGAAAAACCGAAGAACGAATAGCCGCGCACCACCTTGGTCTTCGGTACCGACAGCATCGCCGTGGTCAGCGGATAAGTCACCTGATCTTCCACCACTTGCGGAGCCTGACCGGGAAAGCCGGTAAAGATGATTACTTGCACATCTGACAAATCTGGAATCGCATCCAGCGGTATGGATCGCATTGCCTGGAAACCGGCTAAGGTAATCAGCAGCGTCGCAATCAAAACCATGAAACGGTTCCTGATCGACGCATCAATCAGCGCGTGGATCATTGCTTGCCCCCCGCATCCATGCCGACCATACCCTTCATGTCTGCGCCCTTCATTTTCATGTCATCCATGTTGTGCTGGCTGTGGCTGTTTGCGCCGCCGGTGTCAGGCTGTTGCGTCTCCATGGGCAGCATTCCCGGCTGCATGGTTGGCGCAGGTTTGACTTCGGAGATTGCGCCGGAATTAGACTTGGCTGCATCCATCATCTTCGCGGTTGCTTCTTTCAGCTTCGATTCCGAATCCAACAGGAACTGGCTGGAGGTCACCACCACTTCACCTTCGTTCAGGCCGCTTACGATCTGGGTTTGTCCGTTCGCCGACACGCCGACCGTCACCTGGCGTGGCTCGAACCGTCCGGGCGCGCGCTGGATGAACACCTGTTCCTGTGTGCCGGTTCGCACGATCGCTTCGGCAGGCACAACGAGCGCATCCACCTGCTGGTCGGCCTGGATATCCACATTGGCGAACATGTCCGGCTTCAGCAGCAGGCCCGGATTGTCGAATTCCAGACGCAGCTTGATGGTGCGCGTTTTCGCCTCGAGATATGGATAGATGTAGGTGACCTTCCCGGTGAAGATGCGGCCCGGAATGCCCGCCACCGTCATTTCAGAGATATCGCCTTCGCGTACCCAGGGCATATCATTCTCGTAGATATCCACGATCACCCAGATGCGGGACAGATCCGTAATCATGAAAAGTTCTTTTGCAGGGGTGATCCGTTCGCCTTCGCGCGCACCGATGTTCATTACGATGCCATCAAAGGGTGAGTGGATATGTATATCCTTCATCACTTTGCGGTCAGCTTTGAGTTTTTTGACCTGATGTTCAGGCACATCGAACAATTTCAAACGTTCGTGTGCGGAATGCAGCAGGCTTTCTGCACCATTGCGAACATCCGGAAACGGACTGTTCTTCAGTATTTCCGCGCTGTTCAGCGCAAGGAGGTATTCTTCTTGGGTAGCCACCAGTTGGGGCGAATAAATGGATGCCAACATACTGCCAATATTGACCTGATCGCCGGTATTATGGATAAATAATTTCTCAATCCAGCCATCATATTTCGGATGCAGGCGTGCGACCCGCTGTTCGTCATAGGTAACTCGGCCGATCGTGCGAATATTTCGGGAGAGGGCGGCACGCTTCACGGTCGTTGTCCGGACGCCAATGTTCTGAACGACGGTGGGATCAATTTTTACCGTTCCGATCGGCGCATCCGTTGTCATACCATCCTCTTGGTACACGGGAATATAATCCATGCCCATTTCATCCTTGGCCGGAACTGGAGAAGTTCTGGCCGGGGTCATCGGGTGGCGATAGAACAACACCTTGCGCTCACTTGTTGCGGCTTGCTTGCCAGCCGATCCGGCAGGTTTGCCGGAGAATATCCAATAGCCGATGCCACTGCCGATCAGCAAGGCAAGGACTGCCGTTAAAATGATATTCCTATTCATGAGCCCGCCCCTTGTCCGTTTTGAGGGCATTGTCGCGTGGTATCGCCGTGCCGACTGCGGCCTCCAGCCTTGCCCAAGCCTGCCAGCCTGAACTTAACGCTTTCCAGTATTGTGTTTCATAGTTGTAAAGTGTGATCTGCGAACGCACGAGATTCAAAAAATCCACCTTGTTCACCTTATAGGCTGCCAGCATTGATGACACCGTCATGCTTGCCTGTGGAATAATACCGGTTTTAAACAATGATGCCTGATCATGGCCTGCGCGATAATCGGCCAAGGCCTGCTCGATCTCTGTGTCTACCTGTACCACTCGGTCTTCCAGACTGAATTTTTCCTTTACCACTTCGGCTTTGCGTTGCGCCAGCGCCCGATCCTGTTTTGTGCCTGTGTAAATCGGAAGATTCATGCTGAACATGATGCTGGTGAAATCGGCTCGTGCGCTGCCGTTCGGGTTTCTGCCATTGCGTGCACCATACGCAGCACCTAACTTGAAATCCGGGTAATAATCTTTTTCGGCCAAATTCACGCGCGTATGTGCCGCATCCAGTTGACTTCGCTGCGCAGATAGCGCCGGCCGGGCATCCAGAGCCAGCTTGCGCAATGGTGCTATGTCCGGATAAGCAGGCAATAATTCATTCGCCTGCTGCGGCAATTCCACCGGCATGTTGGCGGGCCGGTTAAGCAGTGCGTTCATTTGCGCAGCCTGTGCACGACGCGATGCTTCCAAACTGATTTCAACATCCAATAATTTGGACAGCTCCACCTGAGCCAGCAGTACATCAGATTGCAGTCCTTGGCCGGTCTTATATTTTATTTCTGCGATCTTGACCAATTGGCGTAGCAGCACCTGATTTTTTCGAGCAATAAAAATTGCCCGGTCCAGATAAAACAGGTTCCACCATGTCAGACGGACATGACGGATAACTACAAGCCGCGTTTCCCTGGTATCCCATTCTGCGGCCGCGGCATCAAACTGTGCCGCTTCTTCACGCAAGCCCAATTTACCCGGAAAGGGCAATGCTTGGGCAATACCAATCTGCATTTGTGTCATGGCTTCCTGCGAGCGCGAAAAAGAATCCGTCGGCAAATTGAGCGCATTCAGTGACAGCGTTGGATCAGGAAGCGTGCCAACCTGTGACGGCACCTCGGCCAGCGCCCGCGCTTGGGCGTTAATTTTCGCCAGGCCGGAATTACCCGCCACAGCGAGTGCTACTGCATCTTCCAGCAGTAGCGGGTCTTCCGCTTCTGCCAGCCCCACCTGCGCTAGCAAAGAGGCCAGCAACCAGACACGAAGAAAATTTCTGATCAAGTTTTGCATTCTGTTTCCTCCCATTAGGGCGGCAGTCGCGGTGATTAACGACAATCGCACTGCCGACTCGTTATTATTTCTGTGGTGCAATGCACGAGACGAAATACTTTGCGGAATGAATTTAGGGAACGATGTGCTTGGTGATGCACGAAAAAAATCGACGTACAGGCGCGGCACCGAACAGCGCGGGAGGAGAAACGGCTTATGAAAACAACAGACGGATTTGTCCCGCGTCAGGCACGGGCGGAAGGAGGGTGAAGTAGCGGGGCAGAAACGTGAGAGATAAAAATCTCAGGTGTGAATCTAATGAGTTGCTTGGTTGTGGCGACCAAGGGGTCAACGTTGGACTGAAAAATAACGAAATTGTGGTAAGCCAGTAGGCATACACCGCAAGCCGCACAGGAAGCAGAAGGATCAGCGTTCGCAGTTTGATTGTCGTGTTGAGGCATCACCATGGACTCATGGCAGCTGCCGGGTTGCATCTGCATAGCAAACGATGCAGCCAGCGCGCTACCGATGGAAAGCGGCAGCCACAGCAGCATGAACAATGCAATCATTCTGGAAGCGGTTATTGACATGGCGCTAACTTTTACAGAGTTTGTGGTTATAGTCAATTGATTCATGTAGGCAAGCGATAATTTTTTCGAGCAACGCCGTATTGTGACAAAACGGGGTGAGCAGGTAAGCGACGAAGCGGCTACAGGCAAATTTTAATTTTCAAGAGGGTGAAGTCTGACAGTCTGTTACTGATGTTTACTCGATTTTGCGTCATAACGGCGTCGGCGTCGAAAAAAATTATTTCATTGGTAGCTATTGATTGTGTGCTAAATTAATTTCAATACTTTTTCAAAAAGATGAGCAATGAAAGCCCTAATGGTAGTGTCTTCAAACTTTTCGCAAAATACTATCCACCGGCATTTGTTATTTCTTTCAAATCAGCTTGCTTTTGTCCATTCAGTTCAAGCTGCGCGGACGATTATCGTGGCGGGCGAAATAGACATCGTCTGTGTCGAAGGCGTACTGCCTGATGGATCCGGATAGGAGTTGTGCAAGGAAATCAGGCAGCATCCTTCTGGGCATAACATCCCGTTTCTACTGCTCACTGGGTCAGATGGTTCAAATCTTGAAACAGATGCCAAGGAAGCCGGCATCACCCAGATATTTTACAAATCTAACCTTGGTGCGCTCGCTGACTACATCACCGAATTCAAAAAGACTAGCCGGATGACTGAAGCGTTAACCGGAATGGCACTGTTGGTCGAAGATAGTCCGATAATGGCCAATTTTGGGCAAAATATTACACGGCATGAGCCTTACGGTGACGACACTGGTGAGCGCCGAAGACGCTTTTGATCTCTTCAGGAAACGAAATTCGACATCGTGATCTCGGATGTTCAGCTCGAAGGAGATCTCACCGGGCTTGGCCTGGTACGGGCCATCAGGCAGCTGGACGAACCTTACTGTCGTGTACCGTTTCTTGCTGTTTCCGGCTCCATCAGCAAAGCGCGCCAGCTTGACGCCATTAGCTATGGTGCCAACGATTTCGTAGCGAAACCGGTCGCTCCCAAGGAGCTTGAAGTTCGGGTACATAACATGCTCAAACAGAAGCAATTATTTGACCAAGTTGAGGCTCAACGTGATCACCTGCGCCATCTGGCGCTAACAGACCAGCTCACCGGTTTGTTTACTCGGCACTATATGTCAGAGGTTGGTTCTCGGCGGATGACCGAGGCGATGAAGCATGGCATCCCGGTTAGCCTTTTGCTGCTGGATTTGGATCACTTCAAGAACATCAACGACACCAAGGACCATGACGTAGGCGACTCCGTCTTGTTTGAAACGGCTCAGGTGCTACGCGAGCGTTGTTTGAGTGGTGACATTGCTGCACGGGTGGGTGGCGGAATTCTGTATCACGCTAATCAAGCGTGACCGGACCAATGCCATCGGCTTTGCCGAAAACCTGCGAAAGAATATTGAGGTCAGCATGCCTGAAGGAATTTTGGTCACTGCCAGCATCGGTTTGGCCACAGTGTCCAAGGACATGTTAGCTGTAAGAGGTCACCAGATCATGGACGACGGGAAAAAACTGGGTGGACCGCAAAGTGCGTCCTTCGTTAATGCAGGAAAACGTCTTAATGAATACTGGGTTTATCGTCTTAATCTAGATTCGCCCGGCTTTGTTTTGCACCGCGGCGGATTTTATTCTGATGTCAAAAAATAACGGGTCAAGTCACTTTGTATATATCGAACTTGCAATTAAAGCAGAAGAGGTTTGTAAATTTTTTATTAATAAAGCAGCTTGATCTGTTATTCACATGTACTTAACTTGTGGGGTTGGGCTCAATGCTAATCAGGCAAGCCTACATGGTTGAATTTTAATATATTTATGGCCAGGATTTATATCTTTACATAGAGGCTGAATAATAATTGTTCGTATTCTGATATAATGATATATATAGTAAGTAATTTTTTCCTGTTGTATGTTTATGAGGTTGTACCTATGAAAGCACTAAGCTTTGTTTTATCGACACTGATGCTAGTTAGTTTTACCTGCCAAGCCAGAGATTCGTTGAATAGTACAGAAAAACTAGGCGAATTTTTATTTCAGGATAAAAATTTGTCTCTTAACAAAAATCAATCCTGTGCCACTTGTCACAGTCTGCAACCAACAAACAGCAAGAGTTTTTCCAGTGGGCCAGTCACAGGGTTTGTTGACCCAGATAACCTTAATGAAGGAACCGCCGTTTCGGCAGGCTCGATTCCAAATGCCAAGGGCTCATTAAATACCCCAAGCGTAGGCTATGCGGCATTTAGCCCTTTATTTCATTGGGACGAGGAAGAAGGTTTGTATGTTGGAGGTCAATTCTGGAATGGTCGTGCTGCAGATTTGAATGAACAGGCAAAACAGCCTTTACTGAATCCACTCGAAATGGCAATGCCCAGCGAAAGGGCTGTGGTTGACCGTATAAAGGAAGATGAAAGATACAATGAGTTGTTCTGGGAAGCATATGGTATAAATTTAGATAATTCTAGAGTTAATACAGTCTTCAATCTCGCAACGAAAGCTATCAGTGAATTTGAGAAAACTGCCGTTTTCAATAAATTCACGTCTAAATTCGACTATGTTTTGGCTGGTCAAACCACTTTAACTGCAATTGAAGAAAAAGGTTTGAAGCTATTCAATGACATTAACAAAGGCAACTGCGCCGCCTGTCATACCAGCGAGGCCGCCCGTAACGAAAGCGGTGAATTAATGCTGCCGCTGTTTACCGATTTTACTTATGACAACATCGGTTTACCACGTAATGTAAATATTCCGAATAACCCAGAGCCTGATCTTGGGCTTGGCGGCCGTAGCGATATTGCAGCCACAGACCCCGAAGGCAATGAGCTCGGTAAATTCAAAGTGATGACGCTGAGAAATATAGCACTGACTCCGCCTTATGGTCATAACGGCGTTTTGGACACGCTGGAACAAGTTGTGCATTTTTATAATACTCGCGATACCTTGGGTTTAGTATTCGATAATAAGGATCCAAATTTCGGCAAGTCAGGTTGGCCCGAACCAGAAATTGCCCAAAATATGAATCGTGACGAACTGGGTGATCTGGGGCTGAGCAACGAAGAGGAATTAGCTATTGTCGCCTTTCTACAAACCTTAACGGATGACTATCAAATATGGGGGGGCGATAAGTGTGTACCGCCTTGGTCTCCGGCTCCGTTCGAAATATCTCCGCTAAACAGGGTAGCAAATTCACTTTGTCCATCCAACCAAACTACCACCGATTAAAAGTAGGTTGACTATTGTAATGCGCCAATTAGACATGCACTTATCAAAGGTGCCCGGTCGCGTTGCCCGCTGCCCCTCATTCGGGATGCCCTATATGATTATGTAAATGAAACGATGAAAGTGGCGAGAGGGGCTGAACGACTGCGCCTGCTTGGGTCGCCAGCCGCGTTGACCTTTGTTTCGCCTGAACTCTCGTGAAATCGTCGACTTGTCCACGCCTATCTTTTGGGCAATCTGAGTTTGATTCAAACCAGCTTGTTTCAATCCGTAAATCTGATATCGTTGCCCGATGGTGAGCTGCTTATATTTCTTCATCTGTGCTCCTTTTACTTGGTCGTTTAAGTGGCTCCGATATTAACGCAGCTCGCAACCTAAATTCGCTTACAAAAGTTGCACTTCAGAGTTGAATCCGCCTTTGTTATTGATGCCTTCTATTCGTTGAATGGCAAGGTCGACAAATACTTCTTTTTGACCAATCGGCACGGTGAGAAAACGATGAATCAACTTGCCTCTGCAGCGCACATTACGACTTGGACGAATAGAACGCCTCCGTCATCATCTATCTTCCTGTATTGAATCAATTATGATGCCCGCAATAATACGCGTGCTTTGATACGCGTGCTTTGATAAAAATAACCAACTCTGCCAAAGGCGTGATACAGCAAAATGGTGGACATATTGAAAATGCCTCATGGTTAAAATCCAGAGACAAATTCAACCTCAATTTTACTTTCTTCCGACAGCTTTTTTCATCTCCAAGTACTCACTTGCCGGATGAATCAGTTTTATAACTCCCGAGTTTAGTAGAGAAAAATTAACTGTCTCTAATCTAATGCCATAAATCTGATTTATATTCAGTATGTTATTAGTGACTATATGAATACGTCCCCAATAAACGACATGATTATGTTTAATATCAGCTAACCATGACTCTTTCTTTCGTAACAGTTTGTTTTTTATTGGCTATAAAAATTGGCATTAATTTTGCTTGCTAGGTAAACACTGACATAAGGTCAGTTTTCAATTAACTTATAAAAGGAACCTAAGCAATGAAAAACTTAATGAATATGCTGGCGTTTACATTGGTAGCTTTCGTCAGTTTGCCAGCATTTGCAAATGCCCCTCAGTCGGCGGAAGAATGCCAAAAGGCTCATGCTGGTGATAATGTCAAAATTCAGGCTTGTATTGATGGTTTGAATAAATAATTAGACAACCTCCCGGTAAAGCCAGAGTTTTTTAAATGTGTTCCCTAAAAGAGCTAATCTATTAAAGGAAATTAATTTATGGATAATTTCATGGATATGCTGGTTTTTGCATTGGCAACTTATGTTGCTTTCCCGTCATCTGCAACAAGCTCCTCTAATTCGGTAGCAGATTGCCAAAAAATTCATGCGGGCGATAATGTCAAAATCTAGGCTTGCATGGATGGTTTGAAAAAGTATTAAGAAGACCTCCGGCAAAGCTGGAGGTCTTGCGGATACCTTACTCGAAAATCCAACAATCAAGCCTTGTCTCGCAACACGACAGATCTTACAAATTACGCGATGGATGTAACTTGTAAGACCTGACATTTAATATTAGCGGCAGTAAATACAACTGGTTAAAGTCCAATCTTCGAGGCAGACTTTCAATCGGGATCATACGGCTATCGCCCAAAACGCGCGGAGCGTGAAGAAGTGAACTGGGTGGCACAAGCAATTGTTCAGGGCACGCGACACGCGTGATCGACCTTGATCTTCGCGCCTGCTTTGACACAGTCAGGCATGTACTGCTACTGAAAAAGGTGGCGCATCGACGATGACGTGATGAGCTAGCTGAACGTGATACGAAAGCCTCCGGCAAACAAGGCGCGCTGCAAGGAGGGTTGCCCTCGCTCGTGCTCAGCAAGCTCTATCTCAACGAGGTAGGCCAGATGCCGTTGCGGGCGAAAGAAGCCAACCGCAACAGCAAGATCACCTATGTCGAGTATGCGAGATTTGCCGACGACATGGTGATATTGGTCGATGTGCATCGGCGGCATGACTGGCTGATGAAGGCGGTGGAAAAGCGGCTACGGGAAGAGTTTGCCAAACTACAATTTGAGATCAATGAAGCGAAGAGCAGTATCTTTGCTTTGCCTGTGAGCCTGGCTCAGTTCGTGCGCTTGCGAAAATGCAAAATGCCCCAGGCTAGATAACCCGAGTTTGCCGCCTTGACCCAGTTTTCAAGCCCCTGAATCATTCTGTCGATATAAGCAGGGTTAATCTCCTGAGTAAGCTCAGTGTAACGTTCGCTCAGACTATCTTTCACTTTAGAGTAGTGATTTTTCAACTGATGAGTTAGCTCAAGACATTCAACTGGCTCAAAATTCAGGGCTTCCAGTTCCCGCGTGTAAAATTCAAAGGACCCGAATGAATCCAGACTCAGCCTTTCCAGCACAGACTGAAGGACTCCTGCAGGACAGTTATCCGCCTGCATGGGGTCTGTGAAAATTACTTCTCCACCAGGTTTGAGTACCCGCTCGATTTCTTGCATGACCAGTTGCTTCTGGTTGCTATGTAAAAAGGCATCCTGGGACCAGACCAGATCAAAACTTGAGTCCTCTGCAGGGATGGATTCGAAGCTGCCATGCAAAACGGTAACCTTGTCCGTCAGTCCCTGTTGCTCATTCAGCATTCGATTACGTGCATTCTGCACATCACTTAAATTCAGGCAAGTTACATGACAGCCTTTAGTCTGCGCCAAGTAACGTGCCGAACCGCCGTAACCGGAACCCAGATCAATCACTTTGCTCTCGGCATTCAAATTGCCCAGTCTCTCAACCATAGCCGTGACTGTATTGCGACTGGCCTGTTCTATGGACAGGCCAGCTTCATAAAGACCTACATGAATGTCCTCGCCGCCCCATACTTTTTCGTAAAACTTATCAGCATCGGCGCTATCGTAATAGTCTTCGGCTATGCTCTCTGCTGTTGATCGCTTATTCTGCATCGTATGCCTTGTACGCTATGTGGACGAAAAAATCAGGATCCTGCCCAGGTTGGGTTTCCTTGAAATCACCAAAAGTTTCAATTTTCTGAAACCCTGCATCTGAAATTAATTTACGGGTATAGTCTTTGCGCAAGGGAAACATATTCAGATGATGTTTGGAGCCGTCTTCAAAAGAATATTCAAAACGCGCCAGCCCGTCATCCATATGGATTGGCTTGGCGGAGACACGCTCACCGCAGTAATAATATTTGTGTTTGGTGGAGAAGCCATTGTCCAGGATTGAGTCATAATTTCGCTGATCCAGAATCAGTATGCCGTCATGCTTTAATACCGAATAGAATTCAGCCAGCGCTCTTCTACGGTCATGCTCTTCAAACAAATGGGTAAAGGAATTACCCAGGCAGATCACCGCATCAAATTGCTGGTCTTCCACGTCCCGGTTAAGCCAGCGCCAGTCGCCATGCACGGTTGTTAGTACATAACCGCGTTTTTGCGCATTATCAAACGCTTTAACCAGCATCTGGGCGCTACCATCGACACTGGTGACGTTGAAGCCTGCTTTTATCAACTGCACTGAATGAAAACCGGTACCGGTGGCCACATCCAGTACTTTATCCTTGCCTAGCGCCCGCAACTTGTCTATAAAAAACTGTCCCTCGCCTGCTGTACGAGCGTCCCAGTCAATCAACTCGTCCCAACGCTCGACAAAATTCTCTACGTATTCTGCCTGGTAATGATCGGTAGAACGGTCTTTGGTAGGATCTTCACCATAGACCTGATGCTTCGGGCTTTCGTGGAGTGGAACCACTTCATTTTTTGCCAAATTGGAATCGTTACTTTCTGCAGACGGCCGTTCGCTTTGTCCAGACATTCACTATCTCCTGCTTATATTTATTTCGAGTTCTAAATTTATGAGGGTCGTATTATAGTCATGCTCACAAGAAAAATTTATCTCATGATAATCATCATCATAATAGATTTTAAGCTAAAGACCACAAGATACTAACAACTTCTTAGCCTCTGCATAGTACACTAAATACGACCAAATATACCACTGCTGTCCGGTTAAACGAGAGGGCGAACCGCTGAAAGCCACGTATGACGCTGATTTCAAGCGATGAAGAGTGGTGTCGATTTGAACGGTGCAAGGCGGTTCTGCCAGTCCTCCGATTTTTCTCCCGGAGGTTGCCATAAATACTGGCAAGACGCTGCTCGGCCAACGGATGAAATTTCTGCGTTAGCAATGGTTAGAGTAGCACTAACCAAGGGGTTAAGTCTTAATGCTGTTCAGTCATTAAAAATAAGTTCAATAAAGTCAACGTTTGAAGAGCAAAAACACTCCGTCAAGCGCGCTATTCGAACAGTATTGGGTCAAGTTTTGACACCGCAGTTGTCGTCTAGCAGCCTGTCGGACTTAAAGGAAATCGGCTGCAAATTGAGCTGAGCAGTGTATGTTTCGCCACTTTTTTGGGCAATAGAACAACTATTACCCTGCAAAATCGTCAAGTGGGGTAAGCAGGCATTTCACCGTAAGGTGAAAGCTCGCAAAATCACCCCTCGCTCAGCTAAATTTTCACTACGATTCTTTAAGTCCGACAGGCTGCTAGCTCTGCATCCGAGCGGGACTGCCAGAACTGGTAGCCTCTCAGTTAAATCAAACCTTGGTGAAAACCCCAGCGTAGCCATAGAATGACATATTTTTATTCAAGTACGATTGCTCCCCGCCACCATCTTGTATTCAAATAGTCGACATTCAATTGCGCCGTTGAACAGCAGCGTGCGGCGTGAAACGGACAGGCGGATGAACTTCGGCATGCGTAAATCGGAAGTGAACAGGAAGGCGTTCCAGCCGCCGAATTTTTTCTTCAGCACGTCGCCTAGCTTTGGGTATAACGCTTGTAGTTCTTCCAGGTCGCCCATGCGCTCGCCATAAGGAAGGTTCGCTACCAGCACGCCATGGTCGGCGGGCGCGGAAATCTCCAGTACGTTCGCTTGATTGAGCGTTACAGCTTCCAGCAACCCTGCGTTAACCAGATTAAGTTGCGCGGCTTTAAGTTGGTCACCATATAAATCACTACCGAAAATTGGCAGTGTGCTAACCGGCTTTTGCGCCGACTGCGCTTGACTGCGCATGTCGCTCCACGCGGCGGTGTCGAAATTTTTCAGTTTTTCGAAGGCAAAACTGCGGCTGATTCCGGGAGCGATGTTAAACGACATTAGTGCCGCTTCAATCAGAAAAGTGCCACTGCCGCACATCGGGTCAAGCAGCGGCACGCCGGGTTGCCAGCCCGCCAGCAGCAAAATGCCCGCCGCCAGATTTTCTCGCAGGGGGGCAACATTGGTGTACTGGCGCACACCGCGTTTGAACAGCGCATCGCCGGAAGTGTCGACATACAGCGTCATGCGGCTGGACTCAAGGAAGGCATGGATGCGGATATCCGGCGTATGGGTATCCACGCTGGGACGGTCACCGGTGAGCGCGCGGAATTTATCGCACACGGCATCCTTGATTTTCAGGGTGGCGAAATCCAGACTTTTCAAGGGACATTTAATTGCCGTCATGTTGACGCGGATGGTGTGTGAGGTGCCAAACCAATCGTTCCACGGCTGAGCATAGGCTGTATCGAAAATGTCTTGCTCGTTGCGATAGTGTGCTTTCGCCACACGCCACAGCACGCGACTGGCAATGCGGCTATGCAGGTTGATACGGTAGCTTAACGAAAAGGGGCCGGTGAAATGCACGCCACCATCGGTGGTGCGCACATCTTGGGCGTCGAGTGTATTCAGTTCATTGGCGAGCATTGTTTCCAAGCCGCGCGGACAGGGCGAAAAAAAAGTTTCAAGCATATATTTATACAGGTTTGACGATTACAAGAATGATGATGGCAATCATAAGCAGCACTGGAAATTCATTGAACCAGCGGTAGAATACATGACTACGTTTATTGCGATCGGTTTTAAAGTCGCGTAGCAGCTTGCCGCAATATACGTGGTAAGCGATCAACAATAACACCAGTGTGAATTTGATGTGCATCCACCCACCAGTTACACCATAACCAAACCACAGCCACAATCCAAAAATGATAGTCAGCACGCCACCCGGCGTCATAATGCCGTAAAATAATTTTCGTTCCATGATTTTGAATCGCTCGATGCTGGTCTTATCTTCGCTCATGGCGTGATACACGAACAGACGTGGCAGATAGAATAAGCCAGCAAACCAGGTAACCATAAAAATCACATGCCATGCCTTAATCCATAACATAATTTATTCCTTGTTCAAGGGTGCATGTATAAATTCAAAATCCTAAGCGAGACCAAGGGTGCAAAGGGGTAAGCAGGCAATCACGCTGGTAGTGAATAAGTTTTAACGAGCAGCATATGTTTTATATGTAGGCAATAAAAGTTATTAAGTAACATCGATCATAGCGCTTGCCCCATGAAATTGTGGCGCACAATTTCTTTCAACTGATCCAGGCGGCCGTGGAAAAAATGCTCCGCTCCCGGTAATACTACGATAGGCAGGCGTTGTGGACGTGCCCATTGCATAACGTCCGTCAACGAGACAACTTCATCCAGCTCACCATGTACCAGCAGCGTGTTATGCGGTACGAGTGGCATCGCATAACGCATCACTGCCGGCGCAATCAGCACCAGTTGACGCGGAGGCAATTGTTGTGCCGCGCGCGCCTGCACACAACCACCGAAGGAAAAACCGGATAGAATCAGAGGCAGGTCGCCATATTCGCTTAATGCATAGCGCGTTACTGCGAGTGCATCTTCTACCTCACCATTTCCGTGATCAAACTCGCCGCTGCTGGCACCGACGCCCCGAAAATTGAAGCGCAACGCGGCGAATCCCAGTTCGGTAAAAGTCTTGGCCAGTGTGGTTACTATCTTATTTTCCATCGTCCCGCCCATAGTGGGCAGCGGATGCGCTATTACCGCGATAGCACGCAGTTCGGCGTCCGGCATATGCACCACAACCTCAAGCTCACCGGCTGGACCCGCAATAGAAACTTTTTTTATTGCGGGCATTAAATTTTCAGGCGTTCCACCACACGTCCATTCTGCAAGTGTTCAACGATGATTTCGTCGAGGTCGTTCTCATCCACATAGGTGTACCACACCCCTTCGGGGTATACCACCAATACAGGGCCTTCGTCACAACGATTCATGCAGCCTGCTGAGTTGATGCGTATACGATTTGTTTCATTAGACAATCCAAGCATTTGGACTTTATCTTTAACATAGTCGCGCATCCATTGCGCATTAATATTATTGCAGCACTCCGCACCTTCTTCGCGCTGGTTGGTACAAAAGAAAACATGCTTTTGATAGTAGCTCATACAAGACCTCACAAGAAAAAATTATAATTATACAACCCCACTGCTATGTATTTTTAACACGCAAAAGGTAGCCGAGCATGAGAAACGGAAACACCAATGTAATAGTTTGCGACAAACCATTGTAGTTGAGCAAGTGGCCATAATTCCATTGGTACAGGCGCATGGCTGCAGAAGGCTCACCGCTATCCAATATCCAGTGTGCCAACACCCAATAACTTAGCGCGACCAGTGCAGCACATTTCAATAGCTGCGTGCGGGATAATCTGCTAACAGCGATCAGAAGCAGCACGCCTGAGAAAATGCCAAGCAAGGCCTCACCGTTTAGCCATAACAGCAGTGCCCATGATTTGAGTAGTATGGCTGCTGCGGTGAACTTGGCCACTGCCACTGCACACAATACCAGCAACAGTATACTTACTACATGACGACGTATGCGCAGCAATGTTAGCAGCAGCATTCCCAGCATCAGCAGATTGAGCAGAGCCGCCATGCTTTCCATCCAGTTAAACGGTTCAGGCTGCACCACGACGAAAGGTACTCGCGCCACTTCGCTAATAAACACATTGCCCAGCATGGGCAGCGAAGGATTGATTTGCGCGAACATCCACAGCGCCACCAACGCCAGGCCGAAATCCACTCCTCCACTGCCATGAAAGAAATGCATGCGCCAATAGGTCAGGTGCAGAGCAAACCATTCGCGTGGCGCAATGCTAACTGCCAAAATCGCCCCCGCCAGCGTGCCGCAGCTGTTGGCAAGTAAGTCAAGGCTGGAACTAATACGAACAGGCATATACATTTGCGCGTATTCCATCATGGCAGAAAGCACTATCCCGCCTAACGTGGCAAGCAGTACAGTCCAGCTTAAGTTGAAGCGCGCACGTAGTGCCAGCCCAAGTAACAGCCCAAACGGCAAGTAACCAAGCAGATTAGCGGCGGCGTCGAACCAAGTATATTGCTGCAATAAGGGAAAAGCCAATACAGCAGAAAATTCCAGCCCCTGCTCTTGCCAACCTGAAAACGGCGATAAGCTGGCATACATGATGAACAGTGCATAACCTGCGGCAAGGTATGTGCGCAGGTGTACGCGAGAAGGCGTGGCAATCGTTTCTTTCATAATCGGATTAAGTTTAGAGGTGCCCTTTACCCAATTATTTTATATTGCTCATTGACGATGCGTAACATTTCACCGTGCGTTAGTAGCGAAATGGTGCATGGTGCGGCGGAATTGGGTCGAAATTTTTCTAGTTTTCAGAGGTGACTTTATGCAATTCAATCAAGCGGAACCAGCCGTTTGCAAGCGCAGGTTCATCGGCCAACACCCTCAATCCAGGTACGGCTTCCAGCGTCTCCTCAAATACCACGTCCAGCCGTGTGGCCAACTTGCCTGTCAGAGGGGTCAGGCCACGCCGCACCCAAGCGCGTTCTCCACGGCGCAGAAACTTATCGAAGAGCAGAATATGACCGCCCGGTCTGAGTACGCGCGCAGTTTCTGCCAAGCAATATTGCGGTCGTGATACCACCGCCATAATCAGATGCAGCACAGCATAATCGAAACTACCTGAAGCGAATGGTAAGGCCATGCTGTCGCCCCGTACCCATTGCATGCGTAATCCGCTAGCCTTTTTCTTAGCCCGTGCCAACATTGCACCAGTTAGATCCAGCGCAGTGTATTCATGGTGAGGCGGTAAAAAAGGGAAGTCCAGTCCGGTGCCTGCACCACTAAGCAGCACGCGCGCTGCACCTTGTTGCGGTAGTCTTGCCAGACTGTGCTGGCGTGCGCTACGCGTGGCGCGATCAAGGAAAACATCATAAATTGGGGCGATGAAACGATAGCTGGTCTTAAGCGACATTGCGTTAGTGCAATACGCGCGGGACACTTAATACGAATTGGGGAATGGGCGCGTCAAATTTGGTGCCATCCTCCGTTACCATCTGGTAGCTGCCAGACATAGTGCCCACCTGTGTGGCGAGCACCGAACCGCTAGTGTATTCGAAACTCTGGTTTGGCTTGAGGACCGGTTGTTCGCCCACGACACCCTGACCGCGCACTTCCTGCACATATTGATGAGCATCAGTAATAACCCAATGACGGCTGATCAGCGTGACTGTGGTATCGCTTTCATTCGTTATGGTGATGGTATAAGCGAAAACGAAGCGATTGTCGGCCTCATCCGATTGCTCGGCCAGATAATTTACTTCGGTGGTGATTTTTATTTTGAATTGATTGTCTTTTTCCATCGTGGTATTACACATCATTTTGTTCGGTATGACAAGGCTGATGGAGACTGGAACTTTAAAAGCAAAGGGCGCCTCTAAACAGCCAGTATTCGTCACAGTACGGCGTTACTCAAAAAAATTATCGCTCACGTATAAATTATTTACGCTGCGCTTAATTTTTTACTCGTGCCTTGCCTTGCTTAGAAACTTGAATTTTTAGAGGCACCCCAAAGTGAGTCCTGATATCAGGCGTACATTAGTCATTATGAGTGCAATATTAAGCGGGTTATGAAAGCCAGATTACGAAGCTGACGGTAGTGAGTTCCGCTAATTTTTTGTATAGAAGTAGTATTTTCCATTATCCTGAATTTTATTCGGTTTTGGTTAGCTGGCATTGAGGGTGGCTAGCAACTATAATCGCGCCCTTGTTTAATTTTTGGTCTTTCCTGGACTATGCAATTATTCGCCTTCGGCATTAACCATCAGACCGCGCCGCTTGATGTGCGTGAGCAGATTGCGTTCAATATCGATGCAATGGAGCCAGCCCTGCGCGACTTGGTCGGGCATGGCGCAGCCAAGGAAGCGACCATACTTTCCACCTGCAACCGCACCGAGGTGTATTGCAGTACGCACAAGCCGGCGCAGATCGTTAATTGGTTAGCTTGTTATCATGAATTACAGCCGCGCGAAATTGAGCCATATCTTTATACTCTGTCGCATGAGCAGGCGGTGAAACACGCTTTTCGCGTTGCCAGTGGGTTGGACTCGATGGTGCTGGGTGAGCCGCAAATTCTGGGCCAAATGAAGCAGGCAGTGCGTTATGCGGAGCACGCTGGCACGCTGGGCTTTCTACTTCATAAACTATTTCAGCGCACCTTCTCGGTGGCCAAGGATGTGCGTACCCAGACCGAAATTGGATCAAATTTAATTTCCATGGCGGCTGCTGCGGTAAAGCTGTCCGAGCGCATTTTCCCCAGCATTGCCGAACAGCGTGTATTGTTCATCGGCGCGGGGGAGATGATCGAATTAAATGCTGTGCATTTCGCGGCTAAATTGCCAAAGCACATTACCGTTGCAAACCGTACACTGGAACGCGCCCAAGTATTGGCGCGGCGCATTGGCGGACACGCCATCACGTTGAGTGAATTGCCAGAACAACTGGCGCAGCACGATATCATCGTGACCAGTACCGCCAGCCCGCTGCCGATATTGGGTAAGGGTATGGTCGAGCGCGCACTTAAGATTCGCAAGCACCGCCCTCTTTTCATTGTAGATCTCGCCGTTCCGCGCGATGTTGAAGCCGAAGTGGCCGAGCTGGACGATGTGTTCCTGTATACCGTTGATGATTTGGCCGAAGTTGTGCGCGATGGCTTGGGTGCCCGTCAGGGTGCGGTGAAAGAAGCTGAAATAATTATTGACTCTGGTGTGGTGGATTTTATTCACTGGGTAGAATCACGTGAAGTAGTACCTACTATCCGCGCGTTACGCGATCATGCTGAACGCCAACGTCGGCACGAAATGGAAAAAGCCTTGCGCCTGCTGGCCAAAGGTGAATATCCGGAAAAGGTACTGGAGACTTTAAGTAATGCGCTGACCAATAAATTTTTGCATGCACCTACCCATGCGCTGAACCATGTTCAAGCCGAAGAGCGTGAAGCTTTCCTTGAAATGTTGCGCCGTATTTATCACATGGGTCCCTCCGAATGAAGCCTACTATTGCCACTAAACTTACCCAATTGGGAGAGCGTCTAGACGAGGTGCGTCGTCTGTTAAGCAGCGAAAATGCCACTCGTGATATGGACAGCTACCTCAAGCTAAATCGCGAACGCGCGGAACTGGATCCAGTGGTGGAGCTATACCATGCTTATCAAGCCTGCGCTGATGATATCGCAACTGCACTGGAAATGGCGGATGACCCGGAAATGCGCGAATTTGCCACGGCTGAGGTGAAGGAAGGGCGTGAACGACTGGAGCAGATCGAGATGGATCTGCAGAAAAAGTTGCTGCCCAGGGATCCCAATGACGAACGCAACGTATTTTTGGAAATTCGCGCAGGCACTGGCGGCGACGAGGCGGCATTATTTTCCGGCGATCTGTTTCGCATGTATGCACGTTTTGCTGAACGTAACCGTTGGCAGGTTGAAGTGATTTCCGAAAACTGCGGCGAAAAGGGCGGCTTCAAGGAAATCATCGCTCGTATAGTCGGTCAGGGTGCCTACTCGGTACTGAAGTTTGAGTCAGGCGCACATAGAGTGCAGCGCGTGCCTACCACCGAAACGCAAGGCCGAATTCACACGTCGGCCTGCACCGTGGCAGTGCTGCCGGAAGCGGATGAAGTCAGCGACGTGGTGTTAAATCCCGCCGATTTGCGAATTGACACCTTCCGCGCTTCGGGTGCGGGTGGTCAGCATATTAATAAAACCGATTCAGCCGTACGTGTAACGCACCTGCCTACGGGTACCGTGGTGGAGTGCCAGGATGGCCGTTCGCAGCACAAAAACAAGGCCCAAGCGCTGGCAGTTCTGGCCGCTCGGATCAAGGACAAAGAAGAGAGTACCGCTCATGCCAAGCAGGCCGCCGAGCGCAAATCGATGGTGGGTAGTGGCGATCGTTCGGAACGCATACGCACTTACAATTTCCCGCAAGGCCGTGTCACCGACCATCGCATTAACCTCACACTGTACAAGATGGATCACATTATGGATGGTGACGTCAGCGAGATGTGCAATGCATTGATGGCGGAATATCAGGCAGAGCAGCTGGCAGAACTATCAAATGAAGGGCACAACTAAACTTGCTGCGCACCATACAAGAAGCTCTGCTTCAGGATGCAGCATGTCTGACTGAGACGCTGGCGATAACCCCCAGCAGCGCACGCATTGAAATACAGTGTTTGTTGCAACAAGTATTAAATGTCCCGCGCGCCTGGTTGCTGGCGCATTCTGAGTACTGTCCGAACGAAATCGAACAAACCCGTTACCGTGCATTGTTACAGCGCCGCCTTCGAGGAGAACCAGTTGCCTATTTGCTTGGGGAACGTGAATTTTTTGGATTAAAGTTCAAGGTGACGCCCGCTACTCTAATTCCCCGTCCAGAAACTGAACTACTGGTTGAGCTGGTTTTGCCGAACATCTCGCAGCAGGGTTTATGCCGTGTACTCGACCTGGGCACGGGCAGTGGTGCAATTGCTCTGGCGCTCGCCCATGCGCACCCGGATGTTGAGGTACTTGGCTGCGATACTTCCACTACGGCACTGATGGTTGCGCAAGCAAACGCACAGCAACTGGCCATCACCAATGTGGCTTTCGTACACAGCGACTGGTTCAATGCATTAACAGCACAAAAATTCAACATAATTATATCCAATCCACCTTATATTGCGGCTGGCGATCCCCATCTGGCGCAGGGTGATGTGCGCTTTGAACCAATATCTGCGCTTGTGTCTGGCAGCGATGGCTTGCACGACATCCGTTATATTGTGGCTCATGCTCCAAGCTATCTTGAACCCGGTGGCTGGTTGTTCCTTGAACATGGTTACGACCATGCCACACAGGTTCGCGAACTGATGCAGCAGGCGGGGTTTGACGCAGTATTTTCGGCGTGCGATCTGGCGGGGATAGAGCGGGTCAGTTGCGGACGTATCGCTTGAGGATATATTTGCAACCGATCAACTTGGTTGCACTGCAATTAATGGTTCAATAGTTAAGGGCTTGTAAATTAATAACTTGAACTTTTTCTTGGTCAGATTTGGGCGCATTGCGGCGGTGTGAATGGATGGTTGCGTTTGTTTTGAGTTGAAATTACTCTGTCGATTGGCATTTTGCCAAGTTTTTATTTGCCTGTCCAAGTGTGATTCACTGGGCAACCTTTGAGACCTGCCATGCCTAACATTAACTTGCTTAACCGTTCCCATTCCGCTGTATGGCACCCCTGTACGCAGATGAAGCACCATGAGACTCTGCCGCTCATACCTATCCAGCGTGGACATGGTGTGTGGCTATACGATTTTGACGGCAAGCGCTATTTGGATGCGGTGAGTTCGTGGTGGGTGAATTTGTTTGGGCATTGCAACCCGCGCATTAATGCTGCCATTACCCTTCAGTTAGAGCAACTTGAGCATGTCATGCTGGCCGGCTTTACGCATGAGCCGGTGGTGCAACTTTCCGAGAGATTGGCGCAGCTGGCGCCTGTCGGGCTGGGTCATTGTTTTTATGCTTCAGACGGCGCGTCGGCTATTGAAATTGCGTTAAAGATGAGCGTGCATTATTGGCACAACAATGGGCAGCCTCACAAGACCGATTTCATCAGTCTGGAAAACAGTTATCACGGCGAAACACTTGGCGCATTATCTGTGACCGATGTGGCACTATTCAAGGATGCGTATGGTGCGTTGGTCAAACAGAATGCTACGGTACTAAGCCCTGACTGGCGTAATGCAGAGCCAGGAGAGAGCGCGCGAGACTATGCCGTGCGCTGTGTTGCGCAGCTTGAAACACATTTACAGCAGCATCATCACAATATTGCCGCTTTCATTGTCGAGCCGTTAGTGCAGGGGGCTGCGGGCATGGTTATGTATCACCCAGCTTATTTAACGCGTGCGCGTGAGTTATGCGATCAATATGATGTGCATTTCATTGCCGATGAAATTGCAGTGGGAATGGGGCGGACGGGAACGATGTTTGCTTGTGAGCAGGCGGAAAAGCCTGTCAGCCGAGATAGTGGAGAGAAGGGTATTTCGCCGGATTTTCTGTGTGTGTCCAAGGGTCTCAGCGGGGGGTATCTGCCGTTATCCGTGGTGATGACCACGGATGCTATCTATCAGGCGTTTTATGCTGATAAAGTAACGCGTGGTTTTTTACATTCGCATTCCTATACGGGTAATCCGCTGGCCTGCCGTGCAGCACTGGCTACTTTGGAAATCTTTGAGCAAGATAATGTCATTGCAACTAACCGCAACAAATCCGCTTATCTTAACCGCATTGCAGAACCCATACGTGATCACCCCCGCGTAAAAAATTTCCGCAACACTGGCATGATCTGGGCCTTTGAGGTGGATAGCCTGCATGATGATTTCGCACAACGCTGTTTCAGCCTCGCGCTGGAGAAAGAGCTGCTGCTGAGACCAATGGGCAATACGATATATTTCATGCCACCCTATATCATCAGCGAGGCTGAGATGGACATCCTGGTTGAACGTACACTGGCAATCATCACGGCGCTCATTTAATTTAACCAAAGCAGAAAAAATCAAACGCGTTATTCCCGCGAAAATGGGAATCACGCATGTTCTAGAGGTATTCATGAAGCTGCTCCACACCTTGCTACTCATCTTTTGTTTTATCTCCAGTGCTCACACAGCCACGTTACCACCGCCAGTGATGAAAGCGCTGAAAATGGCGCACATTCCGCTTGGTAGTATCGGGGTGGAGGTACGCGAGGTAAATGCGAGCACGCCGCTCATTAGTGTGAATGCGGAGCAGTCGATGAATCCGGCTTCAACCATGAAGCTGCTCACTACCTACGCCGGACTGGAATTGCTAGGCCCTTCGTATAGTTGGAAGACCGAGGCTTATATCGACGGCAAGCTGGAACAAGGTGTACTGCACGGCGACCTGATCCTGAAGGGTTACGGCGATCCCAAACTGACACTGGAGAAATTATGGCTGTGGTTGCATGAGCTGCGTAGTCGCGGTCTACGTGAGATCCGCGGTGATCTGGTGCTGGATAATAGTGTATTCCAGCTCGCTCCACACGACCCTGCGGAATTCGACAACGAGCCGATGCGTCCCTACAACACGGGACCAGACGCGCTGCTGCTTAATTTTAATTCTGTGCACCTACGTTTTATTCCAGAGGGTAAAAAAATCAAGATTATCAGCACGCCGGAACTGGCTGGCATCAAGCTGGACAACCGCGTTACGGTAGCAACCGTAAAAAGAAGTTGCAGCAATTGGAATGAGGCGCTGTCCATGCAATTGCAGGGCGATACTTTACTTGTGCAAGGTGTCTATCCAATTCAGTGCGGTGAGCGTGAACGACATGTCAGCCTGCTGTCCCACCCGAGCTATCTGTATGCCGTGTTTCTTACGTTGTGGCAGGAGATGGGGGGACTGCTACAAGGTACATTGCGTGAGGGTGCAGTTACAGGTAGCGCGATTCTGTTTTCTACACACCATTCCGCATCTTTGGCCGAACTGATTCGCGATATTAACAAATTCAGCAACAATGTCATGGCGCGTCAACTTTTTCTAAGCTTGGGTGGGACTGCCGAGACACCCGCCAACATCACCCAAAGTGAATTGACTATACGCAATTGGCTGACACAAAAAGAATTGCACTTCCCTGAACTGGTACTGGAAAACGGTGCCGGGCTTTCGCGCCGAGAACGGATAAGTCCGCGTAGTTTGGCATTGTTGTTGCGTAGTGCGCAACGCAGCCCGTTATCGACGGAATTTGAGGCTTCCTTACCGATCGTCGGCGTTGATGGCACCTTTAAAAAACGCCTCACGGATAGCAAAGCTGCTAGCCACGCCCATCTAAAAACTGGTTCGCTGGAAGGTGTGCAAGCCGTTGCTGGTTACGTACAATCCCTTAGCGGAAAACAATGGATTTTGGTTTTTTTAATCAACCACCCCAATGCCGCAGCAGGGCGGCAGGCACAAAATGCGTTAATTGAGTGGGTACAGCGACAAAATTGAAGAAATTCAGGTTCATCTGAGAGTTAGCTTGGCAATACCAACGCGTTTATTAACAGGCGGGACTTGGCATACGTAAAATCCAATACAATATGCATATGAAAATAAATTTCGACTTAATCAATATATTTAATACAGTATGAAAATTGCGACTTGGAATGTGAACTCGCTTAAGGTGCGTCTGCCTCATACATTGGACTGGCTGGCGGATAATCAGCCGGATGCGTTGTGTTTGCAAGAAACCAAACAAGAGGACAGCAAGTTTCCCCTGTCAGAGTTACAACAAGCTGGCTATCAAGCTGTGTTCAGTGGGCAGAAGACCTATAACGGTGTTGCCATTATCAGCAAGGCCGTGCCTAAAGACGTAATGGTCGGCATACCGAACTTTCCGGACGAGCAGAAGCGTGTGATTGCTGCCACGCTCAACGGCGTGCGTGTGGTATGCATTTATATACCGAACGGCCAGAGCGTAGATTCAGACAAATATCAATACAAATTGGCGTGGCTAGCTGCTTTGCAGAAGTGGTTAAAGGATGAGTTGGTTCGCTACCCTAAGCTTGTGCTGCTTGGCGATTACAACATTGCGCCCGAAGACCGTGATGTGCATGATCCTCAGGCATGGGCAGGCAGTGTGCTGGTGAGCGAGCCAGAGCGTGCGGCTTTCAAAGCGCTTGAACAACTTGGGCTGTGCGATAGTTTTCGCTTGTTCGAGCAACCGGAGAAATCCTATACCTGGTGGGATTACCGCATGATGGCCTTCCGCCGCAATATGGGATTGCGTATTGACCACATTTTGGTGAGTGAGCCGCTGGTACCAAATTGCACTGCCTGTACGATAGACCGCACGCTACGAAAGTTGGAGCGTCCATCAGATCATGTGCCGGTGGTGGTGGATATCGTCAATTGAGTAGCGTCTGGTTAGAGTGCACCGCACGTTGCTTCAATATATGTGGGCGGAACCCAATCAAGAGACGCGATCAGCCATGCCTTCGCCTTGGGGCTCTGTCTTAGTGCAGATTCCAGCCATTCAGCGCCTAGGACATTGAGCGACTCTTGCACATTACATGCCACAAGGTAGTCTATTCCTGGTGGCGGCAAATTAGCATTAGCTCTCAACTTAACTTGAATTGATCTACGGGCACCCGCGTCGATGCTGAGATGCCCAATAGATATGGCCGTTGCGGACTTGTTATATGCAAATAGATCTGCGCCAGGCAACGTGCCGCCACGATAAGCTGGGACAAAAAATCCTGCCTCTTCAAATATTTTCGCCACTAGCGTTTCAAACTCTACACTGCTTAGACATTCAATTGCATGAATTATGGACGAATCAGTCGGAGTATTTATGGTCTGCCCAAGTGCCGCTTGAATTGCTCGTATATTTCCAGCGTCCGATATTTCCCGAAAGGTACCTGAAGAGTAGTACCTGTTTGCGCCGATGCTAGCCAAAATCGCTGGCACATATGAAATTGGAATTGTCTTCAGTATTTCAACAGGCAATAGCTTTACAAATCCAACCTTGCCTTCATGCACAGTAGATTTTTCGAAATTGACCTCGCCTACTGGCTGAAGAATGTAGACGATAGCCTCGTGTATAACCACGATGTACTTTCCATCTCGATTTCGCCCGCACTCAAAGAAAAGTTCTCCTTGTCGCTTCGAGCCGCCATCTCTGAGAAATTTTTCTTCACTATCGTGTTCACATGTGAAGTAGATTGGCACTGCGGGGTAGTTGACTTCGCTCTCCCCGCGCAAATATCTTCTAGCCAAATTATTTCCGGCGCCAATTTTTGCAAAAATATCAGTAGTGTCCGGACTTTTAATTGAATAGATTCAGTTGGTTGTTGTTTTGCTGTATGTTAACTTTCATCTCATAATTTTTAAGTAATTGATCGAGCGGTGTTTTATCGAAAAGAGTCAGGCTCAAAATTTGTAGGATTGTGTAAAGTGAAGCCTCGGTATTGAGCCGTTTTTTCACGATGGCGACCAAGACGTAAACCGAAATTGCAATCCATATTTGTGTTTTCACTGCATTTTCGGTAGTGCCATAGAACCGCTTGATCCGAAGATGCTGCTTGATCCATTTGAAGAACAGTTCGACCTGCCAGCGGCAACGATAAAGCTGAGCGATAGTCATCGCAGGCAACTCGAAGTTGTTGGTCAGAAAGACCAGATGCCGGTCGTGTTCGGCATCGTAGAACTTGATGCGTCGCAGGTGCTGCGGGTAATCCTTGCTGGCCTTCGGCGCGGCCAACACAATGGTTTGATCGCAGCACAGTCCCGTGGACTTGTCCACGGGACGAGAGTAGACGCGACGAAAGAGAAGATTGGATTTGCCACGAATGACAAAAAATGCTTGTGCTTGATGCAAGGTGAACCAGCGAGCGAAGTCGGTGAAGCCACGATCCATGATGTAAAAGCTGCCAGCCTCGGGTATTAAAATGTCCAGCACATTGACCTCGTGCATCTTGCCATCGGTGGTGTGAATGAAGGTTGGAATGTTGCCGCGCAAGTCGAGCAGTGTATGCATCTTGACGACAGCTTTTACTCGACGAAAATGTGCCCATGGAAAGACGCTCAAACACAAGTCGATCGTTGTGGTATCGAGTGCATAGGCCGTCTGCTCCAGCTCCACCGCAAAGCGGTTGCATGCGTAAAGCTTTCTGGCGATCTGAATGAGGCTTATCGCAAAATCCGCGTAGATGCGGCAGTCTCGCTTTTCGTTTGCATCGGCCAGCGTGCTCTTGGCAATATTGCCTCGTATGCCCAAATGATAGAGCTTGGCTTGATGGGCGCGCAGGCAAGTTTCGATGTCGCGCAGGCTTTCGCGGTAAGTCAGTTGCGCGAAAGCCATGCAGAGAAACTGATCGAAATGTGAGAACTTGAGCGTTGGGTATCGACTGGGATATTTGGCCACGCACTGACGAAATGTGTGCAATGGTAGGTGCTCCATTAGCTGAGCGAAAATCAGTTTCCCTGCGTGCATATGCGGACTCCTGACAAAAGTCAGAAGCTTGGCGCAAGTTGAAATCGATTACAGAAAAATATGCCATTTAATAATCGTTTATCAAAGGGTTATCATGCGTCTTCTATCGAATCTCCGGACACTACTGCAAAAATATATGTGTCCATGTGGCAATCTTTCAGTGGGCTCTAACAAATAGCGGTTATCTGCCGTCCTCCCCAAACTTGTTAAACCCGCGACCTTATCGGCGGCGAAAAAACTTCGTTGGACTGAACCACCGGAGAACGGAACTTATGGGGATTGTGAGGTTTTAACGAATCCGGCTAGTGATGCTTATACTTTGCGAGTACTCTTACACCTCCACCAACAAAATTTTTTTGTGAGTGGTTGCAAACCCACGTTAGCTAGATGTCATTTCCCGTTTCACCAGCATTATCCAGTCCAGCCAGCACCATCTCGGCGGCACGTAGCACGGCGCGTGCTTTATTCTGGGTTTCTGTCCATTCGCTAGCCGGTACCGAGTCGGCTACCAAACCACCGCCAGATTGAACATAGAGAGTGCCAGCTTTGATCACTGCAGTGCGAATGGCGATGGCAAGATCCATGTCGCCGTTGAAACCAAGATAGCCGACTGCGCCTGCATAGATTCCGCGCTTGGAAGGTTCCAGTTCGTCGATGATTTCCATCGCGCGTACTTTGGGTGCGCCGCTCACCGTGCCAGCCGGGAAGGTGGCTTTCAATACCGCAATTGCATCCAGTCCTGGTTTGAGCTTGCCTTCGACATTGGACACAATGTGCATCACGTGTGAATACCGTTCAATCACCATTTTTTCGGTGAGCTTTACCGTGCCCTGCTGTGCAACGCGGCCAACATCATTTCGCCCAAGGTCTATGAGCATCAGGTGTTCCGCCAGCTCTTTTGGGTCGGCCAGAAGTTCTTGCGCCAGACTGGCATCCTGTTGTGGTGTCTTGCCGCGCGGACGTGTGCCGGCGATGGGGCGCACGGTCACGCTGTCACCTTCCAGTCGCACCAGAATTTCCGGCGAGGCGCCGACCACATGGTGGTCACCCATGTCGTAATAGAACATGTAGGGTGAGGGGTTAATGGAACGTAGCACCCGGTAAAGGTTGAGCGGTGAAGCCGGGAATGGCTGGCTCATGCGCTGCGAAGGCACAACCTGCATCATGTCGCCATCGAAAATATAACGCTTGGCCTTCTCTACGGCCTGTTTGTAGGCTTCCTCACCGAACTCAGATACGGCCTGCTGAGGGGGAAATTGCGGGGCACGAGGGATTTCCACTGGTTGGCGCAGTAACTGAGTCAGTTCTTGCAGGCGCTGCCGTGCCAGAGCATAAGCATTTGGCAGTTCGGGATCGGCATGTACGATAAAGATAAGCTTGCCAGACAGATTGTCCACTGCAACCAGCTGCTCGGTGAGCATTAGCAGTATATCCGGCGTGCCGAGCACGTCCTGCTTTTGCGTTTTGGCTAAACGCGGCTCAATATAGCGGACGGTGTCATAGCCGAAATAACCAGCCAGGCCGCCAGTAAAGCGCGGCAGACCGGGCAGCGGTGCGACTTTGAAACGCGACTGGTAATCTTTGATGAAGTCCAGAGGATTGTCTGCATGGTGGACGATTTCGCTAGTTGGAGTGGTTAGCGTAATCTGTTTGCCGCGCACCGTAATGCGTGTATCAGCGGGCAGACCGATGAAGGAGTATCGACCGAAGCGTTCGCCACCCTGCACTGATTCCAGCAGATAGGAATAAGGTTTGTTGGCAAGCTTGAGATACAGCGACAGTGGCGTGTCCAGGTCAGCAAAGGTCTCTGTCACCAGAGGGATGCGGTTATATCCCTGCTCGGCAAGTTGATTGAAAGATTGTTCTGAAATGGGATTCAACACGAATTGCTCCTAACTCAAAAAATGGAAAGACGGCGGCACTAAAATTAAAATGAGGCAGCCACGCCAAACGGTGTAGTGATCACCATCGCCATGCGGTAGTTTCTCTCCAGTTTTTGAAATTTTCGTGTGTCATCAGATCATGCTTTTTGAATCAGCTTCATCACATCTGGTAGCGTGTTAATCACAGCATCCAGGTCAAGCTTATCCACTGGCTCGCCGTGATTGTAACCGTATGGCACGCAGACTATTGGACAACCGGCAGCACGCGCCGCAACTGTGTCATTGAGTGAATCGCCAATCAGCAGCACTTGCTCCACCGGAACGCCGAAAAACTTTGCGGCATGCAGTAGTGGCAGCGGATGTGGTTTTTTTTCCGGTAGGCTGTCGCCGGACAGCACGATTTCAAAATAATGTGCGAGTCCTAAACCCTCAAGCAGGGGCTCAGTGTAGCGTTTTACCTTGTTGGTAATGCAGCCTAGGTGGAAACCGGCTGCCTGCATGGCATCCAGCCCGTCAATCACGCCCTCAAATGGTTTGCTCTGCAACAGCAAATCATTGTAGTGCTGTTCGAAAATCGGCAGCGCTTGGTCATATAGATTTGTATCCGGCTCGGCGTGCATGTCGCCGGTCAGCGCGCGCTTTACCAGCCAACTGACACCGTTGCCAATGTAGCTTGTCAGCAAGTCTTTCGACACGGCAGGACGCTCCAAATCTTGCAACATGCGATTGGCAGAGGCCACAAGTTCAGGTGCAGTGTGGAGTAACGTGCCATCCAGATCGATGAGGATGGCGGAGATGCTCAGCGGGAAACGTGTTTGCATCATTGCTTGCTTACTTTGGCCAGTTCGGCGCGCAAAGCTGCGATGATGGAATCATAGCGGTGCGGATCAGTGTCCTTGCCTGCACCATACACAGCGGAGCCAGCCACGAAGGTATCGCAACCCGTAGCAGCAATTTCCGCTATGTTGCTGGTGTTCACGCCGCCGTCGATTTCCAGCATGATGTCGCGCCCGCTGTCATTAATTTTTTGGCGCGCAGTGCGTAGTTTGTTCAGCGCGTCGGGGATAAATTTCTGGCCGCCGAAGCCGGGATTCACTGACATAATCAGGATCAGGTCGACTTTGTCCATGACATGGTCGAGATAGCTCAATGGCGTGCCGGGATTGAATACTAGCCCAGCCTTGCAACCGTTTTCCTTGATCAGACCGAGAGTGCGGTCAATGTGCTCGGACGCTTCCGGGTGAAAGGAGATGATGTTGGCACCGGCTTTGGCGAAATCAGGGATGATACGGTCCACCGGTTTAACCATCAGGTGTACGTCGATTACTGCTTCAGTAATCGGACGAATAGCAGAACACACCAGCGGACCAATGGTCAGGTTGGGTACGTAATGGTTGTCCATCACATCGAAGTGGATAATGTCTGCGCCAGAGGCAATGACATTGGTGACTTCCTCACCGAGCTTGGCGAAATTGGCAGAAAGTATGCTAGGTGCGATTTTGTACATGGCGGCGCCTTTAACAAGTTTGAGTTTGAAGCGCGCATTCTACCCGAAACTTTCCCGATGAATAAATCCAACAGTTGTTAGCGCACTGCTTTTGCCATGTTATTCGACTATTGTTACTAATGTAGCTTGAGCATAAAAGTGAATTGCTGAGCGTTATGTTTCGCACTCATATTCGCCGCCATACTGTTGTAAGACCTTAAGGATTGCAGCTGCTTTGTCTAGCGTCTCTTGATATTCTGCATCTGCGTCGGAATCCGCTACGATGCCGCCACCCGTCCAAAAGCGGATTTCGCCATCGGCAAATACCAAAGTACGGATAGTGATGTTGCTATCCATGTTGCCATCGAAGCCGATATAACCAATAGCACCGCAATATACCCCTCGTCGATGCGGTTCCAATTGTTCGATGATTTGCATGGCGCGTTGTTTTGGCGCGCCAGTTACAGACCCACCGGGGAAGCAATCGCGTAACAGCGCCAGTGCGTTGCGCCCCGGTGCAAGCTGACCGGTAATGGTGCTTACTAAATGATGTACTTGGGCAAAACTCTCAAGTTTGAATAGCTTGGGTACTTGCACTGAACCAGATATACAGCTCTTGCCCAGGTCGTTACGCAGTAAATCAACAATCATTAGATTTTCTGCGCGGTCTTTGTCGCTATGAGCCAACTCTTGAGCCATCTTCGCATCCTCGTGCCGATTGTTTAGACGCGGGCGCGTTCCTTTGATCGGATTAGTTTCGACACGTCCCTGCTGCACTTGCAAAAATCGTTCCGGTGAGGCGCATAGGATTTGCGTATGCGGAAAATTGAGATAAGCGGAATAGGGTGCCGGGCTCAGGCGGCGCAATTCGAGATATGCTTGTAGTGCATCACCGGAAGCACGGACTGCATAGCGCTGCGCCAAATTGACTTGATAACAATCGCCCGCGTGCAAGTAGCGTTGTATGACATCAAATGCGGATTTATACCCTGTCCGAGTAAAATTCGACTGAATGCGGCCGTGTACTTTGAATTTTTCCTGAGGCGCGTTGCTATTCTGTAGCAATCGCGCAAGGATTTGCGGCAACACTTCCGTCGTTGCCTGCTCGCGTTGCTGTGATACCAAATGTGTCGTTTTTTCCTGATGATCCAGTACAATCGCCCAGTCGTAAATGCCAGTCATCATGTCCGGCAGATGTTCAGTATTCTGCGCCTGTGTGGGCAAAGTATGCAGGCGGCGCGCCAGATCGTAACCCCAGTAGCCTAATGCGCCGCCTAAAAATGGAATACCCGGTATTGCTGCAACGGATGCACCCAATTGCTGGTGCAAGAGGTCAAATGGATCTGCGGTTACACGCCGCACTCCGGATGCATTTGTGATTTCAGTGTATATGCCATGTGTGACCAGTGTTGCAGTAGGTTGTGCACAGAGAATGTCGTAACGTCCCCGCCCGCCGCTGTCCAGCCAAACCGCCCAAGGCAAATCTGCGATGGCCGCGAAGTAAGTGGCGGCATTGGCGGTATAGGGAAGGGAGGTGCTATAAAGCATCGGCATTGGTGGGTGAAGAGTAAAGCTTGTGCTATTTCGCAGTACTGCTTGATCAGCCTGGGTTCCGCATTATGCGTCAAGCTAGCAATTCAATTTATATAGGAGCTAGCGGGGGGTATAGTGAGTTTGGGTAAGTAATGGGATGCATTGTTATACAACAGGATTAAGGAATTAGAACTGGCCCGTAAGTAATATTGACTGTTAACGGCAACTCCTTGAATACGTTGTAGCTGTGGCCAGATAGTTAAAGGCAATGTAATTGCACTTTGATTTCCATAATACACTGGCAGTTTGCACAGCAATTAAATCAACTTTGCGCGACCTTAGCCCATCTTATTGGGGATTTTTTTGTCAGGTCGCTTATCTGTTGAAATTGCAATAGCTGGGAACTTGAGATGCCTAGCCTATGCCGCGAGTAAGAATGTCCAGCCCCACCTTGCCTTCGCTGATTTCGCGCAGAGCAATTACAGTGGGCTTATCTTTACATTCTTCCACTAGATAGCTGGCACCATTGGCCAGCTGACGTGCGCGGTAGGCGGCAGCCAAGGTGAGCTCAAATCGGTTGGGGATTTTAATCAAACAGTCGTCTATCGTTACGCGGGCCATGGTGTAATTTTTCCTTCTTTGTTGTTGATTGATTAAAGTTCTTGTAGTTGATTGATTAAAGTTTGCTGGCGTACGAGTTGTCTGTCGCGGCGAAGCCCTGCGGCAACGGCGATTGCATTTAGCTGTTGCAAAGCAATATCCAGCTTGTCGTTGATAATAACATAGTCAAACTCTACGACATGGCTGATGTCTTCTTTCGCGGCGTGCAGACGTTGTGTGATCACTTTGGCGTTATCTTGTCCGCGCGCATGCAGGCGATTTTCCAGCGCTTGCAAAGAGGGTGGCAATATGAAGATGCTGATGCAATCCGGAAATGCACGTCGTACTTGCGCCGCGCCCTGCCAATCAATTTCCAATAGAATATCGCGTCCGCCCGAAATTTCAGCTTCAATCCACGACTGTGAAGTGCCATAGAGGTTGCCATACACCTCGGCGCTCTCCAAAAAATCGCCATTTTTTGCCATATTCAAGAATGTTTCATGGCTTACGAAATGATAGTCTTTCCCCTCAGTCTCGCTTGGTCGTGGCGCTCGTGTGGTGTAGGACACAGACATGTCAACCTGTTGATTGCTGGCCAGCAGCGAGCGGACCAGGCTGGTTTTGCCAGCACCCGATGGTGCACTGATAATAAAGAGATTTCCTGGCATATTATGTAGTTGGCATCTATAAAAATTGAACAGCAATTTCAACACAAAATTTCACCGCAGACCGCAGTGTGATTTTATCATCAACTGGCGGGGGCTTCTGAAAATTACTTGTTTACCCAAATCCAAGCCATGTAAACAATTTCGCCGCGCCGTATAAATCTGATATGCGGGCTAAGAAAAATTGGCAAAAAGAAGGCTATGCCGCAATTAGCTGTTGATTTTGGTAACCATATTAATCATGTATGATTTTTCGCTAACCATAGAAACGCACAGTAATATGATTTATAAGTGTTTTGTGAATTATAAAACCAAATTCAATAGCTAATTGTGACATAGCCTAAAAAGTACTGCTGCCAGCAAAATCGCCATCAGATATTAGGATACAGTATTTCGTTAAATCAATGGTTTTTTAGCGCTAGCTCAAGTTGATTCCCTCATATTAATTCCTTTGTTCTCCCTCATCCTGTCATTACAAGAATTGCGGACGCACCTGTGCCTATATTCAATAATTGCGTCACCAGTTTTATCATGTGTATGAAGTTGTGTGCCGGCGCAAATCACAGCGCAATGCATTTTGCCTTCGCTCTGTCCCGCACCGGCAACAACACCAGGCCGCGATTGCGTGCTTGCGCGTCCACGCATGCAGCCACGCTTGCGCGAAGCTTGTAAAGCTCTTTAGCTTTCTCGGTCGCCATACGCGCGCCACTGTGCAACTTCTGTAAGACCACTCGCCTTGGACGCGTGTTTAATGATTTGGCTATCACAACCCGTAGCAAGCTGAGTGTTGCAGGCTGAGCGAAATCCACCGTCTCCCATCTTCATGTCCGTTGTCTCCGCATCCGTGCTGGAGGTACGTGCCGCCTCTGCCTTTTTACCTTGACGCCTTTTGATTTCCTTGATTTCAAGCATGCAATTTCATGCGGCTTGAACGCATTCCTCGCGTCCTCGTGCTGCACGAGTGCGGGCAGCTGATTGTTTGCGGTTGGCTGTTTCGGGTTGGTGTTTGAGCGCTTGAACGTGTTCGCGAGCGGCATTAATCTGGAAATCCGGGCTTGGCATCGTTTGATCTTTTTTGATTGAATGTTTCACTATAATGCGTGAGTGCGATGTTTATGATGTCTGGGGTGAGATCTTTTTTGATTTTTTCACAGGCTGTCAGGGCGCTATATCTTTATCTTTAGGCCTTGCCCTTGGTGGAGGCAAACCTCCGTTATAACGTGGATTTCGCACAGCAATTTGATTGTCCTCTCTTCCGCTGAGAGGGGGTTGGGGAAACAGGGATGGGGAGTGTTTATTAGATGCAGCATCGTTACCATGCACGTCAGATTAAATTTCATATTGTGAAGAGGTTATTGTTTGCCGTCCTCCCCCTATTCCAGTATAGTTGTGGCTGCCGTTTAAACCAATGGAAGAATATGCTGCCTGGTAGTAGTGACTGCAGGCGCATTGCCGAAGGCGTAACACCCGTAACCGCTCAGGTTCAAGAACTGTTGGCATAGGCAAATCTGGAGAGCGCTATTTTTACAGCCACCGAAGGGGCACACGGATTTATTCGTAATCTCTCAGGTAAAGAGGACAGATGGGGCGAGGCAGATATTTTCTGCCTCGCCTTTTTTATTTTTTTGAAAGATTGCTCATGACCCTCAAACAAACTCCTCTGAATGCAGCACACCGCGCAATGGGCGCGAAGATGGTCGATTTCGGCGGCTGGGATATGCCGTTGCATTACGGTTCACAGCTTGACGAACACCATCAAGTACGTCGCGATGCCGGTATGTTTGATGTTTCGCATATGCGCACACTCGATATGAGAGGTGAAGGGGTGCGCGACTTCTTGCGTTATCTGTTGGCAAACAACGTGGACAAGCTGCAATCTTCTGGAAAGGCGCTGTATTCCTGCCTGTTACGTTCGGATGGTGGTGTGATCGACGATCTAATCGTGTATTTTATGGATGAGATGTGGTTTCGGATCGTCGTGAATGCGGGTACAGCGGATAATGATATTGCATGGATGATTGAACAGGCTACTGCCCGCGCGCCACAATTGCAGATTACATCACGCAATGATCTGGCGATGATCGCCGTGCAAGGACCAAATGCAGCGGCAAAGCTATGGCTGGCCTTGCCCGGATCGCAGGAATTGGCGGAAGGACTCAAGCCCTTTAATGCCGTAGAGTGGAATTCGATGTTTATCGCCCGGACTGGCTATACCGGCGAAGATGGTTTCGAGATCATACTGCCGGCTACGGTTGTCCCCACTTTCTGGCAAGCACTGAATGACGCAGGAGTGAAACCTATTGGGCTAGGCGCACGTGACACATTGCGTCTGGAAGCAGGTATGAACCTGTATGGGCACGACATGGATGAGACCATAAACCCGCTGGAAGCCGGGCTGGCGTGGACAGTAGATTTAGTGAGTGAACGCGACTTCATCGGTAAAACTGCACTCGTCACCAAACCTAGAGCTCGTAAATTAGTCGGCCTTGTCCTGCAGGATCGCGGGGTGCTACGTGACCACCAAGTGGTACACAGCAATCATGGCGATGGCGAAATTACCAGCGGCAGTTTTTCGCCCACGTTGAATCAGTCAATTGCCTTGGCACGCGTACCCTCTGCGGTGCAAATGGGCGACCTGGTGCAGGTGGCAGTTCGCGATAAAATGCTGGCGGCTAAGGTAGTGAAATACCCATTCGTACGTAATGGCAAAGGCTTAATCTAAACTTTTTTACTTTTTTTAAGGATATAACCATGAGCAATTCAAACAATCTGCCGGGTAACCTGAAGTACACCGCATCCCATGAGTGGGTCAACAAAGAGACCGACGGTACGATCACTATTGGCATTACCCAGCATGCACAGGAACTGCTGGGTGACATGGTGTTCGTGGAAAGTCCAGCGGTTGGTCGCCAACTGAAGGCCAAGGAAGAATGTGCTATAGCAGAGTCGGTGAAAGCTGCGGCTGACCTTTATGCGCCTGTTACCGGTGTAGTGGTAGCGATTAACTCTGAGCTCGGCGATACGCCAGAAAAGATCAATACTGATCCTTATTCCGCATGGATATTCAAAATGAAGCCAGATAATGCCGCCGACGTAGACGCGTTAATGGATGCTGCCGCGTATCAGACGCTAGTCGATAGTGAAGCACATTAAAACGCTGTAGATAATTATATAATTCCCGTTTCTCATACCTGTTAACACTCTTTAAAAAATAAAACCAGCAATGATTACAACCGATAAATTTGTAAACCGTCATAACGGTCCGCGCGAAAACGATGTTAAGGCAATGCTTGATATAATTGGTGCAGATTCTGTAGATGAATTAATTGATCACACAATTCCTGCTGCAATCCGCTTAAAAAAGCCATTGAACTTACCATGTGGACTGACTGAATATCAGTATCACAAACATTTACGTGGTGTTGCTGCTAAAAATAAAGTTTTTAAAACCTATATTGGTTTAGGGTATTACAACACGGTAGTGCCTTCTGTTGTCCAAAGAAATGTTTTAGAAAATCCGGGTTGGTACACTGCGTACACTCCTTATCAGGCTGAAATCTCACAAGGTCGTTTAGAGGCATTGTTAAATTTCCAAACCATGATTATGGACTTAACAGGCATGGAGATTACAAATGCATCATTGCTGGATGAATCCACTGCAGCAGCAGAAGCCATGGCAATGTTGTTCAATAGTCGCACACGTGAAGCCATTGAAAATGGAGCGAACAAGTTCTTTGTTTCCAACGAATGCTATCCGCAAACTATCGATGTATTAAAAACACGTTCAACTCCAATGGGAATTGAATTAGTGATTGGTGACTTTAAAACTGGAACGTTAGATAGCAGCATTTACGGCGCATTGCTTCAATATCCAAGCGTTGATGGCAAAGTTCACGATTACGCAGACTTTGTAAAAAGAGCGAAAGCAAATGGAACCACCATTGCAGTAGCAGCCGATATACTAAGTTTAGTATTACTAGCCCCTCCCGGTGAATGGGGAGCTGATGTTGTTGTTGGCTCCACACAACGATTTGGTGTCCCAATGGGATACGGCGGTCCGCACGCTGCTTATTTTGCCTGTCGTGAAGAATATAAACGGTCTATCCCCGGCCGCATCATCGGTGTGTCGATTGATGCGGCCGGAAATCAAGCATTACGTATGGCATTGCAAACGCGCGAACAGCATATCCGTAGAGATAAAGCCACTTCCAATATTTGTACTGCACAAGCGTTATTAGCCATTATGGCAAGCATGTATGCGGTATACCACGGGCCGGAAGGACTGAAAGGAATTGCACAGCAGGTACATAGTACCGCAATAGCATTGGCAGCTGAGTTAAAAAAATTAGGCTGTTTTATTGAAAATGGAATTTATTTCGATACCATAAAAATCAATGGAACAGACAATGCTAAAATTAAACAATTAGCAGAATTAGCACAAATCAATTTCCGCTATACGGATGATGCGATCACAATTTCTGTTGATCAAACTACTGATGTTGATGACTTGAATGCAATTATTAACATATTCGCACAAGCAGTTGGAAAAACCACTTCTAAAATTACTGTTGAACAGATTTTTAATCAAAAATCTTTAATCAATAGCCGAAAATCTTTAATCCTTCAACATCCTGTATTTAATATTTATCATTCCGAATCTGAGATGATGCGTTATATCAAGCGACTGGAAAATAAGGATTTATCTTTGACACATTCAATGATTTCATTAGGCTCTTGTACGATGAAATTAAATGCCGCATCCGAATTGATTCCTATTACATGGCCCGAATTTGCACATATCCACCCTTTTGTGCCAACCGAACAAGCGGCGGGTTACCATGAAATAATTGATGATCTGGATAAGTCATTAAGTGAAATTACAGGTTTCGCAAAAATGAGTTTTCAGCCCAACAGCGGCGCTCAGGGTGAATATGCTGGTTTATTGGTCATTCAGGCATATCATCAATCACGTGGCGATGCGCACAGAAATATTGCGTTGATTCCCACATCGGCACATGGCACCAATCCTGCCAGTGCTGCAATGTGTGGCTTAAAGATAGTCTTGGTGAAATGTGACAAAGTAGGAAATATTGATGTAAGCGAATTGCGTGAGAAAGCAATTCAGTATAAAGATAATCTGGCATGTTTAATGATTACTTATCCGAGCACTCACGGCGTTTACGAAGAAAGTATTATCGAGATTACCAACATCATTCATGAAAATGGCGGACAAATTTATATGGATGGTGCCAACATGAATGCACAGGTGGGCTTAACTAGCCCCGGAAATATTGGCGCTGATGTTTGCCATTTGAATTTACATAAAACTTTTGCAATTCCTCACGGTGGAGGCGGTCCAGGCATGGGCCCCATTGGCGTTGCAAAACACTTGGCACCTTTTTTGCCTTCACATTCATTAGTAAAAACCGGAGGCAATGATGGCATCCATGCAGTGTCAGCAGCACCTTACGGCAGCGCTTTGATTCTATTGATATCTTATGGATACATAAAAATGTTAGGCGGAGATGGTGTTACAGAAGCAACGCGCATCGCAATTTTAAATGCCAACTATATTAAAGATTCATTAAAAAATCATTTCACTACGTTATATAGCGGTGCAAATGGACGTTGCGCGCACGAAATGATATTAGCTTGTGTTGCTTTTAAAAGAGAAGCTGGAATAGAAGTAGGGGATATTGCAAAGCGATTAATGGATTATGGATATCATGCACCGACAGTTTCATTCCCGGTGCCAGATACATTAATGATTGAACCAACAGAAAGTGAATCAAAGGAAGAGCTGGATCGTTTTTGCTCTGCTATGATTTCTATACGTCAAGAAATTGATGAAATAACTTCAGGTCAAGTGGATAAAGAAGATAACGTTATTAAAAATGCACCGCATACGGCTAAAGCAGTTATCACGAGCAATTGGAAACACAGCTATTCGCGCGAAAAAGCAGTTTATCCATTAAAGTGGGTCCAGGACAACAAATTCTGGCCAAGTGTTGCCCGTGTAGATAATGTGTATGGTGATAAAAACCTGATTTGTGGTTGTCCGCCAATTCAATCCTATGTAGATGATACACTGTGACACGCCTTAAAATAATGAGAAAGCAATCATGACTAATGAAACTTCAAATAACTCTGCAGTTACCTTGAATGGTACTCCCATTACGTTGTTCGGCACCTTCCCAACCGTTGGTGAAATTGCTCCTGAATTCACACTAGTGGATAAAGACCTGAAAGATGTGGCGCTAAAAGACTTTGCCGGTAAGCGCAAGGTTCTTAACATTGTCCCTAGTTTGGATACCGCCGTGTGCGCCACCTCTACGCGCAAATTCAATGAGGAAGCAAGCAAACTCGACAACACAGTGGTGCTGGTAATTTCCGCCGACCTGCCGTTTGCCATGAGTCGTTTTTGTGTGGCTGAAGGTTTGAACAATGTCACCACACTTTCCCTGATGAGGGGACGCGATTTTATGCGGAACTATGGCGTAAAGATTGCTGATTCTGTTTTGCGTGGCTTAACCGCACGAGCTGTGCTGGTACTAGATGAAAATAACCACGTGTTGCACTCAGAATTAGTTGACGACATCACGCATGAACCTAACTATCAAACAGCGTTAAGTGCACTTACGCAACAGGGTTAAGATGATCAGTTGCAAGCAGCCTGTCGGACGTAAAGGAAATCGGCTGCAAATTGAGCTGAGCGGTGACTATTTCGCCACTTTTTTGGGCAATAGAACGACTATTACTCTGCAAAACCGTCAAGTGGGGTAAGCAGGCATTTCGCCACAAGGGGAATGCTCGCAAAATCACCCCTCGCTCAGCTCAATTTTTGCTACGATGCTTTAAGTCCGCAGGCTGCTAGTTCCCTATAAAACAGGGGAATGGTTGCTGTGCATGGGCCTCCTCGCAACCATTCTCTTCTCGTCCACCGCAATCTAGCGCATGTTTTACACCAATGCTGTTCAAGCGATCAGTATTCCGATACATATTTTGCGCCTCGATCAACTTATATTGATCGCACTTGGCTATATGAATTAGGCATTCATTGAGAATTCCGCGCTGCAGTGTCGGCTGCAACTTCAGTAGAGGTCGTTCGGGACAAGGTTGCCTTCCAGCTACCTGAGAGCGCTGGGCAATCGGCCAGAGCCTGCGCAGCTACGTAGGCCTCCTGACCTTGTGCAGCAGCTACTTTGCTCTCCTTGCGATGACGCATTATGTTATTCGCGGTCTCGACCGTCCATTGAGGATAAGGACGTTCAACCAATACCATTTCCGCTCCGGCTTGTATGTATCCTTCGCGCAGAACACGGAAATACCAACCTGTTTTGCCTGCCTGCACAACTCGCGCCACTAAATCCTGAATCCTGAACCGGCGAGAAAGCTTCCAGCATGGCTGACGAGGTTGAGAAATCTGTACCAATGTATCACCAAGCTCGTAAATATCACCAATACAAGCCTCTGTCTCCAGTATCCCTGATACGGTAAGATTTTCTCCAAATGCGCCATTGGACAATTCTTTGCAAGCAAGATCATTAAGCCAGAATGCATAATGTTCGAAAGGGTAGACGTTAATCGCTTTATCGGGCCCACCATGGACGCGAAGATCAGCTTGCCCGTCTCCAGCCAAGTTGGTTTTTCCGACCCAAACTGGCCCAAGCACACGCTCCTTAAAGAAGCCTGTCGTCCACTCCTGATCCATGGCGTCTGAGGCATTAGATGTGCCTAGTGTTTTAGGCAGGCCGACCTGAATAGAGAGGAGTTTGATGCCTGTATTATTCATTAAGAGTATCCTTATGTGAAAACAAATAGTCGGGCTCGGGTTTATCGCAACAATCCGAGGTTACATCAACTACGTTGTCGCCATGGTAAGCTACGAGTTCCTTAAAGGCCGTCGCAAGCCAACCGGTAATTAGAAGACTAGGCGCGATCGCGAATTATCCCATAACATCCGGTCTTGCCACCATTAACATTTTAGCTAACAATTAAAGTTTTGCTGCCGAGATAAGTGTTCCATCCCGTGTGCAGGGGCAAGGTCACTGACTACCGTCCTAGGGGTTGCTAAATTTCTCGGGTAGTAAGCAGCTACTGTGGTTGTGGTAAAATACTCCAAGTTGTCATATCAAACAATTTTACTTTCTCCAATTCCGAGGGGCGCTGCGACCTTGCATCAGGCAAGGCCAGGCTCGGAACGCTGGGGTGTATCTGTAGCAACTGCGCTCATTCATTAACTTGAATGGAGAAAATATGAACGCCGTTACCAACGCTGGATTTACCGACTACAAAATTACCGACATCAATCTTGCTCTATGGGGACGCAAGGAAATCGCCATTGCCGAAATTGAAATGCCGGGATTAATGGCGATTCGCGAAGAATATGCAGGTGCACAGCCACTGCGTGGTGCACGCATCGCCGGCTCACTGCATATGACCATCCAGACTGCTGTGCTGATTGAAACCTTGAAAGCCTTGGGTGCAGAAGTTCGCTGGGCTTCCTGTAATATATATTCCACCCAGGATCATGCGGCAGCAGCTATAGCCGAGGGTGGTACACCGGTATTTGCGATCAAAGGTGAATCACTTGAAGATTATTGGGAATACACCCATCGCATTTTCGATTGGCCTAACGACAATCACGCAAACATGATCCTGGATGATGGTGGTGATGCGACCTTATTGTTGCATCTGGGTGCGCGAGCTGAAACAGATGCGTCGCTTATCAGCAAACCCACTTCGGAAGAAGAAACATTTTTGTTTGCAGCTATTAAAAAGCGCCTTGCTTCGCAGCCTGGATGGTATTCCAAACGCCTGGCGGCAGTTAAAGGGGTGACGGAAGAAACTACAACAGGTGTACATCGTCTGTACCAGATGCATGCGCGCAAAGAGCTGAAATTCCCTGCTATTAACGTAAACGATTCAGTTACTAAATCCAAGTTCGACAACCTGTACGGTTGCCGGGAGTCACTGGTGGATGCCATTAAACGTGCAACCGACGTAATGATTGCTGGAAAAGTTGCTGTTATTGCGGGTTACGGAGATGTGGGAAAAGGCTCGGCACAAGCAATGCGCGCACTGTCTGCCCAAGTCTGGGTAACTGAAATTGATCCGATTTGTGCGTTGCAAGCTGCTATGGAAGGCTATCGTGTCGTTACCATGGATTATGCTGCTGAACATGGCGACATTTTCGTGTCCTGCACCGGTAACTATCATGTGTTCACCCTTGAGCATATGAAGAAAATGAAAAATCAGGCCATCGTGTGTAATATTGGCCATTTTGACAATGAAATCGACGTTGCCTCGCTTAAGGCTTACACTTGGGAGAACATCAAGCCACAAGTCGATCACATCATTTTTCCCGCAGTAGATGGCAAACCAAGCAAGCGCATCATTCTGCTGGCCGAAGGACGTTTGGTGAATCTGGGTTGTGGCACGGGCCATCCTTCTTACGTGATGAGTTCTTCATTTGCCAATCAGACAATCGCACAGATCGAGCTGTGGGTCGAGGCAGAAAAAGGCTCCGGAAAATATCCGATCGGTGTGTATACCTTGCCCAAGCATCTGGATGAAAAAGTGGCGGTACTGCAATTGAAGACGCTTAACGCGCAACTGAGTGTGTTAACTGACGAACAAGCTGCTTACATTGATGTACCTAAGGAAGGTCCTTACAAGCCGGATCATTATCGCTATTAAAGTGTGAGTTTCACACACTCATAAGCAGCATCCAAGGTCACTTTATGCGAATCATCCTGATCTGGGTTTTCAATGCGTTAGCACTGCTGGCGGTTGCTTACCTGTTGCCAGGTATTAATGTGGAGGGTTTTATCTCTGCATTAATTGCTGCATTGTTACTGGGCCTCATTAATACGTTTCTGCGGCCCTTGCTGATTCTGCTTACACTGCCAGTCACCGTGCTATCGCTTGGCTTGTTCATCCTTGTCATTAACGGTTTGCTATTCTGGTTTGCCGGTTCGGTACTGAAAGGTTTCGAAGTCAATGGCTTCTGGACAGGTGTGATGGGTGCTTTGTTATATAGTGTTTTCTCCTTTTTACTCTCGCTGCTCCTGCGGCAAAAAAATTTGCAGCAGGGGTCAGTGATTATCGATCATGACAAACTCTAAATCATTCAGTTTTGAATTCTTTCCACCACAAACGCAAGAAGGTGCGAACAAGCTCGCCGATACATGCAAGCGCTTGGCAGTACTCAAGCCTGCATTCTTCTCGGTTACCTTTGGCGCAGGCGGCTCCACGCGTGAACGCACTTTGGAAACGGTACAGCAGATCATGGCCGATGGCTATGCAGCCGCGCCTCATTTGTCTTGCATAGGTTCTACACGCGAGAATATCCGCGCGATTTTGCACACTTACAAAAACATGGGGGTCAATCGCATAGTAGCACTGCGTGGCGACTTGCCCTCAGGGATGGCGACTTCTGGCGAATTCCGCTATGCCAATGAGTTGGTGTCATTCATCCGCGCCGAGACTGGCGAATATTTCCATATCGAGGTGGCAGCCTATCCAGAATTCCATCCGCAAGCGAAATCGCCGCGCGACGACCTGCTAAACTTTAAGCGCAAAGTGATGGCCGGAGCAAATTCCGCCATCACCCAATATTTTTATAATGCCGATGGCTACTTCCGTTTTGTTGAGGACTGTCACAAGATGGGTGTCACTCTCCCCATCGTGCCCGGCATAATGCCCATTATGAAATTTTCGCAGCTAGCGCGCTTCTCAGATGCATGCGGCGCAGAAATTCCGCGCTCGATACGCAAAGTGTTGGAAAGTTATGGCGATGACAACGAATCCGTGAAGGCATTCGGCCTTGATGTTGTCACGCAACTGTGCGAACGTCTGCTCGCCGATGGTGCACCTGGCCTCCACTTCTATACGCTCAACCAGTCAGCGTTTTCGTTGGAAATATGGAAACGCCTGGGATTTTGACAGTCTTGTGGTGATGGGCTACTGTCTTTGTGCGATACATTAATCTCTTGAGGATGCCTCTAAAAATCGCAATTTAGTAAGCAGCTGCTTTGCGGCTTACCTGCTTACCCCGTTCCGTCTGACACGGCGCTACTCGAAAAAATTATCGATTACATATCAACTATATGCCGCTCTCAAATTTTTTACTCGTGCCTCGTCTTGCTTAGGGACTTGAATTTTTAGAGGCCCTATACTTAGAGACCGCTTTATGGATTACAATAAGAGCTATGTCGCAACTTGATTTCAGGCATCACTTTCTCATTGCCATGCCAGCCATGGTAGATTCGCCTTTTGCCAAGGCACTTGTTTACATTTGTGAGCACAATGAACAAGGTGCATTGGGTATCATAGTGAACGGCCCGACTAATCTCACACTTGGTGAGTTGTTCGAACAAACTAAAATTCCGATGGACGCGTTTGAATTCAGTAACATGCCCGTGTATTTTGGCGGACCAGTGCAAACTGATCGGGGTTTTGTGTTACATAAACCGTTAGGTCAATGGCAATCCACTTTGACCATCAACGACAATCTTGGTTTGACTACCTCCAGGGATATTCTGCTAGCGGTAGGTGAAGGACGAGAGCCAAAAAACCTGTTGCTGACCTTGGGCTATTCCGGCTGGGCTCCGGGGCAATTGGAGCATGAGTTAACAGAAAACGCTTGGCTCACTGTGCCAGCCTCTGAGCATATTTTATTTGAGCTGCCTCCTCAGGAACGCTTGCCTGCAGCAATGGCATTGCTAGGTGTGGATTATGCATCGCTCTCAGAGTATGCCGGACATGCCTGACGAGGGTATAGCTATTTCAGTACTCGGTATTTTGCTGGGATTCGATTTTGGCACTAAACGCATAGGCGTGGCGGTGGGCAATTCAATTTCTTGTACTGCACGGCCATTAACCACCTTGCATGGCGAACATAATGGGCAACGCTTCGCTGCCATCGCTGAGCTCATTCGTGAATGGGAGCCATCTGCACTGGTAGTGGGGTTACCCTGTCATGATGATGGCACACCGCACGAACTAACCCGCTTATGTCGCCGCTTTGCTCAGCGCCTCAAGGGGCGCTTTGATTTGCCCACCATTTTAGTGGACGAACGATTTACTTCTACTGCCGCAAGTTCTCAGCTGGCTGAGATGGGTATACGTGGCATCAAGCAAAAGCCGCTGCTCGACCAAGTCGCGGCACAACATATTCTGCAAGCTTACTTTGATGAGCCTGCCATAGAACAAATTGCATGAATAATCCACAACTTAATAAACATGGCGAACTGCAGCACTTGCTCTCTACTGAGGGGCTGCCAGCACCTATCTTGCGCGGTATTTTAGATACAGCGGCTTCCTTTATGAGCGTGACTGAAGGTCGCGACATTAAAAAAATTCCATTGCTGCACGGCAAATCAATATTCAACATTTTTTTTGAAAGCAGCACCCGCACCCGTACTACTTTCGAGCTTGCTGCCAAGCGTCTTTCGGCCGATGTGGTCAATTTGAACATTGGTTCTTCCTCTGCCAGTAAAGGCGAAACATTACTTGATACTGTCGATAATTTATGTGCCATGCACGCTGACATGTTCGTGGTACGCCACTCGCAGAGTGGCGCAGCTCACCTCATCGCCAAGCATGTTGCGCCAGAAATTCATGTTATTAATGCTGGTGACGGGCGCCATGCGCACCCGACACAGGCGCTGCTCGACATGTTCACCATCCGCCATTACAAGAAAGAATTTCATAACCTGCGAGTGGCTATCGTTGGCGACATACTGCATTCGCGCGTGGCGCGTTCGCAGATTCATGCCCTGACCACCTTGGGTGTGCCGGAAGTTCGCGTCATTGCCCCCAAGACGTTATTGCCAAGCGGTGCCGACAAGCTCGGGGTGCAGGTATATTACGACATGATGCAAGGCTTACGCGATGTCGATGTGGTAATGATGTTGCGCTTGCAGAACGAGCGCATGCAGGGCGCGGTGTTGCCCAGCGCACAAGAATATTTCAAATACTATGGTCTCACTCGGGAAAAATTGGCGCTAGCCAAATCGGATGCCATAGTGATGCACCCGGGACCGATGAATCGTGGTGTTGAGATCGATTCCAGCGTTGCGGATGGGACACAATCGGTGATCTTGCCACAAGTTACTTTTGGCATTGCGGTTCGCATGGCGGTGATGAGCACTTTGGCGGGAGTTGGGTGATGAACATCCAGATTAAGAACGGACATTTGATTGATCCGAAAAACCAAATCGATGGTCTCCGCGATTTATTTATCACGGCAGGTAAAGTGGTTGCTGTTGGCAGTGCCCCAGCAGATTTTGTAGCACAACAGGTGATTGATGCAACAGGCCTTGTGGTTGCCCCCGGCTTGATCGACCTTGCCGCGCGTCTGCGCGAACCGGGTTACGAATACAGGGCCACGCTTGAATCCGAGATGGATGCAGCAGTGGCCGGTGGCATCACGACACTGGCATGTCCGCCGGACACTGATCCGCCGCTGGATGAACCGGGTCTGGTAGAGATGCTCAAGCATCGCGCCCGCGAATTGAATAAGGCGCGCGTTCGTCCTGTGGGCGCGCTAACCCGCGGGCTGAAAGGTGCGGAACTTACCGAGATGGCTGAGCTGGCCGATGCCGGTTGCATAGCTTTCAGTCAAGCCGATGCTGCACTAACTGACACTCGTGTGCTGATGCGTGCCATGCAATACGCTGCCACCTTTGGTTTCAGTGTTTGGTTGCGCCCGCAAGACAGTTTTTTGACACGCGATGGCGTGGCGCATGACGGCGAAGTGGCTACACGCTTGGGTTTGCCCGCCATTCCAGTGTGCGCAGAGACCATTGCGCTGTCCACCATGCTGCAATTGGCACATGAGACCGGCGTGCGGCTGCATATCTGTCGTATCTCCAGTGCAGACGGAGTGGCACTGGTGCGTGCTGCCAAACAACAAGGATTGACGCTTACCTGTGATGTGTCTGCCAATCATGTACACCTGACCGAAATGGATATCGGATTCTTCGATGCCAATTGTCACCTGGTACCACCGCTGCGTAGTCAGCGCGACCGCGATGCATTACATGCCGGTTTGCTCGACGGGTCTATAGACGCCATTTGTTCCGATCATACGCCAGTGGACGAGGATGCCAAGCAACTGCCTTTTGCCGAGGCCGAAGCAGGCGCTACTGGATTGGAATTGCTGCTTCCACTGGCCCTCAAATGGGCGAGGCAGAGCCATCGTGCGCTCGCCGATGGGCTCGCCAAGATAACGCTACAGCCCGCACTTATATTAGGTCTGGACGCCGGACATCTGTCGGTCGGAGCCGCTGCCGATGTCTGCGTGTTTGATCCAGAAGTGTATTGGAAGGTTGAGTCTGCGGCATTGAAAAGCCAAGGAAAAAATACGCCATTCATCGGCATGGAATTGCAGGGTCGCGTGCATTTTACCTTGGTTGGTGGGCAGCTCGTTTATCAATCAAAGGCTATTTAATAACGGGCTTTTCTAAAATAGTTTATGTTCGCTCAGAGCAAGGTGTAAAAACAAATTTCATAGTGTCAGCACGTATCCTCCGACAGCGCTGGGGGCTTTAGAGGTGTCTTTTAGTTTTTGAGCCCTTCAAAGGGGTGGAAGTGTGAAGCGCCTAAAGGCACTGGTTCACATTCCCAAATGCAGCGGTCGTAATGTGTATAATTCTTTAATCCTGATTTCTGACGCACGCTCTGACCATCTTTTCATCAAGTCCAAACGTGACCACGAAAATACCTTCGTACCCAAAAATTTTCACCCATAAATCCTTTGACTTGCCTTCGAACGGTCTTGCTTTCTATATCGCACGTTTGCCTTTGTTATAACCAAACACTTACGACACTCAATGTTTCGATGGAATACTGATGCAGATATGCACATGATCCGGCATCAAGTGTCCTTCCACGATCTGACATTTTTTTGTTCCGCCAACCCTCGAAATATCTCACCATGATGCTTGCGGATTGCCCCGAGAATCATTTTTTTCGTCCCTTCGGTATAAATTCCACGTGATACTTGCAATTCCACTGCGTATGATAAAGACTCTGGTGTTGTCTCATATGATTCCCCTGGCTTTTAAGTCCGACAGGCTGCTAGCCGCGGCACATATCAATATACTTAAAAAAATATGTTTAGAGATTCGTCCATTAAGTCGCGCATAGTTGTTACCGTTATTTCCATAACAGTCATCCTGTCAGGAATTGTGTCGGTTTCATTGTTTGGAATGAGTAAGGCGAGAGATAGTCTGAAAACTGTTTATGAGGATCGCATCATTGCACTCGATCAGTTGGCGGACATTGAATCGTTGATGTTGTTTAACCGTATCGCTATAACGGCTAGCCTGGAGGCGTCGACGCCCGAGGAAACTAGCTTTAATATTGCAACAGTTGAAAAAAATGAAGCAGAGATCGATAAGTTATGGAAAGCCTACATTGCCACCAAACTAACGCTCGAAGAAAAGATACTGGCGTCTAAATTTGACGATAACCAACAAAAACTCCTTGATCAGGGTCTTTATCCAGCAATAGCAGCTTTGCGGGCAAACGAAAAAAAGGAAGCGAGCCGAATCCTCGCGGAAAGTATCCGGCCCCTCTATCAACCAGTTGGGGAAGGAATCAAGGCACTTAGCAAGATGCAATTGAGTGTGACCAGGCAGGAATATGAAGCAGTACAGAGTTACTACGACATTATTCGCAATATTGTCATCACTACAGCAATCATTGGCTTGGGGCTGGCTATATGGATTGGCTTTAAGTTTGCCCGTGCTGTTTCCCGGCAGTTGGAGGCGGTAGTGAGGATTGCCCGGGGTGTTGCCGCAGGCAATTTGACGCAGCGAATCGAAATCCACTCAAAAAATGAGTTTGGCCAACTGATGAAAGCGCTGATGGAAATTCACGATAACTTGGTGAAGGTCATCGACCAGGCACGTGACAGCGCAACGCATACCCGTGCAGTGCTGGATAACGTGGATGAAGGCATCATTACAATCAACGAAAGCGGTATGATCGAAATCTTCAACCCGGCCGCAGAGTATATTTTTGGCTACAAAGGAAACGAGATCATTGGCAAAAATGCCAGTCTGTTGACGCAGGAGCCAAGCCGAGGTCAGCATAATGGTTTTCTTGAACGACATCAGCAGTTGAATAAACCCACGGATCCTGGACTGAGCGAGGAAGTGGTAGGCAGGCGCAAAAACGGCGCAAACTTTCCGCTGGAATTCAAAACGCGTGAAATTCATTCCAATGTCGGGCAGCTTTATATTGTGGTGACAAGGGATTTGACCGCCAGTAAGCAAGCGGAGGCAGAGCAAAAAAAGCATGCGCAGGTACAGCAAAGGAACGTTGAATTGGAGGCGGCTAGCCGGATGAAATCGGAGTTTTTGTCTACTATGTCGCACGAACTAAGAACGCCGCTTAACGCCATCATCGGTTTTTCAGAAGTGCTCCAGGATGGCCTGGCGGGCGATCTGACTGATGAGCAACGTGGCTATATAGGTGACATTTTAGAAAGCGGTCAACATCAGTTGGCTCTAATCAACGATATCCTGGATCTATCAAAAATGGAAGCCGGCAAGATGAACCTTCATCTGGAACAGACCGATCTGGCCTTACTACTTTCCAACAGCCTAGTTATGGTCAGGGAGAAAGCGGCTGCCCAGCATATCCACCTCAATTTGGATATCGGCGCTGGGCTGGGCGATATCCAGGCAGACGTGCGCAAGGTCAAGCAAATCGTTTATAACCTGTTATCTAACGCAATCAAGTTTACTCCAGAAAGCGGTGATGTAACCCTGCGTGCTCGCCGCGTGTCGCACGCCCAAGTCGGCCAGCTAACCGGTCGATGGCCGGGACTGAGCCTCCCTTGGAGTGACAACAAAATTTCGGAATTCGCCGAGATCAGCGTCACCGACAGTGGCATCGGCATCGCTAATGAACATCTTGAGTGGTTGTTCGTACCTTTCAGCCAGATTGATAGCAGTCTGGCGCGTAAATTCGAAGGGACGGGATTAGGTTTGGCGATAGTAAGAAATCTCGCTGAACTGCATGGCGGCACGGTGGCGGTGGAAAGCGCCGAGGGTCAAGGCGCCTGCTTTACGGTCTGGCTGCCGCAATGTGCAACGGAGGAAGCGGTTGCCGCACTGACCGAATAATCTGCCGATCCAGTCATCCCGTCACCCTTGATGACGCTCAGCCATTCAGGAGAGCGGTTGTCCTTGGTGGTAGAAGATGACGACCGGGCGGCCGAGCTAACCCGCATCCAACTGGAATTTTTAAATATCAGGACATTGCGTGCCGTTAGCACAGCATGGACGGCCTGGTCGTTACGGCACGGCTCAAACAGAACCTTGCCACGCATACCATCTCGATCGTCGCACTGTCCGCCTTGGCGATGAAAGGTGATGAGGAGCGCTGCCGTGGTGCCGGTTGAGATTGATATATCAGCAAGCCGTTGCGCTATCTGGAATTGTTGGCAGAGATCAAGGCACAGTTGGCGAAGCGTGATTATTTGTTATATTCTTCCACGGAACCAGACAAAGAAGAAAGTTCACCATGATACCCCATCAAGCAACAATCCTGATTGTGGAAGATGAGCCCAAAAACAGTAAGTTGCTGGAGATCATGCTTAAGCCGGAAGGTTACCGAACCGTTACGGCTAGCAGCGGCGAGGAGGCATTAGCGATGGTGGTGGAGAAGTCCCCAGACTTGATTCTGCTCGATGTCATGATGCCCGGCATGAATGGCTATGAGGTGGCGGCCAAGCTCAAAGCCAATTCCGCCACCAGCAACGTTCCCATCATTATTCTCTCCGCATTGGATGACCGCAGCTCCATGCTGGCCGGGCTGAGCGCTGGGGCAGAAGACTTTATTGCTAAGCCGATAGATCGTGCCGAGTTGTGGGTGCGCGTGCGCAACCTGTTACGCTTAAAAGGGTACAGTGATCTTCTCGCCGAGCATAATCAGCTCCTCGAGCAGGCTGTGCGCGAGCGAAACGAGGAGATCACGGAGCGCAAACGCGCGGAGGCTCTTATCATCCGACTCAACCGCCTCTATTCGATTTTGAGCGGCATCAATGCGGCCATTGTTCGTATTCGGAACCGGCAGGAGTTATTTGACGAAGCTTGCCGTATCGCAGTCAAGCACGGCCAGTTCAGGATGGCCTGGATAGGGTTGGTGGGCGCTGATGGAGGGGAGCTGACACCCATAGCTTGGGCGGGTAATGACGACGGATACCTTGATAAAATGACCTCATATATCAGGGAAAAGGGGACAAATTCATTGCCGCTTATAGTGCGGGCGCTACAAGAAAACACGCCCATCTTCTGCTACGACTTTGATTCCGACCCCCAAGTAGCGCACTGGCGTTTAGATGCATTGCAGCGTGGCTATCGTTCCATGGGTATTTTCCCTCTGAGGAGAAATGGAGATGACCGGCCAGTTGGCTTACTTTTTCTCTATGCTCCAGAGCCAAATTTCTTCGATAGGGCAGAAACAAAACTGCTCACTGAGATGACTGCAAATGTTTCATATGCGCTGGAATACATCGAAAAGGAAGATAAGCTCAATCACTTAGCCTATCACGATGCCCTTACCGGACTTCCCAGTCGCGCTCTGTTCAATGATCGGCTCGTCCAATCGCTGGCCAACTCGCATCGTTATGGGCATAAGCTAGGCGTGCTGTTCATTGATCTGGACAATTTCAAGAACATAAACGACAGCTTGGGCCATCATGTCGGCGATATACTGCTGAAACAGGTTGCCGCCGGGTTTGTCACCTGCATGCGAGAGGGCGATACTGTGGCGCGCCTGGGCGGGGACGAGTTCGTGGTAATTCTGGACAGCATAGCATCAGAAGACGAGGCCTGGATGGTATCGCAGAAAATTCTTATGCTTATGACTAAGCCAATCAACCTTGAAGGGCACGAGCTAATCGTCACATGCAGTATCGGCATCGCGCTGTACCCCAAAGACGGCAGTGACGTCAAGAGCCTGCTTCAGAGTGCCGATAGCGCTTTGTACTTGGCCAAGAGCGAAGGACGCAATAACGCCCAGTTCTGCACCGCCGAAATGAATGCCAAGGCACTGGGGCGTCTAACGCTGGAAAATTGCATGAGACAGGCAGTTAAGCGCCAAGAGATTCTAGTTCACTATCAGCCGAGAGTGGATCTGGTTAGCGGCGAAATTACCTGCATGGAGGCTTTGGTGCGCTGGCATCATCCCGTTCAAGGCTTGCTTTACCCGACCACGTTCATCTCGGTGGCAGAGGAATCTGGCCTGATAATTCCGATCGGGGAATGGGTGTTGCGCACTGCTTGTGAACAGAATAAGGCGTGGCAGCTGGCCGGGCTCAAGCCAGTGAACATCGCTGTCAATCTTTCGGCGCGCCAGTTCAAGCAGCTGGATCTGATTGAAATAGTTACCCGTATTTTGAAAGAAACCGAACTGGAACCCTCCTATCTTGAGCTGGAGCTGACCGAATGCATGCTCATGCAGAATGTAGAGGTTGCTATAGATACACTCACGCAACTCAGGGCGATCGGGGTGAAGCTCGTGATTGACGACTTCGGTATCGGCTATTCAAGCCTGAATTACCTCAAGCATCTCCCAATAAGCTTTCTTAAAATAGACAATTCATTCGTGCGCGACATCACCACCGACCGGGATGACTCGGTAATCACCAAGATCATCATTTCCATGGCGCATGATCTGGGATTCAGGGTAACCGCGGAGGGCGTCGAAACAGAGGAGCAGAAATCCTTCCTGTGCTTACATCGTTGTGACGAAATGCAGGGCAACCTTTTTAGCAAGCCGATCCCCGCCGATGAAGTCGAGATTCTGCTCAAGGAGGGCCGCTGTATGCCGATGGCGAAACCGCAGTTACGTTGAGTTAGCGCAACTGTCGTTCATCGTGAAAACCGCAGTTGAATGATGGCATGTCCTTCGATATGCCCGCTACTCAGGACGAACGGAGTGGCAACTGTCGGAAATAGATTCACGATGCCGAAGAAAATATCATGATTTCGCTTATTGGCTTGTCGTGCCGTGATGACTACAATATTTTCAAGGCGGCTGATGCTACTGCCACATTTGATATGTTGGCTGAGCATTTGGTTGATGTGGTAATTTCCACTCAGCGCTGCGGAGATGAATGGTGTCTGGCAGGGACAAGCAATTCCATCCCGATATAAAACATCCTGATTAGTTACATTCCTCAGCTGGGAACAATTTTTTACGTACAGGCTCACGTGGTGAGCTACTGAGTGGCTAATAATAGGCGCATTTACCAAAGGAGATGCGTCATGGCAATGAACCGAGTTCAG
>Ga0209344_10000430_pt1 | contig 75668 bp, 94 predicted proteins | sample Cruoilmetagenom6_FD_187293 | JGI IMG/M metagenome (GOLD analysis project Ga0209344, IMG submission 187293) | Oil polluted marine microbial communities from Coal Oil Point, Santa Barbara, California, USA - Santa Barbara Oil Seep Sample 6 (SPAdes)... | ecosystem: Environmental > Aquatic > Marine... | reverse complement strand
ACCGTGTCGTCGCCGTCGCCGCCCGCGATCACATCGTCATCCGCGCCGCCGTCGATCAGGTCATCGCCCGCGCCGCCATCGATCGTGTCGTCGCCGCCATTGCCCTCGATCACGTCGTCGCCATTGGTGATCATGTCGCCGCCGCCATCGGTCGGCGCGTTGGAGTCGTCATAGCCGACACCCATCACCTCGCCGGTCTCCTCGCCGTCGACAACGCCGTCGTTCTGGGGATCGGTCAGGATGGTTTCGATCTGGCTGAAGGTCAGCGTCTCGCCGGTGGAGACGACCGTGACGGTGCCGCTGACCGCGCCCGAATCCGTGGCATCGGCCGTCTGGTCGATGACCACCTGGCCGAGGCCGCGCAGATCCAGCACGTCATTGTCGAGCGTGTCATCGGGGCCGTTGCCGCCGATGACCACATCGCCCGCCACATCGTCGGGGTCGGCGATCACGAAGGTATCGTCATCGTCTCCACCCTGCATGACGTCGGTGCCCTCGCCGCCTTCGAGCGTGTCGTCGCCGCGTTCGCCGAACATCGTATCGTCGCCCGCGCCGCCGAACATCTCGTCATCGCCCGGCACATCCGAGGGGAAGGGCGACAGGTAGTCGAATGCCTGGTCGTCACTGGTCCCGAAATTCAGGCCCGAATTGACGCCGCGCGCGGTCATGGTGAAGGTCACCGACGAGGTGCCCGCGAACAGGGCTTCGACCTGTGCGTCGGGGTCGTTCTGGGTCGTGTTGTCCTCGGTGCCCGTCGCCACGAGGGTGGTGCCGTCAAAGCTCACGTTCAGCGAGGAATCCGCCGGCACGCCCACATTGACAAGGCTCGGGTCGTTCACGGTGATGGCTTCGGCGCCGCTGCCGGACGTGCTGTCGAGATCGCCGAACACGATCGCCGGGTCCAGGACCACCGGCGCGCCGGTGACCGTATCGAAGAACTCCAGACGGAAGGTCGCGGTTTCGCCCTCCATGGCGGAGTTGTTGTTGCCGTTCAGCAGGATCTCGCCATCCGAGTCATTGGCCAGGTCGACCTTGAGATGGGCGTCGGACTTGCTTTCCAGGATCAGGCGGGCCGACACCTGCGTGCCGTCTTCGAGCGTTGCGACATTGTCGTAGATGACGCTCGAACCGGCCACCGCACTGTCGGGCGTGCCCGCGGTTTCCGAGCCGGGACGCACATCCGCGAATTTCAGCGCGACCTTGTCGAAGTCATCGGCGGACGAGGGACCGGCGCCGCCCGAACCGATGCCGGTATCACCATACATGAGGTCATTGCCGTTGCCGCCATCCAGCGTGTCGTTGCCGCCATCGCCGAAAATGGTGTCGTCGCCCTCGCCGCCGCTCAGGTTGTCGTCGCCCACGGCGCAATCGTCGTCCTCGTCATCGGGGATCGGCGTGCTGCCATCGGTATAGACGGTCGCAAGGTCCGCATAAGACACATCGGGATGCGTATCGATGCGGCCAAGGAACGTATAGGTCTCGCTGGTGTCGATCGGGGCATCCGAAACGAAGCCCACGACATCGTTGCCGCCCAGTTCGACGGCATAGATGTTCACCAGATCACCTGCCGAGCTTTGCAGCGAATAGGCGTATTCCGGCGTGAGGCGCGCACCGGCATGGCCGAACTTGCCATCCAGCGTCACCGATTGCGACAGGGTCTGCGAGAGATCGCCATCGTCGAAACGGCTGCCGCCATCGTCGATGCCCACGGCGGTCGGTGCCGCGCCCGAATTGAAGCTCAGGGTCGAGCCGACAACGTCATCTTCGCCGTTGGCATCGTTCTCGAACGGGTCGTAATTGCCCGGCGCATTCACCACCGAAACCTGTGACAGGTCCCACACCAGAAGCGTGTGATCCGCGCCTGAGATCGGATCGATCCCGATCTCGCCGGGCGTGCCGCTGAGCGCGCCGTCACCATAGATCACGTCATCGCCCGCGCCGCCCTCGACGGAATCGTCGCCAGCGCCCGCATAGACCGCGTCGCTGCCGGCACCGGCCAGCACCGTGTCATTGCCCGCACCCGCATTGACGATGTCATCGTCGGGCCCTGCCCCCGGCAGCACCGCATCGCCCGCGTCGATCATGTCGCCATCCGGATCGCCGGTATAGGCCACATTGATCAGCTCGGCATTGGCTGTGCCCTCGACAACCCCATCGAGATTCTGACCCGCGCGGTAGCCCGCATCGATCTCGCCCACGGTCTGACCCTTGCCGAGGTTGATCTCGATGGTCTCGCCGGTGGCCTGGTCCGCATCGCTGTCGGTGCCTGTTGCGCCCACGTCCTTCTCGACCAGCGTCTCGTTGCCGACCGCGGTGGGGAACTGAATGGTGTAGCACCCTTCGGCAAGTCCGGTGAACTGATACTCGCCATTGGCATCCGTCGTCGTGGTGGCCTTCACATTACCATGCGAGTCCAGCAAGGTGACGACCTGCCCCGCGATACCCGGTTCATACCCGCCAGCGCCGTTGTTCTCTGTATTGTCCCCATCCGTATCATGGAACATGCGGCCCCAGATCACCGAACTCTTCGGGTCGAACAAGTAAAAGGTCATCGTCATACTCCTTCACGCGGACGGGCACCATGAACGGCAAGCCGCAAAACTGTTGCATCCCGACGGTCAGACGACGCTGCAGCATGACGGCGACCGGCACGATCGACCCTGAATTCGCTAAGAGGAGGTGTTGGCGGTAGACACGCCCTTGGGATGCGGCCTCTGCCACATCCCGTGTACTCGTCCGGCGCTGCCCGACGATCACACACCCCCCGTATCCCGCGATACGGATCTTGTGCGGTCGCCCCCTTTGACCAGCAAACATCGCCCCCCAGTTGGGCTTGTCTTGTTTTAGACAGAGTGACGCATTCAAAAAAGTGAAATTTGTCGAAAAGCTGACAACAAATTGTCCCGAACCCGACAAAACCGGGGAATCCGACGCAGCTCCGACAGTCGAAACCGCGTCACTGTTTCCACTTCCCAAACAATCGACGCATTCCGAACTCCCAATAAAATTGGATTTTTCCGATGCGATAACGGCCCCTTAATGGTTAACCGGACGACGCCTTTTGTTTCCCATTCTGGAACAGGGGGAAAATGGCGGAAATGTGTTCATTTCTGAGTCCGGACTCAAAATCGCGTTCCGAAATGGCACCAATTCCCCGCAATCGCGCCGACCGGCCACGATTCGGAAACACAGCGCGCCGAATCGCCGCGCACTGTCACATTTTCGACGTATTCTCATTTCCGGGAAATGTGGTGCCCAAGGCGGCCAGCGCATTTCGATGCGGAATCATGCGCTTGGTGTCTATCGTGAGTGAAATATGCGTGAACGGGCGTGAAATTTGCCTTTAAGGCGCGCCATCCATAGGGTGACTTTGGGAGAGGGAGGTATCATGGAAGTTGCAATAGCCCACGCGGGCGTATCACTGGCCGCATTTGCGGTCATGGCCCGCGCAGAATATCGCCACCCACGCGGGCCGCGCCGAGGCGTTCTGGCGCTTTATGCGGGGATGGCGCTGATACCTTTCGCCAACGCGGTTCTTGCGTGGCTGGTGCATATCGACATATTCAACCCGGAAAAGCCGTATTTTGATGACGGCATTTTCCCGTGGCGTGATTAAGTCAGCCCATTCGTCCCCGCCGGATCAAAACCCTCGTAAGCCTCGCCAACCCCATCCGCCAGAGCGCCGTTGTCAGCCGGGTTCAGGCTGTTGAAGTAGCTGGTGCTGATCCGAATGGCGACGGGGGTGAAGAAATAGGTTGGCGTCCCGTCCTGCCGATCCTCGATGATGTCAGGGATGAGCAGAACCTTGTCGCCAGCCGTGGACGTGTAGACCCCGTTCGCCTTTATCATTTCCTCCATTTGCAGGCGGCTACAAACCGTCAGCGCCCCCCAGCTTGAATTGGAAAGCGTCCAATCATCAATGTCTGCCTGTGTCTTGACCTCAAGGCTGTCGGTCGCGTTCTTGTTGTCAGCCTTTTCAGACATGCACCCGGAAACACGGCTGATCGTTCCCACGCTGTCGGTGTAGTCGCCGAGGATGACAAAGGCACCATTGCCGGACGCATCCCAAATCATTTGGTCTTCATCCCATGCAAACGTGATGTTTCCGCCGCCCGGAGGCGGGTCGATATCACCCGCGTTAAGCTGGATCACATCGGCGCTATGCCCGCCCGCTCCGTCATCGTAGTCGTATGGCAGGGTTTTGACTTCGCCGGATGTGTGCAGAGCGAAAAATTTATCCTCTCCACTATAAATCGGCGCCACGATGAACTTGTGCCGATTGTTGTTTAGGCCATTGGTGGCGTGTTCCTCCTTTTCAACAAGCACCGATTGAAAATCACGGATTACAGGTCTAATCGTCACGATATCAATGGAGTTGCTGTTCATATCAACGCCGCGCTGCGCGGAATTCGGCCTGCCCGGTCGGAGTGAGGAATCCATGCCGTAAAGGTTGAAGTTGACCTGTGAATAATGGCCCGTGTATTGGACGTGGAAGCCATCGTTCGCAACCTCCCACGCAACGAAGTTCGTGAAGATACTGCGTCCAGTGTGGCCCTGCTGCGGCTGGCTCTTAGCAATCGCCGCTCCCCATTCAACGTTATAGCTTTCGCAGTTCTCAAATTGCTGAATATTGGCGAAGTTCTTGCCAACGGTCGTGCCGGGAAGCTCCGCAAGCCCGTAGAACAGGCGGATTTCATCCATAACGCCGGGGTAAACGTCTGTGTCGAAGCTGATACGGCTTCCCCAGCCAAACCCACAGCGCGCGCCGGACGAAACGCAGTTCTTGATCTTCACCGCGCGGCCATTGAACCAGAAGCCGAAGGCGTCGAAGTGGCCTTTGATGAAGTTCGTGCCTCTCGTGAAGCTTTCTGTTTCATAGCGGTTCGACTCAATAGCGATATTGCCATCCCATGTGCCGAAGTTGCCGCCGCCCTCTGCCGTGAAGCCCTGCGCCGTCTTGTAGGCTACGCAGTCGGTGATATTGGCATGGCTGTCATGGTGAACGAAGGCCCAGCCGGGGTTATCCCATGCCACCAGACCTTCAAAAATCGTGGGGTTAGAGTTCGGGTCGTCAAAGCCGTTGCGGTGGATGTGCCACGAATAGCGGCCAGTCGTGTTGGTGTCAGCCGTGATCGTGCCGCCAGCCGCCTTGTATTTCATGATATCCACGGGGCCGCGATAATGCCCGGAATATTGCTCGGTGTGGAAGTCGGGGACAATCGTTTCGTCATTGCCGTTGTGGCTGGTCCGGCCCATCTTGTAGGCCAACGCCCACTTGAGCTTGGCGCTGATCCGGTTCTTGAAAAGCAGGTGCGCGCGGTGCTTGTAGATCGGATCATCGCCGGAAGGCGGGCCGAAGTAAATGTTGCGCGTCAGGTTCGCCACATGAGGCGTCAGGCCGCCCCAGACAGTGCCGTTGACGGTTGCCGAGCCGCCGTCCCCATCGGTGATGGTTTCATTGTCCTGAAACGTCCCTGTGACGCCGTAGAGCAGCAAAGAGCCTGTGCCGTCGCCGTTGTCGGTGATGCGGTCGATGGTAGCCGTTGCCCCAGACGTTCCGCCAGTCAGCGTGGCCCCACGGGTGAAAGCCGTTGACTCTGCATCGTAGTCCAGCCCTTTCACAAGGTGACAGGCCGGGTGGTTGTTGGACAGGCCGGAACTGATCGTAATGGTGTTGCCGCTGATATTGGAGATTGTCGCGGTTTCGTGCAGGCCGGGGCCTTGCCACTCGTATTGAGCGCCGCCAAGACGGGAGTCATCCCAAGCCGTCCAGTTGGTCCCGGTGATAACGATGGTATCGCCCACGGCCCAGCCGGTTGGGGTGTCGCGCAGGGTGAAGGACGTTGCGCCAGACGTCAGGCCCTCAGTCGTGCGAGAAAATGCTTTCTTGGATGCCCCCTCGACTTCCGCCGTGCCAAAACAAATCAGCCCACGCTGGAGCTTGAACCCATCATTCGTCACGTCCAGATCGCCGTTGTCTGGGAACTCGACGCGGATTGTTACATTAGACGGAACAGGGGACGCCGCCGTGCCTTCCTCATAATGGCCGGTATGGTCCACGAAGAAGGTATCAATCCGCAGGTTGCGATCCGCAGATATGTCGAACCGGAATGTTCCATCAGATCTGATCCAGTCGTATTCGGTCGTTGAATCCTCGTCGTAGGTAACAGTCGTGCCGAGCGCGATCAGAACCTTGTCACCGGCAGCGGGCTTCACCTGCGTTTCGGAATTGACGTTATACCACGTCGAATTGCTCGACCAATTGCCATCGGTCACAGACACCACGTCAGCGCCAGAGCGGGCGCAGTAGGTCTTGATGGAGTCGATATCCATCTGCAAGCGGGTGTCGATGTAGGCTTGCGTGTCGTAGGTCTCGGTCAGAGCCATTGCGGCGGCTGCGAAGGTCGCAGCGTCACCTGTGGGTTCCGGGTTTTCCGGCGGCACGAATGCCGCGCGGATGGACTGGATACCGGGCGCATCGCCTGCGTCAGCCCCGGCGCGAACCTTGGTTCTGTTGTTTGTAAGCATTATGCTGGCCTCAATGCAAAGATGTAACCGCCGTATTGGATGCCAACTCCGCCATCAGACACGTTCTGGAATTCCGGCGCATTTGATCCAGCCGTCCCGGCGTCCAGAATATAGGCGTCCTGACCGCCAAGGTTTGACAAGTCATACTGCCATGTTTCTGTGTAACCAGATGGGGGGCTTTGACTGTCCCACGCTGATCCGGTCGAGCCTTGGACCACGTAAATCGCGCAGTTATTTGTTGTGGTCGTGATGGTTGGAAGTGGTGCAAATGTCGCACTATCATCCGTGAGAGCGCCGCCAAGAAAATGGCTGGCGTTTGAGTATGTCACGTCAAACGGGGTCGAGGTATCAACGCCCCTGAACACGACAACCGAAACCAGACACTTCCCGTTAGCGCCCGTGTCGCCCGTTGATGTGACTGTCGGGTTTGTTTCGCTGGATGAAGTGAGCTTACGGTAAAACGTCGCGGTCTTGTGCGTCGACTCCGTGAAGTTTTCATCTAGCTTAGTCCACCCAGAAGGCGTCGTGATTGCCGGTTCGACAGATGATTCTTTGCGGTAGAAAAACAAGATTGCGAAATCATCTGCCGCATGTGTCGGCAGGGTCGGCGTCAGGTCGATTGAGGATGTCGCAGGGTTGCTGTCGTCCACCACATCCCCGCCGACATAGGTAATGGACCCGCCCCCCCCACCAGTCGCGCCGGTTTTCATGAGGACGGAGCGCACGAACATATCAAAGCTCATCAGGACGCATCCCCGTAGTAGCTCCAGTCGTCAGAGGAATTACGGATCAAAAGGCCAGTCCCGCCATCAGGGACGGTGACAGACCCGGCAGATGCGCCGTTGACGCTCACGCCAGTCCCGCCCTGAATGGTCAGGTTGTTGCCGCTGTCGTTGACCACGCCCACCGACACGGGGATGCCAGTCGCAGCGGTCCATGCCGTTGTCGCGTTCGGATCAATGGTGAAGGTCAGGGTGCCGCTGGTCGCGCGAACAATCGTTCCACGGTCGGCGTCCACAAAGCTGTAAGCCGCCGTCTTGTCGGAAATCAGCAGAGACCCGGCGTAATACCCATCCCATGTGTCATTGACGCCGAGATTGTCGGGCGGCAGACCTTCGGTGTTGGCCCAGAGAACGCGGGTCGCAGTCGGGACGCTTGGCCGCGCCGCTGTCTTGTCGTCGCCCGCGTCGTAGTAGTTCACCGGCAGGTTCGTTGACGTGGTGTAGCTGGACGTATCCTCAAGGGCCATCGAACCGAGGTCATTGATATCGGTATCCAGCTCATCCAGAGCGGCCTTGACTGTGGTTGCGGAAAGCCCACTGTCGGCATTGTCGTAGCCCACCAGAGCCGCACCGTCGCCCACGCTTGCAGATGCCAGGGTTGCCGCGACCGCAAAGCCAGAGGTCGTGTTGTCGTAGTTGGACAGGTCGTTATCCACCACGAAGTCAATCGTGCCGTCCGCGTCCTGATACGTCACCGTGATGCGGGTTTCGGTGTTGCCCGTAAGCATCGCTCCAACAAGGTCTTGGATGCTTTCGTCGCTGTTCGCGGTTGCGCCGGTCGCAATGCCATCCAGCTTGGTCTTGTCGCCGTTGGCAAACGCGCCTTCGGACGGCTGCACCTGCACAGCCCCGTCATTCGATGGGTTGTGGAAGCTGTCGATCAGATCCGCAAACTGCGCCTCTGTCGGTGTATCCCCGGTATTAAAGTAACCCTTGAGGGTCGTTCTGTTCTGCTGTGCCATTATGCCACCTCAAAAGTTGATCCGATTGTCATTGCACCGATCCCGCTTGCGGGCGGCGTTGGTGAAGTGCCGCGAATGACCCCCGCAAGGCGAAGGCCGAGTCTCAAACAAAGGGCCATGTGGTATCTCCTATTTGCAGGCCACGCGGGCGCGCGAGACCTCGCCCTCGAACTGGTCGAAGGTGATGGACACCAGCGCACGGCTGGCGCTGTATGCGTGGGAATAGGCGTAGGCATCGCGCGGAACGATTGTCCCGACGCTCTCAAAGAACATGCCGCCTATCTCTTTTCTCGTTTCGTGGTGAACGTGGCCAGATAGGGCCAGCCTGTGGCGCGTCCGACCCCAGATCTGAGGCCACTCAGCCGCCGCGAAATGCACCAGCCTTTCCGGCTTGGCCTTGTCGCCGTGGTGCAGCAGAAGCATGTTCTGCCCGAACTCGAAAACGTAGAACTCGCCCGCGTGGTCCACGATTTCCACGTCTGGGCAGTCCTTGTAATGCTCCATCAGGGCCAGCGTGACCGCGTAATGGCTGGTGATGTCGTGATTGCCACGACACCCCCGATAAATCACCTTCGGGTATTTTTGGCGCATTGTGTCGATGCACCATTTCATGGCCGCAACCGCGCGGCGCAGAATAACGAAATACCGGCTGTCCACGTCCAGTTGATGCTTGTTTTGCGGCGTCACGTTCCGCTGATCGTCGTTGTGGGTCAGGTCGCCAAGCTGCGCCAATACCGCGACCTCCGCGTCAGGCGTGACGCTCACCAGTCGCCCGAATGTGCGCTCAAGATGGTCCCGCGCTTTCTTGGTGTCCCAGTCCGTGCCGACTTCCTCCTCGTCGGTAAGAAGCCCGATGTGCAGGTCAGCAACCGTAAGAACCGTTGCAAGGCCGTTGGCGCTGCGTTGCTTGTTAGGTATGGGTTCCGCCCTTGGGCATTCCTCAAGGCCAGCGCGCAGGGCATCGACAACGCTCTCGGTTTCTTCAACCGGCGCAGACCAGCGCGTTGTGCCGATCTTCTTGCCTTCGCTGTCGTAGTTGTGAATCCAGCCGCCTTTTGCCTCAACTCCATCAAGATTGGCGTTCAACATTGCTTGACGTGCGCCGAACGATAGATGAAGCCCGTTGGCCCGCGCGCGACGGATCAGGCTTTTGACTGCTACTTCCTTCATGCCCATTTCTGCAGCGATTTGCCGCCGCGTCAGGCCCTCACGTTGCAGATCAATGGCCTGCTGCTGCTTGTCCGAACCGCTCATCAGGTATCCAGCCCCATCAGCCCGCAGATCACGTCAGCCGGAACGATGTAGGCAATCCCTACAAAGGTGCCTGAGAAGCCCATAGGCTGCACCGCAGCGCCCACGTTGATGCCGACCAGATCCCCGTCCATGTCGAATGCAGCGCCGCCTGACATGCCGCCAGCAATCGCGCCATCCAGCGGCAAAACCTGATCCCATGCGCCTTCCAGAGATACCCCATTACCGGCCACCCGTGACCATGTGGAAATGTGTTCAAGGTTCAGCGGGTTGCCGCGCAGTTCCAGAACCTCCTTGAACGCGGGGCGGCGGCATTCGAGGTTGGCTTTTCGCACCAAAAGGTTAGACTTCATCAGCGCGATGTCGTGCTTCCTGGAATACCAGAGGACTTCCGCTTTCGCTTCCTCGCCCCCATCCGTGCGCAGAGTGATATCGGGCTTTTCAGCCGAGACATGCGCAGCGGTCAGATAATACCCATTTCCGATGTGAACCGCCGAGCCATGGCCCTTTTCGAGTTGAACCCTGACCACCGGATGCGAAAGCAGATCGGCCTTTGCCGCTGCTATCTTGTCATCAAGCGATGGCGTGAAGTGCTCAAGTGCGAAATAGACCGCAACGGCGGGCAAAAAAATAGCCGCCCATTTGGCGGCGGCAACGAGACGTGTCATCAGGGCGTCTCCCCTGTTGTGCGAAATGGGATTATTCCGCTTCGTGATACTTGCTGTCTTGGCTGTGAAGGCGGGTTGCGCCTGCTTTCTCGTTCCAGAGCGCCAGAAACGCGCCCGCCAGCATGTCGATCATCTGCGCCTGCGCCTTGATGCCCTGAGCGACCATGTGCGCACCCGTCACGCCGTCTGACAGCCTGTCGGCGGGTAGCCCCTTGTCGGAGCGCCGCGCGTATTCACGGGCTGCTTTCAGCGCGTCCTCGTTGTCAGCCGCGAAGGCTTCGATGTCGTCGGTCCCGATCATACATGCCCCTCATCAAGTGAATTCAGCACCACGACAAACCTGTCCACCGCGTGAACGTCCGCGTCGTGCAGCCTTTTCAATCTGTCGGTAAACAGCCATTCCTTGGGCCGCTCCCAGAACAGGAACGATCCAACAGTCAGGTTGTAGAGAACGTCGGCCAGAACAAAGCCCGTCAGGAACGCCAGAACCACCACCAGCTTACGCGGCAGGAACGTGTTCAAGGCGGCATAGAGCGCGAACCACGCCAGGAGAAACAGCGTCACCGGCGCGGCAATCATGTGGCGGATCTCGAATAGCGTTCTGTTCATGTTAATTTTCCGCGCTTTCGTTAACCTGTTTCGCTTGCATTGTTAAAATGCAGGTCACTTCGCTTGCCACCGGCAAACGACCTCGCCCTTTCGATTGTGCGTCACGATCTGGCGCGCCGTGCCATCGGTCAGTTCGTCTTTCACGCTGGGCCGGATCGGCAGGAATATGTCGCACTCCTGCGGGCTAGTCGCGCATCCAGCGGTCAAGCTCATCGCGCACAGCGCCGTCATCAAGGCTGTTGATTTCATCCTGCACCTTCCCTGCCTTTCCGGCGTCCTCTAGTCGCTGCTCTAGCGCGTCTTGCCGTTCAGCCGACCGGCCATTCATATGGCCCACGAAATAGGTTCCTGTGAGCGCGAGAACGGCTCCGAGTCCGATGATGCCGTAGAGCTTGAGCTTGCCGATCATTGCCCATTCCAAGTGGTGGTGCGTGTGCAATCATCATCGCCAGCGGACCCGCATGTGGTGTAGAACCAAGACGGGTGCGGGGTTACATACGGCCATGTTGGGACGGGATGAATAAAGGGGCTTGTCCAATCCGTCATCACGTCCCGGTCGACCGGATCATAAGGCGCATACGTGGATTGCTCCGGGCATGTCTCGATGTGCGGCGCGTGCGCCTTCCCGCAATTCGGGCATTTCCAACCTTCGTTCATGTCAATCCTTTCATGCACAGCCGGTATTCATCGGCCCTGCGCCGCACCAGGCCGCGCACAACACGCGCTCCTGCCCGGTTCCACCAAGTGATAGCCTCACACCCGCCAGCGATATCACCGGCGTTCAGGCGGCGCGTTGCTGTCGATCTGCCAGCCCCGCGAATGCCCACGTTCCACGCAAGCGACACATAGGCCGCATCGCGTTCCGGCGTCAGCCGCTCCTGCTTGGTTTCCAGCGTGAAATACTTGTGCAGGCCATTTCGGTAAGTAATCAAGCCACGCTTTAACATGGCCTCGCACTCGGCATCCGTTTTAAAGTCGCCTTGCTTAACACCCCGCGTCTCGCCATAGCAGATGGTCCAGATTCCGACCAAATCACGGTAGGCTTCGTTTCGTTTACCTTCCCACTTCATTACGAGCGGGACCGCAGTGCGCAAGAAGCCATCCACTGATACCGGAGACGACGAAATCGCAGAGGGCGCCAGCATAAGGGCTGCGAAAACATGTATAATCCTCATTATTTCCTCCATAACTATTGCGCGGGACCGAACGTCTCGTTATGCTTGTGTATGGCAAACAATCCTCGTCTCATTGACATGACCGGGCAGACATTCGGGAAATGGACTGTCCATAGAAAGCACGGAAACACCCCTCGGGGAGCAGCCCTTTGGTGGTGCGTGTGCGATTGCGGAACAAAGCGCGCCGTCTTGGGGTCCGATCTGCGAAATGGCAAATCTACAGGATGCGGTTGCGGAAGCGTAAAGGTGATGAAGGGGCGATGGAAAACCCACGGTGAGTCGGGAACCAGACTTCATAACATCTGGATGTTGATGCGGCGTCGCGCTCGCTCAAGAGATAATAGGGACAAGTGTTACAACGGGGTTTCGATTTGCCCAGATTGGGATCGTGATTACGTCTGCTTTCGCAGGTGGGCGATGGCGAATGGATATCGTGACGACCTTTCTATTGACCGCATCGACAACAAAAAGGGATACGAACCCGAGAACTGCAGATGGGCCACCCATCAAACCCAAAGTGAAAACAGACAGTTTGTTTCGCGCGCTCCAGATGGGCGATTGTGGCTGCACATTGCTAGGGATAACGGCATCCCAGACACTGCCTACAGAAACAGGGTCCACGCAGGGTGGGGCCGACGGGAGGCAGCGACACACCCCTACAGAAAGCGACGCGAGCCACGCGCCAGAGACCGCAATGGAAAATTCCTCTAGCTGCGCGTGATGTTCTGGTCAACGTAGCGCGCCGCCTCAACCATCAGGTAAAGCGCCGCACCTGCGTAGAACAGGATATACGGATTGGTGTCGATGCCCGTCATGCCAAAGATCACCTCTGGCAAGATCATGAGGCCAAACGCCAAGCGGTTCAGCCAGAGAGAATAGGACCGCCATGCGACTTGGCGGGCGTTCGGAACAAGTTTCATTCTGTAGCTCCATAAAGAACGGTTATTCCAGGCGGCATTCGCGGCGGCTCGTCTTGGTTGCAGTCCTCGCACGGCATCCCCGCGCCGCACTCGCAGCCGTCAGGCGCGTCCTTGTTCCACGGTGAGGCCGGGTGGTTTTCGCAAACCCACCCCAGACCGCCGCAGCGCAGGCAGTTCATTTCCGCCACCACATAAATACCTCTGGATCAGCGCCGAACATGCGCGCCAGCCGGAAACAGCCCCGCACGATGTCGCGCCCGTATGCGCCTATGACAAAGACAATCGCCCGCTCACCAGCCGGTCCAAGCTCGAAGAACTCGGAAAGCGCCGGGGCCACGATAAAGACCGCAATCGGAAGGATAACCGCCGCATCAATGGCGAAATGCCACCACGGGACATCACGTCGAAACATTGCCTTGAACCCAAGCCCAACAAATCCGATGAATATTGCCTTAGCCTCAGATGGCCAGTTTGGAAGATCGAACCAGCTTTGCATATTTACGCCTCGATCTGCATCGCTGCTCGGAACAGATCGTCTATCTGCTCGTCCTTCAGTCCCACGGCTGTTGCCAAGGCCGCTATGGTCGGGCTGTTGCGCCGGAACTCTATCGCCTCCGCCCATGCAAGCTGCGCCGTTGCGTCTGCTGCTGCTACCGCCGCCTCTGCGTCATCAAGCAGACCAGCCGCCGCCAGTGCCGCCTTGGCCTGAAAGCGGCTGCAGATCATGGTGGCGCGCTCGCGCTCAAGGATGGCGGCATCGCTGCTATTCGCCGCCCACTCCGCCTCAAGCGCCGAAAGCTGCTCTGATGGAACCTCGACGCGCTGCCCGTTCACAAGTTTTGTCGCCATCATGCATTCCTCAGCCCGTAGAGTGTGATTGTCCCGCTTTCGATGTTGCCGCTGGCGAAAAGGATCTGCACCGCGTCTACGTCAGCCGCCGAAAGGCGCGCGCCGCCGCCAGACACCTTGATGATGTTTCCGGCAGCGTTCTGAATCGTCAGCTCGAATGAAATCATCGTGTTTTTTGCGAGGTTAGGTCCGGGCAGGAACAACCGCCCCGAAACGCCACCCTCACCTGCCGCAGACCCAACCGCGTTGGCCGTCCCGGTATCGGTCAGCCTGATTGCATTGTCGGCTTGATCGTTGCCGACATTCGCACCTCCCCCGCGCGCCTCCCAGCCATAAGCCGATGCGCCACTGTCGTAGCTCGACCCGCCATCAGTGGACGTGCGGATATACAGATGCACATCGTCTGTCGCCGGGATAACGTTGTTCAAGACGATCTCGTAAGCGTCGTATTTGGTGTCGTCCAACTGCGTAAACTCAACCGCCGCATCGCTCGACGCATCAGCCGTTGCCAAGAAGTCCAAAGCCGTCGCGTTGAGCCGATCCGCTGCCGCCTGGACGCCCAGATCGCTGCGAATTGTCGCCGCGTTCCCTACGCCCGAAAAGTCAGGACTACCGGTAAAGGCTGGATCGCCGGAAATGGTCCAGTCGCCAGAAACTGTCCAGTCTCCGTCAATCGTTTCAGATGCCGACTTGCCCGGAACCACCAAAGCCGTCCGCGCCGCGCTGGCAGATGTCGCACCTGTGCCGCCTGCGGAAATCGGGCGCGCAGCGTTGGCGTCGGCCTCAATGTCCTCCAAGGGGTCATTGTGCTGGCTTGCCGTCGCCGTTGCGTTTGATGTCGCGGCATAACCCGCTGGCAGGCTGTAAACGCCCGCGCCATTTCTCGGCATGGCAATGCTCCTTGATTTTTACGTGGGGGAAGTCCATTTTGATGGGATGGACTATTCCGCTTTCGCTTCGGCCATATTTTCAGCCGTATTTTTCGCCAACGTTCTCACGCTGGCGTTCGTTTGGGGCCTCAACAAATCAAAGGACGGCGAAAACCATTCGTTTATGGTTCTTGCCGCCCTCGGACTCCCGTTGATCTTCTTCGCGCTATCGCTGGTTTCTACTGGACAGCTACCGCCGTCCCTCGACGCATTAGTTGCTCAACAATCGGTGCAACCTTAGTATCAATCTTCGCGGGCAGATTGGCTGCTTTGCCACTTGCAATGAGTGCACGGGCGATTTCAGCGTTCTTTCGAGCAACCGCATCAGCGCCTTTCCGGCCCAGCATACTGCCGCCAGTCAGCGCCAGCCCGCCAGCAACGGCAGGCAACCCACCGCCCGCCATGCCAAGCCCCGCACCGACCAAGCCGCCAACTTGGGTAAGGCCGCTCCCCAGAAGCTCAAGCGTCTTTTCCGGGAATGTCCCGTTGACGACACGCTGCATTGCGCGGCGCTCAGCATCTGAAAAGCCGCGCGACATTTTCGGGCTGTTCAGGATCTTTTTGAACTGCCACTTGATGCCGTTCGAGAAGCCGTAACGGTAGTTTTCCGCCGCATCCATCGCGTCGTCTATTTTCTGGCTTTTCGACATGGTGGCCCACGTCTTGCGGGCCTTGTCGATCAATCCGGGCAGTTTCTTTGCATCACCGGCGATAACGTCATCATCGGTCAGGTTGCGCACGAATTCGTCAAGCCCCTCGATGACCTTCATTCCTGCCTGTTGGTCTGATTTCTCCATGACATTTCCGGCAGCCGCGCCGGCCTGCCTGCGCATTTGGTCAAGAGACCGAAACGGCAAAGCGGGATTTGCGTTGCTTCCAGCCATGTCGTCAGCCGACTTCTGCATGATCTGCATCACGCGCGCCGTTTTCGGGGTCAGGCTGCCCGGTCCGGGCAGTTCGTCAAACCCTGTCCCGCTGCGCAGCGCCTCAATGATACGCCCGCGCGCATCATCGAAAGCCTCTGGCTTGATCTGAACGCCCAAGTCATCAACGGCTTTGTATTCCGCCATGCCGCGCCGCATCATGTCGTCGGTAGTTTCCGCGCCCTTGGCGAGTTGCTTCGCCATGCGGTTTGCAGCCATACGCCCACCGACTGCATTTACAGCCGCGCCTGCCACCGGGATGGCAGCGCCTATGGCTGTGCCGAACTTGGCGGCGTCCTGCGCTTCCTGTGCGCGGTCCTGCAGGCCCTCACCCTCCATGAAGCCATACACACCGCCCATAGCGCCCGTAGCGGCTCCTGAAGCCGCCATACGGGCCGGGAGAGACGCCCCTTGCGCAATCGCTCCGCCAGGAACGGCAACACCCATAAGAGAGCCGCCGATTTCGGATGTCAGAGCCAAACCCGGATTGTCCCGCTCAAGGACTTCTTCTTGCTGGCGATAGTGGTCGCGGCGATCCTCATAGTTCACACCGGGCAACACGCTTTCCGCCGCTGCGGATGCTTCATCACCGATCAGACCAAACGTCATGGCCTCACCGGCTTTGTTCAGCGCCGAACCGATCATTTCGCCCGTGTTCTGAGTCGTCGGGTCATCGTCGCCCAGAAAGAATTCCTTGGCCTTCGTGCCAAATGACTTCTTAGGGAACCGCTTTTCCAGCGCGCCCTTGATTACGTCGCTCGGTGTCCCGTCAGGGAATTCGGCGATCGTTCCATCGGACAGCTCGACTTCAATCATTCCAGCTCCCCCGTCTCAGGGTTGAACTTCAGGCGCTTCGCTTCCGGCTTCTCGCCGCCGACAACCTGCTTGTAGAGGTCGCGGGCCTCGTCGTCACCGATACCCTCATGAACAATGCGCTTGTAGATGTTTTCGAGCCGGTCGAGGTTGTAAAGCAGTTCCTCGGCACTTTGCGCCTGCTCAAGCGAACCATAGACCGCTTGCAGGAGGCGGTTTTCAAACTCGGACACCTGGCCGAGCGCGCCACCCGTGGGCGATGCGTCACGCATGGCTTGCAGTTTGTCGAAGCCGATATTCGCTTTGATCGTGGTGAGACGATTTTTGAGCGCGCCCGCGTCGGTGCTGTCGATATTTGACAACAGCGACCCAGTAATCCCCGTAGTCGGGCTAAAGAACGTCTGTTCCTTGATGAAGTCACGAGCAAGCGAAATCTCATCGAGAACGAGGGACGTGCTGGCGTCCTTCTGCGCATCCTTGGACTTTGCCTGCGCCTCGGCCTGCTGCTGTTCGACGGCCACCGGCCCGGACGGGATAACGCTGGCCTCGCCGGTTTCGCGATCAAGCCGCCACCCTTGAGGCAAGCCCGCATCGGAACCGTAGATATAGCGATCTTTTTCGCCACTGCCGGTCGTTACGCTCACATTCGATGCGCCCGCCTTGGCCTTGGCCTGCGTCCAGTCCTCGTAAGTCCCCTCGAAGCCCTGCTGTTTGGCAAAGTTGTATTCTTCGACAGAAGACGGAAGATCCGGCGCGGGGTTCTGAAGCTGTTCAAGCTGAGCCTGCTTGTATTGCATGTCGAGTTGGCGCATGGGGTCTGCCTGCTGCAACTGACGCTCCAACAGCGCACCGAGAACGGCCTTCTGTCCCTCCGGCAGCATGGGGTTGCTGAGAAGGGTTGCCATCTGCACCAGCGACGGATCAACGCCCGCATTGGCGGTGCGCACTCCGCCCCCCTGTGTCCCGCCCAAGGCACCGGAAAACTTCTGCGTGTAGTCCGCAACGGATGTGCCGAGCGAGTCCTTGCGGCCCATCTTGCCAACGCCGCCAGGACCGGCAAACCATGCCTGCGCCGCGCCCTCGTCTCCGAACTTGTCGACATAGCCGCCGAACTTGTGGTCAAAGATGGCGTCCTGAATATCCGGGTTCGCAAGAAACTCCTGAGCCGATACCTGACGCCCCAAGGCTTCCTGCGACCATTGCGGAAGGTTCGCTTCCATCACCTGATACCGGCCCAATGCGCGGCCCAGCTTCGGATGGGTCGGCCCTACGGCCTGATACCCGCCGCTGCCGTCGCTCTCGATCGAGGCAATCGCATCACGATACTTCGACATATCGTCGCGGCCCATATCCAGCCCACCAGCGCCGGATGCCATCGCTTTCCACGTCATGTCATCCGCGCCAGGATCAACCGGCACAAACGGCACTTCAGCGGTTTCGCGCGGCTTTGTCTCGTAAGACCCCATATCGAGGCCCATAGCCTGCGCAGGATCTTGCGGGGCTGCGGAATAGGAGCCGCCATAGCTGCCGCCTGCGTTGCCGGTCAGAGCGCCCACGATGCCCTCGTATTGCCGCGCCATGTCCGCGCGCATTTCCTTTTCGCGCGCCGTGTTCTGCCGATCGACGCCGCGCGCCACAAGAGCGCGGGCAATCGAATGCAGACCCTCCCCGACATTCCGGGGCGTTCTGCTGTTCTGCGCGCGCAACTGCTCAGCCATCTTGCGGCGTTGCTGAAGCTGTTCATACGACATCCCGGTGTCACCGCCGAAAACATAGCTCATGCGAACAAACTCCCGAATACGCTCCCGCTCGGTGCGCCGAGAAGCGTTGCACCGGCTCCGAACAGGCCACCCATCATGCCTTGCCGCTGGCTCTGCTGCTGGTTCCAGTTCGCAAGCTGAGTGCGGTAATTGTCCATGATGATCCCAGCGTTATCCGTGGTCGGGATCTGCGCCGGTTGCTGCATTTGGACGTTGGGGTTCTGAACCTGCGTTCCACTCAGAAGGCCGATGATCTGGTTGATGGGCTGGTTCACCTCGTTCAGGGCCGTCCCGCGTCCCTGAAGCACCAACTGGTTGTAAGCGTCGTTCTTGCTCTCGTTCAGTCGGCCCATTTCGCGGTCATAGGCTTCGGAACCGATATTGATGCCCTGGTTCACAAGCTGAGTGCGCAGGGCCTCGCGTTCCTGCTCAAATCGCGGGTCAAGGCGCTTCGCCCCAAGGTCATACAGCTTGCTGTCGATCTGGTCGGTGATGGCTTCCGTGTCGGGAAGATAACCCAGAAGGAAGTCCGAGCGATCCTCGGCCAGTGACGCAAGATTGCCCTGCGCCGCCTGACTGGCGTCAAGCGTGGCCTGCTGCTGCGGGGTCAGCTCAATGCGGGATTCAAACTGCGGGATTTCGTAGCTCTTGCCCGTGTATGGATCAGTGAACGTGTAGGTCTGTGGCGCGCCGCCCTCCATAAGCCCAGTGCGATACTGACGCGCAGCCTTTCGACTATCAAACGTCTCACCGCCAACGCGGAAGCGGTCGGCTGTGGTCTCTGTTCCCGTGCCGGTAAACCCGAATGGATCGTTTGATGTGCCTTCATCGCCAAAGCCACCGAATCCGCCCATCGGGGCGGTTGTGCCGGGGATACGCTCGATCCGGGGCGCAGATCCGCCTTCGGTGCGCTTTTGGCTATAGGTCAGGCTGCCATACGGCGTGTATTGATCGACCATGCCGAGTTGCGAGTTCGCGATTGCGGTCGCAACATTCGTGCCGGTCTGCGCCGCCGAAGTTTCCTGCGGATCGGGCGGTGCGGGAGGGTCAGATTTGCCCATTGCCTACCTCTTGAATCTCGACCGCGACCACTGGTCATCGGTCAAAGTGTAAATCGCTTCAGCCGTCTGAGGGCCGCGCAGTCTCGGAATGACGTATTCGCTTGCACCAAGGCCCAGCCAGAGCTTGCGGGCCGGTGCGTTGGTCTCATCAATTCGGGCGACCGCCATCTGGCATTTGGCCGCCTCGAAAACATACCAAAACGCCACATTCATTGTTGTTCGCGTCATCCACCTTGGATCAGTGGCGGCGCAGGATATTTCGATCACCCCGCTTTCGGGCGACCAGTTGTGAAACACCAATCCGGCGATAATCTTGTCTTGGCTTATGACCCCAAGGCAGGTGCAATTACTGAACCCCCGCTCGCATCCCGGAATGCGCTTTGCGACCCAATCCGCAATGCGCCCATCCCAGACGAGGATCAAACCACACGCCCCCCGGCCTCATAAGCAACGTCGATGCGCACCAGTTCAATGGTCTGGTAAACCGAAGACCCCGAAGTGATTTGAACCATCGGCGCAAGGGCGTATCCAGCGCCGGTAACGGTGCGCCATTCTGTCGTCAGGGCCGTTGCTGGCTCCGCAACGTCGCTGCCCCATGTGTTCACGTCCCAATCGCCAACACCCCAAATCAGCGTATCACCGGAATCCGTCGACGCGGACGGCGCGACCGGGAAATTCACGTTGTAGTCAAAGGCGAGTCCGGGCTTGTAGTTGAAATCAGACGACGCGAAGAACGAGCACCGGACAAGCTGGGCCGACTTGTATGAAACCGCGTCCCCCAGATCCTGAAACGAGTGGCAATATTGCGCAGTGAAAGCCTCGCCGTCATCGGTCCCGCTATCGTTGATCTTGTAAATGCGCCCGTCGTCGCGCCCTATATACGCACTCCCCAGGTAAAGACTGGCGCAATTGGCATACCAGCCCGTCTGCTCAGCCCATGCGCCCGTCTGCAGGTTGACCGTCAGCATTCGCTCGGCATCCGGCAGGGGGACAAGGCCAAGCCCTTCATTCGTCCACTTGTGCAACTCAATCGCGCTGCCCCGGTTGGCCTCGATCTTCCACGTTTCCTCAATGGGGCGCGTGACAGCCGCCAGAGACAGCGCAGCTGGGTCTTTGCTGATCACCTGTGACAGCGGGACAATGCCGTCCACCGTGGCAATCAGGAAGTCACCCCCGGCCTGCATGGTGGCGCGCTTGCCCAGAGGTTTGCCGATGTCGTAGCGCCCGACGATCTGCCATGTTGTCGAGGATGACGGATCGGTCCCCTCGTATATCGCAACCTCGCCCTCATCAGATACAAACACGCAGCGGTCATCCATGCCGCTGCCACTGTCAAGCGACCATGTGCCGCCCATCAGGAGCGAACCGCCGCGCCGGAACACACCGGCAAAGCTGATATCGCTGGCCGAGCCACCGACAGAAGCAACGGGCAGATACCAAGCCGTCAGACTGTCCTTTTCGATGAAAAACAGTCGGCTTTTGAACAGCCACAAATCAGATAGGGTGTCGGTATCAACGCCCGTGATCGTAACGCTTGACCCGCTGGCCTCCGCGCCGTCCGCATCCGCCGACCCGCTGGCAGACGTAATCAGCTCATCATCTACAAACGGCCCACTGGTTACGGCCCCGATGCGCAGAATGCCAGTTGTTGCTGTGGTGCGCACGATACCGAGAATTTCAGCCGATGCACCACCTGCGCCCGTGACTGTCTCGCCAACCTCGAAATCAGCGGTCAGCGCGTCATAAGCCAGATCGTTGATTGCCTCGCCCGTGACCGGGTTCCATTCACCACCATCATAAAGCTGCGCGTAATCCGCGCCGTTCACGGCCATCAGGAAGTTACCGCCGGATGTGCCGATCTGCTGCGCCGAAAAGTCGCCAGACGAAAGCCCGCTGGCGACCTGCGATGCCGCCGATCCGGGCGTGAGGGACGTGATGTCGTATATCGCATCATCCGTCGCGGCGAAGAAGCCCGGCGTTGACGGCACATTGTAGGGAAACAGCGTTTGCACCGGGTCCGTGACATAGGCTGCCCGCGTGATGCCGCCGCGCACCTTCAGCCCGCGCTGCGTCGGCAGGAAGTTTCGCACAACCTCTGCGCCCTTCGGGTTGGGGGCCGCTATGGGGACGTTTTCGACCATCCCGGCGGTAGGGGCCGGAAAGGAAGTCATCTGCGCCTTGGCGCGGCGCTGTGGCCTTCTCATGGAGTGATCTGCCAGGGGTATGCGACTTGCGCCCGGACATTGCGGCGCGTGTTCTGCGTGATGATGCGCGCGCCCTTGTCCCGGCTGATTTCCTGCGCAATCGCCTGCTCGGCGGTAATCATGTCTTCGGAGTAGTCCAGCCCCTTGCGCTGTCGCCATTCCCAGATCAACGCCAGTTCAAGCATCCGGTCATCAAGGCGGAACGTGTCGGTATCATCAGTGAAGCGCGCTTTGTTCGTGCCGCCCGTGTCCTGAATGACCTTGTTGCTGATATACCAGAACTTAGCGTCCTCACCGGACGCCAGCGCGGGGCGATACTTGATGTCGCCGCCGATCTTTGTCCACGTCCCGGTAATCAGGTCGTATTCGCGGACATCAAGCTGCAGGTAGTCCTCTGCGGAGATATGCAGTAGCGGGCGCTCCCAGCGAGTTGACCAGATTTGCCCCTCTTTCGGCATCCTGAGAAAGTCGGTCGGCAGGTCAAAATCGGTTGTCGTGCCGTCGCCCGTATGTGTTTCCTGCGTGTAAAGCAGCGACCAGTCGTGAAGCCGCACGATCCTGTCCGACAATTCCATTGCGACCTCGCGCAATTCAATCTCGGTGCGATCAGTGCTAGAGAACAGCGCGGAAGGCGCATCAAGGCCGATGCGCGGTGCTATGCTCTGCACTATTTCAAGGATCGTGCGGGACATTTACGCCGCTTCCTTCTCTGCTGCGATGCGCTCCAACTCAGCGACCAGCTTGTCACGGCCAGCGCGCCCGCGCGGAACTTCGCCACCTGCATCGCGGATCATGTTCTTCAGATCCTCGTCATCCATCCCCTCGAATTGATCGGTCAGGGTTGGCTTTTCGTCGGTGGGGCCTGTCACCTGCTTTTGCAGCGCGGCGATCTGGCGTTTCAATTCGGCAACCTCAGCGGTCCCGGATGCGCGGTCAAGATATGCCTTGGCAGCGTCGACTTCCTCGCGCCATCCCATGCCCAGCTTGCGGCCACCGGCATCTGTGATGCCCGCCATTTGCTCGACGGTGCGGATGTTCTGCGCCTTCAGTTCTTCGCGGCGGGCAGATGTGATGGCGGGAAGCTCACTCAGGGGCGTTCCCGAAATGAACTCGGCATCGCTTTTCTTCCATGCGTCATAGGACGCGGCGAACCGCTCGGCATAGGTCATCTGTTGGCGCGCATGTGAAACGTAGTGCCGTTCATTGGCCGGGGCGACCAGTTCGCGCTTGTTGTCGGCGGGAAAGCGGATGCGAACAAACTCGCGGTCCTCGTAGATCGGTCGACCTTCCTCGCGGCTCTTTGCCTTCAGTTCGATCGGCTTGACGAAGAACTCGACGGCAAGCGACATATCGGGGTTTTCCATAATTCGTGTTCCTTCTGAGGGAAATGCAGGGGAAAGGACGGGGCCACTACAGCCCCGCCCGTGCGCCTTAGAGAGTGGCGTCAATCATGGGATAGTTCAGCATCCCGGCGGCTGCGTTGTCCGACTCCGCCGCCGTGGTCACGAGGCCAAGAATGGTCTCCGCGCCGCTGGTGGCATCGTCGTCAACACGGCCAGCCGTGCCGGTTGTGTTCAGTTTGGTGTTCGCCGAAGCGGACGAGCCGACATTCACGGTGCAAGCGCCGTAAATCTGAACCCAACCATAGTCATCATCGCTGAACGCCACGGGAGCGACCGCAACCTTGTCACCAACGGCACCAGCCGAGTTGGTGGTGTCGACCTTGGCAGCCTGGAAGGCTTCAGTCAGGATGACGACATCATTCGCGGCAACTGCGCCGCTTGCCTGAACATACACGTATTCCTTGCCAGCCGCGCCGTGGACGCGGGTGCCAAGTTCCCACTCAGGATGCACATGAACTGCGCTCCCAAGCGTAAGGGCTTCGGCGACATTCACGCCGATTGCGTTTTGACCGATGGTCATTTCAGTTCCTCCTGATTAGGTCGCGCTGTCATACAGCTTGGCCATGTGAAGCGGGTTCACCATCGTCAGCTCGCCATAGAAGCCGATGTGCTGCACAACGGCGTCCTGGTTGACCGGCGTCTGCTTGCCGCCGAACTTCGAGAAGTTCCGATCCTTGTGGTAACGGAACCGCAGGCTGTTGGTGTCGATGAAGTAGGTGGTATCGCTCGGCATGGCCGAACCGATCCCGCCTTCGAGCACGATGTCGATGGATTTGCCAGCGCCGTAGAACTTCAGCGACGGGAAACCCAGCTTCGCCACCTTGCCGCCATCCGTGATGCGCTGAATTTCTTCAGTCGCAGCCTGATAGGAAAGGTAGTGCTCTTGCGAGGACAGAACCAGATCAGGCCCCTGCTTGCCGCGCGACCGCTCGATGACGATCTCGTTGAAGATCGGCTTGACCGAAGACGAGGTGACGGCGGAAACACCGCTGAAATCACTGTTCGCGTCGTAGGTCGTGGGTCGCCAGATCGTGTTGTTCACACGGCTGATGCCGCCATAGACACCCGCAGACGGGTCAGTCGGGATGGCAAGCTGCAGACCGCCAATCTGGCGACCGCTGTCTGCCGTGCCGTCCGAGTGCAGGTCTTCGGTGAAGCGGTCCTGCAGTTCCTGCTCGGCGGCTTCGAGATGCACGTCCATGATGTTCATGAGCTGCGCGGTCGAGCCATTGTTCTGCAGAATGTCCTCCATCGAAAGAACGACCGACACAGCGGCCATCTTCGGGGTGTATTCTGCATCGTTGAGCAGTTCGGCGGGTTTCGGGTTCAGGAACTGGTATCCCGAATAGCGGGTGTAAGTCCCGGACTCGGCATAGAGCAGGCGTTCGCGGATCGTCGGACCCTCGAAAGTCTTCCACATGCCCTTGTCTTTCATGACCGCAAGGAGGACGTTGGCGTTCGACACAAGGTCTTGATAGCCCGACGACCGATCCTCGATAGCCAGCGACAGCGCCTCCTGGAGGCGTTCGTTGGTGTTAAGAGCCATTTGGCTTCTCCATCAATTGAGGTTAGGCGAGACCCACGCGCTGGAAAGCACGAGACAGGGCCTCATTTCGGTTTTTGGACGGCTGTCGATTGCCAGGGTTTGAGCCTGCGTTCGGAGCGCCTGTCACAGATAGCGCGGGGCGGGTTTGAGCCGCTGGCGCTTGGGGTTGTTCCGGCTCAGGGGCCGGTTGCTGCGGAGCAAATTGCTCGACATATTTCTGCGCCTTCTGAAGCGCAATCTCGTATGCGTCTTCAAGGCCCTGCGCCTGACCGCTTTGAAGCAGCCCCGCGATGTCCTGAGACAGCATGTCAAAATGCGGCTTATCCGCAGCGAACTGCTGGATCTGCTGCGCGATTGTGGCCTCCTGCTGGCTTTGAACCGTCTGGTTCAGCCCGCTGAACTGCTGCTTGAACTGCTGAAGCTCATTGTGAAGCCGTGTAATCTCCTGGTCGCGCGGGTCTTGCTTCCCGTCGCCCTGCTCGCCCATGAGCGTCTGTGCCAACTGCTGCGGCGACATGCCCATGTTACGGGCCAGCACCTGCAGGCCCTGCGCCGGGTCTTGGCGCAGCATGTTTTCCATGTTGACGTAATTTGCCAGCGCGCTTTCGAGCTTCACGCCGTGCTTTTCCGCCATTTCGTAATATGGCTTCAGCGGCTCTAGCTGCGCGTCCTTTTTCTGAAGTCCGCCTTCCAGTTCACGAAGCATTCGGTGCGTTTCGGCGCGGATGGCCTCTGGCGCATCCTTCCATGCCTCCTTGGCATCGGATGAGAAGCGAGAAGGCGGATCGGCAAGCGGGGTTTTCTCCTGCTTTGCATCATCCTTCGCTTCAACCTCCTTTTCGCCGTCCTTCGCCACGAATTTACCGTCAGGACCACGGGCCGGGCCGTCATCTTCGGCCTTTTCGGCCTTTGCTTCGGGCTTGTCCTCGGCCTTCGGCTTTGTTTCGGCCTTCTCAGCGTCTGTGTCGCCCTGTGAGGCGGGTTCAGGGTCGTCCTCGACTCCCATGTCCTTGAACGCCTTTTCGATGCTGTCAAGGCGGCTGCGCGGCGCGTCCTCGGTCTTCGCTGGTTCAGCCTGTGGTTCGGGCGCGGGGGATTGTTCCGCCGGGGCGGTTACTTCGGTCATTTCATCCATTGGTTTACCTGTCTGAGAGGTTGCTAGGGTGCGCCAAAGCCCATTTGGCTGAGCGCACGGCCAACGCTGGCCTTGCGGGCCTCTTTTGCCCGTCTTTTCTCGTCGCGCGACGGCTCCGTCTTCTTGGTCGGCACATCGTTTCCAACCTCGATGACGCCAGCGCGGCGATATTCCTTCCTGATTTCGGACTTGGAGTCGTAGAACTTGCCGTTTGTCATCGACTGCACGGGGCGCATGTCATCCCGCAGGATGCGCGGCGCGCAAAGCTGGCCCTGTGAGGGCTTGCGCATGAACGCCTGTTCTTCCCATTGAGCGTAACGGCGCGCATATTCCTCTGGATCGATCCATGTGCCGGAGATGCGGTCGAACTTCTTGCCTTCAGTCAGATCAGTCATTGCCGAACTTCACAGCGCGCTGCTGCTCCTGCTCCATTTCCTTCTCTTCGATGCGCAAAATGGCGTCCAACTCGGCCTTGCGCTCACTCAAGGTTTGCTCATCGACCTTGAGGCCCAATTCCTTGGCCTTCAGAGCCATGTCGAACCGCTTCAGCGCCAAGTCCATCTGGTCCTTTTGCGACTGAATGGACATCCGGCCCTGCATTTCCTGCGATTTAAGCTGAAGCTCCTGCGCCTTCAGTTGCAACTCAGCTTCCTTGGCCTTGGCCTCGGCTTCCGCCTTGATCTGTTCGGGGTTTGGCTGCGGGTTCTGAGCCGCCTGCGCTGCTTTTGCCTTCACCTGCTCGGCAAACTCATCAATCGCGCCGCCAAGGTCACGACCGGCACGGAAGCCCCCGGCTGCGAACTTCATCAACTCCGCCGCGAATGGCGCTGTTTCGGGCTGCGCCGCCACCATCTGCCCCGCTTGGCTGATAAATCCGCCGATTGCGGTGATGAACTCGATGCGGCTTTCCTTTTCCGCCTGTTCATCCGGTGCAATCGTGCTGTCGGATTCGATCTCCATCATGAAGGAGCGGATCTTGTCGGTCTTCAGAAGCTGGTCGATTGCCTCAAGCGGCACCATGTCCTTCTCGCTGATCGGCTGTTGGCCTTGCATCTGCTGCATTTGCATCTGTTGCTGCATCTGCTGGATTTGAGCCATTGTCGGGATTTTCATCCCAGCCATTTGCGCCAGCTCCTGCGCGGGCATGGTTTCAGCGTAAATTTCCGCCTTGATGCGCAGGATATCCAGTGCCACCCGCACCATTTCATTCTGACGCTCACGCACCCGAACGCTGCCATATTGTGCCTTGAGGTTCTGCGCCGTGGCAGTCTCGGACGCCTCAGTGCTGCCTCGCATGATGTCGCTGAGGCCGGTAATCTCGTAAACGTCTTCGATCAACTGGCGGCGCAGTTCCACGAGGTTCGCAATGACCTCGGCAATCTCACGCACTGGCAGCCAGATAATCGCATCTTTCAGCGCCTGACCACCCAAGGCGGCGAAATTCGACACCGGCACGAGAATTGCCGTGTTGTCAGTCTGCCGCATGGCAGCTTCAATCGCTTCGCCAACCTCTGATGTGCCAGAGGCGTAGAAGCCTTTCATCCGCAGGCTTTCGGCCAATGCAGACATGCGGGCCGTCAGTTCGTTGATCTCGTCCACCTGGTCACGGTAGTAGACGAAATCGGGGATCGGCTTCAGTGTGCGCCGCTCAAGTGTGCCATAAGCCGGTTTCGGGCAGGGAAAGAAGCCCTTCACGTCAATGAACGGATCGGCCTCGTCCAGCGTGGTATCAATGCCCTCAGTGACCCATACAACGCACTGCTCGGTCTTTGACCAGATTTCCCAAACCTCGGCTTTTTTCTCCGAAGTCTGGTAGTCGTCCTCGCGGTCCTTGCCCTGCGCCTCGCACTTGGCATCCCAGAACACGTCACCGAAGCGTTCAACGCCCTCGTCGCGGGTCAGGTAGGCGCGGCGGGCAACCCAGCCGACCTCAGACCACTTGCGCGCCGCATCGTGCAGGAAATCGCAGCGATCAACGTGAATGCACTTGCCGTTGTCCAGCACCCACGGAACGCCACGCGCCGACATTGCCAGATCATCCCGCACAAGCAGAAGCGTGTCGTGCAGGTCATCGTATTCAACGTCGAACTCAAGGACGCGCTCAAGCAGCTCCGACGCCTTGCGCACGACTTCGCCCGTATCGTTGTGGCGCGGCATGACAACGGGGCGCGGCGGGCGCTGGTAGATCGTCGGCTTCAGGACTTCGAGGTTTGCCCAGAAGATTTGGAACTCACGGTCCCCAACGGCCTCGGCTAGCGACTTCAGGTTGCCATACTGCTTGTCGATGCTGTCGCACTTGTCCTGATACACCTGAAAGGCGGTCTCCGCCTCCCGGATCATTTCAAGCCAATGCTTTGATGTGCCAAGCTCTTTAGGCTCGTCCTGGTATTCCATCCACGATCTCCTAGAGCCGCGTTCGCTTGCCATCGCCAGTGTCTAGTCCGGGCGGGCCGATCATCACTTGTCCGGGTTTTGGCTTTGCGACCTCTTTGACGCGCTGCACCGCCAGATCCCTGTAACCTTGGGCTGCGTAGCGCAGGGCATCAGCCGTATGGCTCGACCAATCATGCAGCGGGCGCGGCTTGAAAACGCGCGCCTTGTCGTCGTATTCGGTCCTGTAGTGGCGAAGGGCCTCCAGCCCGTCCTTGCATCTGTCAGCGTCAAACCACATGCGCGGCAAAAGCTGCCTGACGCCGTTGATCCCGTCATCCACCGCAGAAGGCGGCAAAAGGATTGGATTGCGACCAAGCCCCGCCAGCGTCTCAAGCCGTGACCGGCCAGTGTCGAGGCTGCGCACCTTAGCATCGTGCGGCACGTAATCATTGCCGCCCTTATAGCCCCGCGCCTCAAGCTCTGCGACGTAGTGCGGCAGCGCCTTGCCGTGGTCCTCGATGTTGTCGATCAGGCGCATCCCCTCTGGGCCAGCCTGGAACACCCAAATAACCATGCTGTCGCCAATGCCCAGATCCCAACCCGTGTGGATGGGCAGCGACTCGTCAACGTCTACCTGCGTGATGCGCCCGCCCTCCTTGGCGTCTGCGATCAAGCTGGCGTAGTAGGCCCCCAGAACAGCGGCATCAAAGCTGCACTCGAACTCCTGAGCGTATTGCTCTGGCGTCATCATCGCGCGGGCGTCGACAAGCTCTCCCTCGTCCACCAACTTGGTTTCGCTTGCCTTCAGGGTCAGGTCAAACCAGTGGTCATGCTCCTGCGCGTATTCGTAGACCTCGTAAAAGGCATTGCGCCCCTTCGGCGTTCCAATGAACGTTGCCCATCCCTTGCGGTCAGACAGCGCGGGGCGGATGACTTCCGGCCATGCCCTTGGGTCCATGTCGCCGTATTCATCAAGAACCGCGCCATCAAGGTAGATGCCGCGCATCCGGTCGTAATTGTCAGAGCCGTAGAGGCGTATTCTCGCGCCGTTGTGGGCGAATGTAACGTGAAGTTCACCCTCGTTCGGTTTCACGCCCGGAATGTCACGGGTGTATTCTTTCAGGTAAGCCCACGCCACGTCTTTAGCTTGGACGTAGTGCGGAGCGATGTAGGCAAATCGCGAGTTGTCTTTCTTTCGCTGCAGCGCCCTTGCGATCAGATCCTGGATGCAGGCGACGGTCTTTCCGGCTCGACGGTGCGCGACAATGCAGGCCCACCGCTGGTCACGTAGAAGATAGGGGCGGAACTGCTTGCGCGGCTCAATCCGTATCCGCATCGCCGCCGATCACAACCTCAAGCACCATCCTGTCAGTTGCATCACCTGACCCGTCCACGGGCTTCTGATCCGGCACCACCTTTGCAAGAAGGCCGAACGCAGCGCGAACTTGATCGGCGCTCATGATCTTGTTGGCAAAATTTTCGTCGCCTGGCTCGCAAAGTGCGTGATTTTGCAACCTGTTAATGAGCTGACTGGCTTGGATCTTCTTCTTCACCTCGTCGGGGTGGAAAAGCTGCTTACGTGCTGCCATTTGCCTGAGCCGCGCCGGTTTGAGCGGTCGCGTCCTCTTGTTGCTGCGTTTAGGTTCTGGTGATCAGGGCGACTTTTTCGCCTTTAGCGACGGCGATATCTGTCGGGATGTCAGCGGGGCAGACCCAGCCAGTCGTCGCAGACGCCGTAGGGTTCTTGCCTACAACGGCGTAATGCGCTGCATCGCTGTAAATCGTCGCCACCCCATCGACAGCGGCGGCGTTGGTTGTTGCCGCGCTTGTGCCGCTGGTAGTCACTTGCTCTGTCGATGTCGGGTTGCCGCTACGGATGCCAACGGCAGAACCGTTCACGACCAAACCCGCCAGGCCAAAGCTCACATCTGCTGTTGCCATATCGGTTATCCTGTCTTGTTGTGGGTCAGTTCATTCAGCCTGATCGTGGCCCATACCGCTGCGTTGAATGCCTGCCCGGTGCGGCCCATGATGATGCAGTCCCAAAGCTGGACATGGCTGATCCGGTCCACCGCCGCCATTGCCACGGCATCGCGGTAGTATTCGCTTTCGGTGATCTGCATGGGTGTTTCCGCGTTGGCGGTGGAATAGAAAAAGCGCCGCAACCGTTAGGCTGGGCGCTTCATCGTCGCACACGAACGCGCGACATTATAAACGAGTTTGCCTGAGCATGATTCGGGTGTCAACTACTTTCTCGCAACCACATCCGCCAGCGCCTCCACGGCCTCGACAAACTTGCGCCCGTTCGACGTGACCTTGCCGCCATCCATCGGATCATATCGCCCATAGACCACATCGAAGATGCGAACCTGCTGGTATGACGGCAGGTGCATGACGTAGCCGCGCCAGCGCATCCAGTTGTTCACCGCATCCCGGTGCTTTTCATCCTCGCTGCGCAGATCAGGGTTATCGTCGTCCCTGGCCTCGAATCTTTCGGGCATCATTTCGATCTTGGCGGTCTTTGCGTGGATGCGCTGGCCCAGAACAATCTTGTGATACCGCTCCTCGGCGGCTGTGAGGCCCCTGTAAGCGTCCCAGAGGGTTTTTGCGACCGGCTTACCGTCCTTGTCCTTTCGGTCCCCATGAACGGCATGTATCGCCATTCCTGCGGCCTCTGAGAGCGCGGCAATGTTCATATCTCGCGCTGGTCCGGTGTGACCCATGCGGCGCTTGCGGGCTTTCAGGACGGTCCCCTGCGGGTCATCCTGTATCTGGCGGGTTCGCTCGACAAAGCACCCGCTGCGTTCCCTGCGCGGCACGTCCGCCAATTGCGGCATGGCCTTTTTGTTCCGGCGGCGCGCGGCCTTTGAGTATTTCATATCACTGCCCTTTGCCTGTTGGTTATTTTAGCGGGTGGTTCTGCGCGCCGTATGGATCGGCGTTCTCCGGGTCGCCCAGGACGGCGTGCTGCTGGCGCTCCTTGGCTGCCCTGCTGTCGAGAAAGGACGGCAGGCCGAGCTGCTGGCGCAGAGCCATGTTGTCGTCGTGAAGCATTTTGCAGGTGGCGGAGGCCGACGCTGCCGCCTTCCTGATCCGGGCAATGACCTGCGCGTCCATGTGCCTGCCCTCTTGGATCAACCGCCCCTCAAGGCTCTTGGCCTCTTGGGCCTTCTTGTCAGCCCGCCTGCTCATTCCTCGCCCCTCGCGATTCTTGCCATCCGGCGAACGGTGGCGTTGCTGGTGGGTTTTTCCTCGGCGGCGATGCGGTCGAGCTGATCGGCCCGTTCTTTCGCTAAATCTGTGAGAACCCCCGCTAGGTCAGTTAATCTCTTCCTAACCCAAATTTCATGCGTCAGCGCCCCGCCTGATATCCAGTCGGCAATGCGTTCTCGGAATGTCATGGGGTGTCCTCCATAGTTTTGCGGGTCATATCTGTGCCTCTGCGCGGCTTGACAGGTCATATAGTGCCCCCGATATGTCCTCTGGTTCCTCCACGCTTGTCACCAGTGGATGCCAAAGAAGCATGTTTTCGCGCCGCCCAAGAACGACCACGCGCTTGCCAAGGCCGATGGCTATTCCTGCCTCAACAAACTTTCCGCCACTGTATTTTTCTTTCCCGGCGACCAACACTAAGGCATCGCAATCCATGACTTCTGATGCGTCCTCTATGGCAATCTCTCGGCGCTCTTGTTCAGTATGAGTTTCGGTCGGCAAGAACGCCTTTCCATGCCACGACGAAATCACATTGACCCCCGCAGAGCGGAGAGCATCCGCAACATGACACGCCGCCCACCTGCAATGCGCTGCCACATAAACCTTCATCCAACACACTCCCCGTCCATTGCTGCGCCGCATGGCGAGCGCGCTGGCTCCTTCCAATCAATCAAAAGATCGCCTTGTGCCTCGACTGCCGCCCGGAACTCACGCCAAGGTCGATCACCCAGAAACGTACCAAGGCCGATTGCCTCCATGCGCTCAGGCCAGTCGTCTTTCGGGTCGTTGAGCATCTGAAACGCCAGCTTGGCTCGCTGAAACTGGAAGCACAGGCGGCAGTTGCTGACGGTTCCAGCAGGCAAGTCGAACGGTTGCCCACGCCAGAACCGCATCACCACATCACGAGTAACGCCAGCGTCAACAATGGGCATCCATATCCGTTCGCGTGGCTGGTCTGGCATGTCGTGCCGGTCAGGTTCGTCGGCGCGAATTCCAAGCGCCTTCACCCATGACTTCCAGCCTTCCGCCACAAGCATCCGCTTTGCGGTCCGGACCTTTAATTGATCGGTGCAGATGCGCTTACGACCGTTCGGAATATACCGCTTGTGGCGAATCATCGCTTCAAACGGCTCACCGTCGCGCGCTGCGCTGTTGTGGCTGACAACCTCAAACCACGGGTCTACTGGGATATACTGGACCCATACAATCGGGACGCCCCATCGACTGCCGCACTCCTGCACAAAGTCCAACGTTTCAGGCATTTCTCGCCCGGTGTTTGCAAAGACCACGCGCACCCGATCCGGCAATCCACCGTTGGCCTCAAGAATCTGATGCAGCATATAGGCGCTGGTGCGACCACCGCTAAAAGCAATATGCACGTTGCGGTCGGGCAAGGTGTAAGGATTCATCACGCCGCCCTCCATTCCCAAACGTTGCTGGCGATGTGCCTGTTGCTGAGAACGCCCTCGGCCTTGAGGCGGCGCAGGTCGCTCTTGATCGACTCTGGATTCACATGCGGGAACACCTCGCGGACATCGGGAAGCGTCATCACGCCTGCCTTGCGTATCGCGTCGGCAATCTCCATGCGGCGGCGCTTGACCTCGGAACTTGCGCGGGCGGATTCGCCGGATAGCGGGCGTGGGTCCGGCGGCAAGCGCCCGTTGCACCCGTCCAGTTCCATCATGCGAAAGCGCAGCTCGTCCTGGCTGTAGCTGTCGAATGGCTTGACCCGTCGCGGCTCGGTGAACTTCTGGCAGAGCCGGGTGGTGTCGCGTTGTGATTGAAGCATGGTCTGGCCTCCTTACCAGGGGATTGGATCGTCCAGCGTTTCGCGGTCGGTCGCCCGTTCCGCGATGCTGTCGATCTGGGCTTGCGGGAAGTGTTTCTTGATTTCGGCAAAGATCGGGTTGTCGATATTCAGGGCGCGCAGCGCCACGCCGATTTCGCGCATGGTGAAGAACCGCAGATCCGGCCTTGCGTCCTTGCAGGCCATCCAATGCCCGCCGTCCTTCATCACGGCGAACTTGAAGCCGTCGATATCGTATTCCCAATAATCGGCGGATGCCTTGGGCTGGCCCGCTGCCTCGGCTTCGTCGTTCATCGCCTTGAGGCCCCTCATGCAGACCTGCGCCCGATGCGCGACCTCCTTGGGGTCGCCAGCTTTCAGTGCGGCGTTGAGCTTGGCGAGTGCCGCCCCGTATTTCTGAGCGGTCTCGATGCTGACCAGTTCGGGCAGGCGATCCACGCCCCAGCGTTCATCCATCTGGATGGCGAGACGATCCATCACCGCGACGGCCTTGTCGCACATGATTTCATTTTGCGTGGCGTCCCGATCCAGGAGACGGTCGCCCTTTTTCTGGCGGCGGGGGCGCTTGTTCATTCTTCGCCCTCCCACGTCTCCACAACCTCAAGTAGGTGTGTTGTCAGCTTGGGATGTGTCACCTTCATGTGCTGCGCAACACCGCGCGCCATTTCCTTGTCGTAGTAATAGCCATCCAGCGAGAACGCGACGAGTGTTCCGCTCCCGGTGAGGAAGTTCGATTTGATTTCCTTCATGTTCGGAGACGCCGATAGATGCGTCTGCACGATGAGCCATGCTTTCTTGTTCATGCCGATTTCTCCTGAACTGTGGGACTGTGTGTGTGCGATGAACGATTTTTTTGATTTCCACGCTTCCACCACACACTCCCCACACCCCACAGGGAAACTGTGGTGGTGGGGCGCGGGGAGTGTTCCACAGTTGGTGTGGTGAACTGTGGAAGACTGTGGAAGACTGTGGAAATACCGGTCATCAGCGCGCCTCCTGAAGTGGATCATTTGAGCCGCAAATCACGACCTTGCGGGTGCGTCCGGCGCGCTTGTCTTCTTCTTCAGTGACCCTGAGAACGTCACTTTCAATCCATTTATCCACGATGGTCTTGATGCGGGCCTTGTGGTTCTTGTCTGCCAGATTGAGGCCCGTTGCGTCCGCCACAAGCTCCCCGACCCAGGCGGATGCCCGGATGTCATAGCGTGGTGGCGTCAGGGACTGATCAACCAGTGCGCGAACCCGCCCCGCATGCTGGCGCGTTATGCCATCAAATGCGTCAGGCCAGTTCCAAGTGCGGATAGCCCCCACATCCCGACCATTGGGGATGGTGACTGATATCTTTTCAAACCACCTGTTCACGTCAGATGAAGGCGGCGCGAGGTTGCTTTCAATGTCACCGATCCGCATGAAGTGGCGATGGTTTTCAACGCCTGCCTTTGCCGCCTCATCTTCCGTCATGCTGACCAGAAGGCGGTTAAAGCGGGCGGTTCCGCGCAGTGCGCTACCGCCGCGCCCGTCTTCTATGGTGGCGGTCTGCCCCGGTGCTATCTTGCGCGTGTGATGGATAAGCCCGAGTGCAACGCCCGTCTTTGCCGCCATGCGGCGCAGGCGCTGCCCGAGAAGCCGGAACACCTCATTCGTTTCCGGGCTGTGCGAAAGGTCTTGCAGCGGGTCAAATATCAGAACGTCCGCGCGCTGCGCCTCGATGAACTTTTCGAGGGCCACGAACAGGCGTTCATTGATGACGCCATCCTGCCCTGAAATCATGAAAAAATCATCGCGCTCGACACCGGAAACCGGAAACAGCGTTTCCGCGATTTCGGTCTGGTCGATCTTATAGAAGCCGAGAAGCGCCGCCACGCGGCTATCAATGACGTTCTGATCGTCTTCCGCGTTGTAGTAGACCACGCGCATCTTGTCGCGCTGATCGCCGGTCAGAATGCCTGCGCCGGATGCCATGTCCAGCGCCTCTGCTAGCCCCAGCATGGACTTGCCGACCTTGGGCGGTGCCAGCGTTACGGACGTGTAGCCCCGAGCGTAGAAATCAGAATATACAAATTCGGGATATGGAATTGCTGCAAGGTCGCGATTCCCCCACGGCTCAAACAGCATGGGTTCAACGGCGTCCTTTTCTTCATCCGTCATTTCCCGGAATTGGTGGTCATCGCCGTTGGCTTCAGGACTGACGGCATATTGCCCGCCGCTCCTGGCCTCCTGTTCGCGGGTCCACTTGATGAACGCCGCCACGTCCTGAGCTGTTTCGTCTTGCGTCCACCCCGGCAGGGTGAAGGCGAGGCACCGCCCGATAATCTCGTCGTCTGTCCATCCGCGCGCCACGTAGGACGCCACCAGCTTCTTGACGTTCTCACGCCAGTCCGTGCCTGCCATGATGTTTGCGGCGGCAAGGGCGCGATCCAGCGGCTGCGGCCCCGTGTCTATCTGCAAGGCCCCTGTAGCGGGCTGTGCGGCGTTCTGGGGCGCGTCTGCGAACACCCGGTCCATCTGCTCCATCGTGACGCGCTCACGGGCGTCAGGGTATTCGGTGCGGATGGTGGTCAGTTCCTTGACGTATCCCTTTTCCTGCTTTTTCTTGAACGGGTATGACACCGTGCCGCCGACGCGCATGATTCGCGATGGGTTGATGACGGCCCTGTCTGAATTGAAATGCGTGGCGATGCGCGACTGCATGGCCCGCCATGCCGCCATATCCGTGCATGGTTCTTCAAGCTGCCAATAGACGTGAACGCGGGTGCTTGGGGTGCGACCCGTGGTGACGGCGGCGGAGTATTTCGGGCCGTCGAACCGTTTCACGTTGCTGGCGGATTCGGTATCATCGCAATCCGCCCAGAGAAAGAAGGCTGCGAGAATGTCGCCGTCCGATGCGCTGCCGGATCCTGCGTTGTGGCGGATCGGGTTTCTGACGCAATAGATGTTGTAGCCCAGACCGTTCATGGACTCGCACCACTCAACGGCGTCATCCATCCAGTCTGGCGAGAACTTGGCGGATTTCGGGGGGCAATCTTCCTTGAAGGCGCGGATTTCAAAGACGGCGGCTGTGTCCAGCTCATGCCAGCGCGCGGTCATGTATTCCAGATCGCGCCGGATTTCGTCTGCATCTGCGATGGTCACATTGTTTTCCGGCACCACTATCGAATCCCTCAATCCGTGTTATTGGGTTGCCCGCGCCCCGTAGGGCGCAGGCGGTTGGTGTCGGCGCGCTCAGAATTCGTCGACTTCTGCCGTTTCCGGTGCGGGTGCAGCCTGAGCTTGTTGGGCGGGCTGTGCCTGTGCCGGAGCTTGGTCGCCGGTGTCGATGCCCGCCTGGACGCCTTCCTTCAGGCAATCCGGGCGATCCACCCACTTCGTGACCTCAAGGATGGGCGTGACGGTGGATCCGCGCTTGAACTGCTCAAGCTGCGTTCCGGTCAGTTTCACCACGGGCAGCTTGCCCTCTGGTGCTTGCTGAAGCGCAGGCACAAGGTTGGTGAAGGCGTTCCACGCCGCCGCCCCGGCCTGTTCCCAGGTTGCCATTTCGGTCTTGCTGATCGCGCACGGGATGGAGAAGCCCTTTTTGAAGTCCTCACCGGGCTGCGGCATCATCTGGGAAACGGTTGCGTTCCACTTCCAATCCGGTGCTTGACCGGCGATGCCTTCCGACTTCTGCCAGCCGGTTTTCATGCCGTAGATGTCCATCACGACGCCCTTGTTGAAAGCGTCGAGTGGCTTCTTTCCGCCCTCGTCGCGCAGGTAGAAGGACTTGGGCTCAATCACCCCGTCCAGCGTTCCCCGCGCGCTCCATGCGATCCAAGGGCCTTGGCTGCCTTGGGAGCCTGTGTCGATGTCAAATGCCATGTCTATTTCCTTTGTCGTGTTGCCCTATGGGGCGTTGGATACTGGCAACCGGCCAGCGCGGATCGTTTGGCCTAGAGGCCAAAGATTTCAGACCGGAGGGATTCAGCGCCGTTCCAGTAAAAACTGTTTGGGTTGACCGGGACGCAGGCGGCTGCGCTATCCGCATCATGCAGGCTCAGGAATTTCTCCATCCGCGCGATTTGCGTCTTGGCCCGCGCCAGCGTTTCGGCAACGTCACCGTCTTCCAGCCACGCCGCTTTCTTCGCGCTGACGTAGAGGAATTTCACCGCGCTGTTGCCCTTCGCTTTGGCGTAGATGGCGCGCTGCAACTGGTGATCTGCCGACATTTTTGACGGAATGCGCGTGGTGCTTTTCAGATCCACGACCAGCCCATGCTTTGGGTAGACGAGATCGAGGAACCCCCAGATCGCAATCTTCCAGTCACCGCCGTTTGCGGTGATGTTGATCTTTTCCTGGTCGGTGCCTGTCTCAAACTCTGGCGCGCCGTATTCCTTCAGCTCATCAATGGCGATTTCAGCCATCGGCCTGATCAGGTCGCGCTCTTTTGTGGTCTTCTCATCACCGATCAGAAAGCGGCGGTCGAAGTCATCAAGCGCACCTTTCATGGCGGTCTCGAAGTCTTCGCCCATAAGCGTGTGAACAACTGCCTTTTCCACGGATTTGCCGCGTTCCGGCGCGGGGCCAAAGGGTGTTGATTTCTTCAGCAGGTAACGCGCGACCCAAACGTCAGGCGCGTTTGTCCAGAGGTTGATGCTGGATGCCGAAAGGTGGCCGATGTTGTGTTTCTCAAATCCATTCATGTCGTCATTCCATCCACATGAGCGCCGCGCATCGCGTCCACGCCGTAAGCGGCGATCAAAAGCGCCTCAGCGCGATCGGCATCTTTCTTGCGGGCGAGTGAACTGGAGAGAGACGGGAACAATTGAAGCGCCCTGGCGCGCGCCGCATCCTTGTCCTTTGGAAGCCTGTGGTGCGCCTTCCACTTGGCGGGCGTAACGAGTGTGTATGGGACGCGCGCGATCTGCACGGCAGCGAGAACCATTCCGTTCCCCATGCCGAATTTGAATGTCGTGCTGACACCTTGACGTGGCATAGAGCCAACGCGCTCGACAAAGATGTGATCGACTTCATGATATTGGATGATGTCGAGAAGGTCGCGGCAATTGACGCCGCCGCCACCGATAAGGGGCGTGTCATAGACGTGCGCGCCGCCTTCATCAATTACGCCAACAGCGCCGGATGAATAGCCGGGATCAATGCCAATAATCCTCATGTGCCTTGCCGCCTTTCGATTTCACGGTTGAGGTAGAAAACCGCCTTTTCCAGATCCTCGACGCCGCCTTTCAGGTCAGCGCGCCAGATGTATTTGAGCGCGTTGCCGAGGCAGAAATTCATATGTTCGGTGATCTGGATGCACTCGACTCCGGACGGGTGCGCCGTGTAATGCGGCGGATGATTTACCATGTCAGTCATGCGTCACCCCCCCCGAAAGGCCCGCCCCCCGAAGGGAGCGGGAAGTTGTCCGGCCCAGAACTCGAAGCCGGATGGGAGGGAGAGGAGACACGCGCGGAGTCCCTGCCGCGCTCAGGATGCCGTGAAGGGTCATGGGGTGGCCTCGCTTTCCGTTGAAAGCGCCTCGACAACTGGCTGCCACATGAATGGCACGTGCTCCCGGCGCTTCCACATATAAACGGCTGCCCGGTCCAGCGTTCGCTTGGTGCCGTCTAGCCTTCTTGGGGCGAGCTTGTGACTGGATGCGGCGGCGGCGAATGCCTCCACTGTTCCGAACCTGCCCTTGATAAGTTTTGCTGGATACCTCATATCTGCTATCTAACAGTTTGTCAGATACTCGTCAACGGAAAGCTCACGTGACAGCATTACAAGAAATCATTCATCATGAGGGCATGCCTGCAAAACGCCCTCCCAAAGCCTCTGCCGAATATCGCGTTGCATTCGCGCGCCGCCTGGAAGCTGCGCGTGTCGCTGCTGGTTATGAGACCATGCGCGACTTCGCCAAGATTCTAGGCGTAGCAGAGGCCACCTATAGGCGTTGGGAAGCCGCTGAAACTGAGCCAAACCTTTTTCACCTTCAGCGCATTTCCAAGTTAACAAACGTGTCACTCGATACGCTTATATCTGGCGAACGCAGAACCCTCCTCGCATCGTAAGACTTTTACGCCAAGGTGATTCCGCTTTGGTCGTGTTTTTGCATTTTAGCATATAACTTTTTGTTTGACAGCCATCTGCACTTTTGTTAGATGTTCCCCATAGCCACACCGGCAGAGGGAGAACGAAATGACCTACGAAGAATTCACCGCAGAGGTTGCCAGCGCAGAAAACATTCTGAACGCGATGGCAAACTACCCGATGCGCCGCCTGCCCGATGTGGACCTGAACGTCGATGCTTGTGAGTGCGCCGCCCAGATCACCGGCTATGACGCGACCACCGCCAAGATGCTGAACAAGCGTTTTCGCGAAGATGCCGCGCGCCTTGGTCTCGAAATGGCCCGCCGCTCCGCCGCCTAACCCACCCCGCAACCCGCCACATGGGAGAACCGACGATGACCCACGAAGAAACACAAAAGCGCCTCGATGCCATTGCGGCTGCGATGACGGACGCCGGGATCAAGCTGCCGGAGGTGACGCTTCTGCAGAAGTCTGGCGGAAGGTACTCCATGCACCTCAATGCGAAATACGACACCAAGCCCTTCGGCGGAGATAGCTACAAGATCATTTCCGGCGACAGCATTGACGGCCTCCTGACAGCCGCTTCCGACTATATCGCCAGCCTTCCCGACCCCGACACCGCCGCCAAACAGAACTGGCAGAAGAAGCTGGGCGGCGTGATTGACGAAGGCCACGCGCTCAACCTGCCCGATGAAGTCATGTCGCCCCTGCGCCAAGGTTCTCAGGCCATGACCGAGAACCTGCTTGCAGCGCCGGAGGTGACTTCATGAGCGTTGAGCTTATCTCCGATGAGCGCCCCCGCGCCCGAAAGCACCACCGTTGCTTCCATTGCGGCGGATGGATCGTGCCGGGCGAGGCGCACCGCAAGTCTACATGCAAATACGATTACGTTTACAGCCTCCGCATCCACGATGACTGCGAAGCCCTATGGAAGCAATACGAGTCTGACGCTGGATTTAGCTTCTATGATTTTGACGATGGATACCCGCCGATCCGAGAGGAGTGGGGTAATAGTGGCGAGTTCCAGAGCCTCTGCGATTCATACAGGGGAAAATTCCCCGGCCCTGTGACGCGCATGGAGTTCCACGAGCAGATCTCCGACATCAAATGGCGCGACCACCTTGCCGCGCGGGGGATTACAGCATGACCAAGCACCCCCGCCTTCGCCCGATCCCCGGCCAGAGCGACCCGCACGTTGCGCGCCTCGCCAAGTATCGCGCCGACTACCTCATGGCAACGGACGCACAGCGCGACCTGCCACTTCCGGCCCAGATTGAGGCGTTTCTGGAAGTTCTGGAATCCCGCCCGGATTTGGACGCGCGTCTGCTTGTCGAACTTGAACACCGCGTCGGACGGCTGGCGCACATGGAAGGACGGAAGCAATGAAAGAACGAAACGGAGAGAAAGTTGGGGGCGGATTCTTTGTATTCCGCCGGGGCAAGAAGACTAACCGCATATCGGCCAAAAACACATTGCCGTTTGAGCACCCCACATTCGAGGCGGCAAAGACAGAGGCCGAGCGCCTTACATCGCTGCATCAGCGCGAGCGTTTCGCCGTATTCCAGCAAATTCATGTCACGGAGCCGGAGCAATGAACCCTACCCCCCACTATGTCACCTACGCCCTTTATGACGGTGCGCTAGGCCACGCCTGCGACCCGACCGACTTTGACGGGGCATGTGACGCCTACGCAGAGCGCCGCGACGAGGGCCAAGAGGCTTGCGTGTTTCTCATTGAACCGCGCCAACCACGGGACACCGATTGCGGGATCTGTATCGACGTGACCGCCGACGCCGAGGAACGCATTCGCAACCGCTACCGCCAGAAGCGCGGATACCAGATGCCAGCTTGGCTGCGGGAGGTGGCGTGATGCGGGTAACAATGAACGGGCGGACCGACTGGAATGATTTCAGCGTTTCCGCCGAACACCACCCATCGCAGTCGGGCAACTTCATTCTCAGCGTTCACGACAGCGGCGATGCGGAGATTTCCCTCGGGGCTGTTGTCAGCCTGTCGCCGGAAGGCCTGCGCCAGTTCTGCGAGGTCACGCTTGCCATGATCGACGCGACCGAAAGGGAGAAAGACCAATGACTGATCTAACCAAACTCACAACCCCTTTCGGCCTACTCGACAAGGAAACGCAAGACTCGCTCAAAGCGCATGGCGGGCCTTATGAGGTGTTCGGATCTTTCGGGAGATGGATTCCTATTAACCCCCATTGGAGTTGCCAAGTAGCCTACCGCGTCAAGCCATCCCCAGTGGTGGAGACAAGGACGGGGCGGACTGGCCGGGCAACCGATAGCAAATGGCGTCCGCTTCAAGACGAATACCTTGTTCTCGAATGCCCGACCCCCGGCACCTACACCCTCACCCTTCACGACGGAAAGCCCGTCAAGCTGGTATGGGAGGCTGAGTGATGTGGAGTTTCTTTGAATGGCTTAGTGATGAAGCACCTTGGTATGTAATTCCTTCTGTAATCGTTCTCACCTTCGTATTTTTCGGTGCTCTGATGGTCACGAGCTTAATCGCCTTAAGCGCGGGCCTGTGGATCGTTCCCGCTCTCATCTGGATCGTCACCCCCGCCGCATTGATTGTCACGGCATATGTGAAGGACCGGAACAATGATTGACCTCCCACCCTTCGCAGAAATCCGCGACGAGCCGCTGGGGATTGTGAGATGACCCCCGAAACCCTGAGCGCCCCAGGCGCGGAAAAGGAGATGTGAGATGGCAAAAACAACAAAAGCAGGTCAGCGCGTAGGCGACTGGTTTCTGTGGATAGATTCAGAGGTAGTTTCCGCCGCCGATTACCGGCGCATTCCGCTGGTAACGTTGCGAAAGGCTATCAGGGGCGGCGACGTGATTTCAACGGTTGTCGGGACCAAAGAGCTTGCCGCCGAATTGCGAAGCGCAGCCGATCAGATCGACCGGGCGGTGGATCGTGCGGCGGGCGTCGAAGAATCCGACGAGGCCACCCCATGACCCCCGCTGACCGCATAGCCGCCACGCTGGCCCGTAGCGACTTTCTCGCCACCCGTCGCGGGATTGTCTCGACCGATGATCTGCGCAAGTGCCTGCCAGCATATCAGGTGAAGCAGATCGCCGCCTGGAACGCCGCCACGAAGGGAGACCGACATGACTGACACCAGCAGAGAAGCGGTGGAACGGCCCGCATACCTAATCCGTAAAGGTGGGTATTACTATGGTCCAGACAGCCGAGGATATACCACCAGCGCGATACAAGCCGGGCGATATACGTTGGAGGAAGCGCAAAGCATTTCACATCCCAACGGGTGCGAAGGGCCACGAGACGGTATGAGCTTCATTCACGAAGACGGCGTTTCCGATCATGATTGGGTCGCATACCGCGCCCTCCTCACCCGCGCCGAGACCGCAGAGGCGCGGCTGGCCGAGGTGGTGGAGGGCATCACTGAGATTGAACGCCTCTACTACACCGAAGGCAGAGACGCCTCATGGCGGGCCACGCATATGAATGGCGTTGCTCGCGACACCATTGACCGTATCAACGCATTCAGGAAGTGCACTGGGTACTCCCCTGACCTAGCAGCAGGCGGAGATGATTGCGCCAGTTGCGGAAGGCCATACGCTGATCACAAGTCGGGCGGTGGATGATGGTAGTCAACCTAGCCCCACCACGCCCCCATGATTACGAACAGCGCATTATGACCCAGACGCTATCTTGGGCTATGGGCAAGCCGTATCACGAGGGGGTGTGCGACGAATGCTGCCCTGACTTTTCATGCTGCATCTCTGAAATGTTCACAGAAGACAAAGACGAACGGTGGCGCATTTACAGGGAAACAAAAGAACGCCTCGCCAAGATCAAGGGAGAGACCGATGACGAATGAAACACCCTGCCAAACCGAAAAAGCCGACATGATGGACGTCTTCACCCGTGCATTGCGCGGCGCGGATCGCGTGATCGTTGAAACCAAGAACACTCTTGGCAAGATGGACGCGCATTACATCCTCGCCCCAGAACTTATCAAGGCGATTGATGCGCGCGCCGACCACCTCAAGGCCGCTGTGGCGGCGGAGCGGGAGGCTTGCGCGCAGAAGGTGGAAAGCAACCGCGCGCATCTAAACTTTGAAGCAATGCTCAATCTTCTACGAGATACGCCACTCCCGGAGCCAATAGTTACGGCGGTGTCAAACTTACTTGACGGCATCGCCAAAGCCATCCGCGCCCGCACCGACGCCGACCACCTCGCCGCGCTGGAGCAGGTGAAGCGGGAGGCATATGAGCGGGGCGTGAGGGAGGCAGCGCGATGGGTTGCCGGTATCAGCCAAGACGCCGCAAAAACCATCATCGCCTTCCTGGACAAGGAGCCGGGGGCATGAGCGTTAGAGTGCAAATCCCAACAGAGCGCCCATGCGGTGAATGTGGCGTGCGGTTCACCCCTGCTGCGGTGCTGACGTGGCCGGACCCGAAGCGCGATAGATGCCCGGCATGCGCTGATGCATTTCTAAGGCGCATGTTGATACCAATCGACAGGGACGAGCAGGAGACGGGCCAATGACCTATGATTATCTAGCGGAGCAACTGAGCAAGGACGCGTTAGTTTACTCAGGCAGCGATGATATTTCCGACATGGTTGGCAGGGTGTCCAAAGCAGCCCAAGCCATCCGCGACCTGCAAGCGCAGAACGCCAAGCTGCGGGCGGCGCTGCACGCTGTCGAGACTGAAATCAGCAGCGAGGAAACGTGGAACCCAAATATATCGCAGATCACCAAATCTGCCCTGGAGGACACCCCATGAACGACATGCTGGACCGGGTCAAGGAAGCCCAGGCTATTGCTGACGGCGAGCGCGACAATCTCTTGGATGCGATCGCGGCGCTTGTGGTCGCAGGACAAATGACCGTCATGCCCCGAAACGACAACATGATCCACAAGCCGGTGATCCTGTTGTCTAAGCGCATGTATGACCGGCTGCTGGAGAAACATGGCCGAGAGGACGCCCCATGAACAAGCAAGCACTGATAGACCTGCGGGACAAGGTGAAGGCGGGGAAGGATGAACACGATATGTTTTGCCCGATGTGGCATGAAGTCGGGCTTTGCACTTATGCAGAATGCGCGATGAACGGTTCTCTGGACTCAGCTCTTTACCTTCACGAGGCGCTGTTGCCGGGGTGGGATATCCAGATCGTAACATATGAAGATGATACTTTCGAGGCGTCAGTTGCGCGTCCGCTTAAATGCAAGACTTTCGATGGTGTCGCCACCTCAATGGCCCGCGCGTGGCTGATCGCCATCCTTGAAGCACTGATAGCGGAGGCCGAGTGAGATGATTGCATACCACGGAGGCCCGCCGGGGCTGCACGTCGGGCAACGGATTTTGCCGCCAATTAAGACAGGCGTCGCATCGACTGCGAGCTACGGGGCAAAGGGAGTATGTGATCCATCCAAAGTCTACGTCACCCCGTTGCCGTCCGCCGCCGCAATGTTCGCCAGCATGCACCCAAGCGGCGATGGGCGTGTCTACAAAGTCGAGACAGAGGGCGAAGTTCAATACGATCCAGACTGCTCTGAGATTGGCCTGTCCTACTCGTGCGATGCGGCGAGAATTGTTGGCCGCGTAAGGGTCAAGCGAAAGACCATGACGCGGATTCGCAAGATGATGATGGAGGCCGAGTGAGATGGCAGAAGAATGGGGACCGTGGATTACACACAATGGAATGCCCCACCCACTTCCGGGCGGAACTCTTGTCATAGTCCAGCATTTGGATGGACTTGTAACCGAAGCAGTCACTAAGGGCCGCCCCCCTCTTCCTGATGAGGTTGATTGTTGGGATTGGAGTGATTGCGAGGCGAAGCGGTGCAGGGAGGCCAAAATCATCCGCTACCGCATCCGACGCCCACGCGGCCTGACGATCTTGCAAGATCTGATCGAACAGCTGCCAGAGACAGTGGAGGCCTGACCGATGACCACGCACGAAAAGGCGCGAGAGCTTGTGAAGGAGGACAATATGCTAATCGCAATTGACGCCAGCCGGATTGAGCGGCTTGAAGATGAGCTAAGGAAGCTGCGCGCCGCCCTCGACGGGGCGACCATCAAGCCAAGGCCGGAATGGATCAAAATATCCGAAGCGGCGGAAGCCTTGGGGGTTTCGACCGACACCATCCGGCGCAAGGTTGCATCCGGTGAAATCGACGCGAAGGGGAGCGGCAAGACAAGGCGAGTGCGGCTTTAATCCAGCCGCTTCGCTATGTCTTCAGCCGTTTCACGAAAATAGGTGTTGCTCAATATGCGCAGATCCCGATGCCCGCTAATCTTCGCCAGTGTCAAAACGTCCACCTTCCGCGCCAGCTTGGTCAGAGCATAGGCGCGGGAATCGTGGAACCGCAGCCCTTCAACTTGCGCTTTGGATCTGACCGCACGGAACAGCGCGTCAAGCTGGCGGCTGGTCAATCCGAACACGGGGTCAGTTCCCGGCAAGGCGCGCAGAAGCGCAACAGCATCCGCAGTCATAGGCACATCGCGCGACCGCCCGTTTTTCGTCATGGGCAGATGCGCAACCCGACGATCCAGATCGATGTTATCCCATGTCAGGCCGATTATCTCACCGGCCCGCATAGCCGTCTCGCAGGCAAAGCGGAAGGAGTGGAACATGCGCCCAGAGGCCGTGGCAAGGTCTGTGCCAGCCACATACTGCATCCGTTCGATCTCGGCCTCAGTGGGCAGCCTGTCGCGCGGGGGCGGCTCTGTAGGCTTCCTGACGCCTGTCATGGGGTTGGACTGCATCAACCCCCATTCCTCGCGCGCCTGACGCAGCACAGCGCCGAGAAGCCCCATTTCCCGGCGAACAGATCCGGGCGCAACCTCACGCAGCCTGTCGTCGCGCCAGCTTGCTACGTCGCGCGCCTCGAACTCGCCCAACCGGTGATGCCCGATTTCCCGCTGCATCCGCTCAAGGCGAAGAACCTCCCAACGGTGGCCGCGCCTGGATGGGGAAACCTCGCGCGCGTATCGGTCAAGAAGATCAGCCAGCCGCATAGCCGCCGCGACCTTTTCGCCGTTCATGATTTTGAATTCTTCGCGCGCCGCCCAATCCTTGGCCTGCTGGCGAGTCGGGAATACCTTGGATTTGCGAATCCCGCGACGATCAATGAACGCGCGCCAGCTATCTTTATGCTTTCGGATGGATGCCATTTTCTCGCACGGTGTGGGCAATGTGCGAGAAGGTGTGCGCGATTCTGCGCTATCGTTGCAAGCAATAAATCACAATGCGCTGTGCATGGCGCTTATTTTGCTACAAAATGCGCTTTATCTAGCGGCAAAATTATGAAAAGATGGTGCCCAAGGCGAGACTCGAACTCGCACGGTATTGCTACCGGGGGATTTTGAATCCCCTGCGTCTACCATTCCGCCACTTGGGCCCGGTTCGAGGTTCTACCCAAGCCATGCGACCGCGTCCAGTGCCCTCGCGCCGTTTTTTACGTCGCCCCTGCCCTCCGGCCTTGACCCCACCCCGCGCACATGGTCGAAGACCTCACCCTTGAGACAAGCAGGCACGGCCAACATGCTCAGACGCCTCTATGACTGGACGATCCGCATGTCCGAGCACCCCCGCGCCCTCTGGGTGCTGGCGCTGATCTCCTTTATCGAAAGCTCGGTCTTTCCGATCCCGCCGGACGTGCTGATGATCCCGATGATCCTGGCCCGCCCCTCGCGGGCCTGGCTGGTGGCGCTGGTGGCTCTGGTCGCTTCGGTGCTGGGCGGGCTTCTGGGCTATGCCATCGGCGCGCTGGCCTATGAACAACTGGGGCTGCCCATCCTGCAATCGCTGGGCAAGGCCGACGCCGTGTCCGAATTCAACACCCGCTTCAACGACTTCGGCTTCTGGGCCGTGCTGACCGCCGGGGTCACGCCCTTCCCCTACAAGGTCATTACCATCATGTCGGGCTGGACGGGGATGCCTCTGGCGACCTTCATCGCCACCTCGATCCTGGCGCGCGGCCTGCGCTTTTACCTCGTGGCGGCGCTTTTGTGGAAATTCGGCACTCCGATCCGCGACTTCATCGAGCGCCGCCTCGGCCTGCTCACGATTCTGTTCGTTGCATTGCTCTTTGGCGGCTTCTATCTGGTACGTCACCTATGACCCTTCACCGGCGCACCCTCTTTCTGCTCGCTGCAGGCGGTTCGGCTCTGATGATGCTGGGCGCGCTCGGCTTTCAGTATATCGGCGCGATGCCGCCCTGCGATCTGTGCTACTGGCAGCGTTACCCGCATATTGTAGCCGTCGCTCTCGGCCTGCTTGCTTTTCTTCTGCCCCGCGCGGCGCTGCTGCCCCTGGCCGTTCTGGGCGCGATCGCAACCGTCACCACCGCCGCCATCGGCTTCTACCATACCGGGGTCGAGCGCGACTGGTGGGAAGGCCCCGCGGCCTGCACCTCCGCGGACGTCTCCGGGCTCAGTTCCGATCAGCTCTTCGACCGGATCATGGCCGCGCCCATCGTGCGCTGCGATGAAGTCCCCTGGGAGATGTTCGGCCTCTCGATGGCCAGCTGGAACACCCTCGCCTCCCTCCTCCTCGCCGCGCTCTGGATCATGGCCGCGCGCCGGACGTGAACGGGACCGAGATCGCGGCCCGATCGCGCGTCTCGCGCCATTCTGTACGAAACTCTGCGCCAGCGCCCCGAAACCCGTACAAGACCGGCGTACAAACCGGACATTTCGTACACAGCTGAAGCCGCTCAGCCCCCGGACTTCCGGGTGTTGAGAAGCAGGCTGGTTTCCGAGCTGGCGATACCGTCGAATTTCCGGATCTGGCCCAGGATCACGTCGAACGCCTCCAGCGTGTCGGTGCCGATCTCGACGATCAGATCCCAGCGGCCATTGGTGGTATGCACCGCGTGCACGGCTCTCAACCCATTGATCTGGCGTATGATTCTATCCGTCCCGCGCCCCTCGATCCCGATCATCATCAGCCCGCGCACCGGATCGCGCGCTGCATCGCCCCTCAGGACCACGGTGAATCCGACGATCTCACCGGCCTGCTTCAGCCGCTCGATGCGCGCCCGCACCGTCGTGCGCGACACCTCCAGCATCGCCGCCAAATCCGAAAGCGACGCCCGCGCATCATGACGCAAGGCGGAAATCAGGTTGCGATCAGTCTCGTCCATTTTGCAGAAATCCGTGTCCGTTTCGCGCAGTATCTACTCTATTTGTGCAAATTGCCCGCTTCAATTCAACTCATTTCGGAGGAATCTTAAGGCAACCTGAACAATCCGAGTGCTCCCATGACCCCGAAGACATGCATCCTCATCGGTGCTCCCGTCGATAGCGGCAAGGACCGCCAAGGCTGCCTGATGGGCCCCGACGCCTACCGCGTCGCCGGTCTGCCCGCCGCTCTGACCGAGCTTGGCCACACCACCCGCGACCTTGGCAACCTCACCCCCGATCCCGTCTCTGCACCGGATGACCTGCCTGCCCACCTGCACGCCCCTGCGCAGACCATCGGATGGACCCAATCCATTGCAAAACAAGCGGAAATTTCGGTTTCCCAAGGTGTGCCGATCTTCCTTGGCGGCGATCATGCACTCTCGCTCGGCTCGGTCTCCGGGGTCGCCAACCACGCCGCCGCACAGGCGCGCCCGCAATTCGTGCTCTGGCTCGACGCCCATAGCGATTTCCACACGCCTCAAAGCAGCGCCTCGGGCAACCTGCATGGTACCCCCCTCGCCTATGTCACTGGAAACAATGGGTTTACCGGCTTTCCCAAGCTCTCCAACCCGATCCCCGAGGAGAATATCTGCATCCTCGGCCTGCGCTCCGTCGACGGCCCCGAGCGCGACATCCTTCAACGCACCCGTATCCGCCGCCACGACATGCGCGAGATCGACGAGACCGGGATCGCCAAACCCCTCGCCGCATTCCTCGCCCATGTCGCCAGGGCCAACGGCATGCTGCACGTGTCGCTCGATGTCGATTTCCTCGACCCCGCCATCGCCCCCGCCGTCGGCACCACCGTCCCCGGCGGCGCCACCATCCGCGAGGCGCATCTGGTTATGGAGATGATCTGCGACAGCGGGCTGATGACCTCGCTCGACCTCGTAGAACTCAACCCGTTTCTCGATGATCGCGGCCGAACCGCGCAGGTGATGGTGGACCTGACCGCCTCGGCGTTTGGCCGCCGTGTCTTTGACCGCCCCACGCAAGCCTTTGCCTGAAAAGGATAAATCTCATGCCGCATATCCCCCCTTCCGACAAGGCGCTGGTGCCTTTCGTCTCGGTCGAGAACATGATGAAGCTCGTGCATCACATCGGAATCGAACCGATGCTGCGCGGCCTGGCGGAATATATCGAACAGGATTTCCGCCGCTGGGACCTGTTCGACAAGACCCCTCGCATCGCAAGCCACTCCGCCGAAGGCGTGATCGAACTGATGCCGACCTCTGATGGCGAGGTCTACGGTTTCAAATACGTGAACGGCCATCCCAAGAACACCAGCGCGGGCCTGCAGACCGTCACCGCCTTCGGCCTTCTGGCCAATGTCGGCAATGGCTACCCGGTGCTGCTCTCCGAAATGACCGTGCTCACCGCCCTGCGCACCGCGGCGACCTCGGCGATGGTGGCGAAATACCTCGCCCCCAAAGGCGCCGACACGATGGCGATGATCGGCAATGGCGCGCAATCCGAGTTCCAGAGCCTCGCCATGAAGGCGATCTGCGGCGTCAAATCCGTGCGTCTCTGGGATATCGATCCGGCCGCCACGCGCAAGGCTGCCCATAATCTCAAGGGCTTGGGGCTCGATGTTCATCTGTGCAGCAGCGCCGAAGACGCGATGGAAGGCGCACAGATCATCACCACCTGCACCGCCGACAAGCAATATGCCACGATCCTCACCGACAACATGGTCGGCGCGGGCGTGCATATCAACGCCATCGGCGGCGACTGCCCCGGCAAGACGGAACTCGCCCCCGGCGTGCTGCACCGCGCCGAAATCTTCGTCGAATATCCCGAACAGACCCGGATCGAGGGCGAGATCCAGCAGCTCGCGGCCGATCACCCGGTCACCCAGATCTGGGAAGTCATCAACGGCAGCAAGCCGGGGCGCAGCAGCGCCGAACAGATCACGCTGTTCGACAGTGTCGGCTTCGCCATCGAGGATTTCAGCGCCCTGCGCTATATCCGCGATCATATCGGCGGCACCGATCTCTACCTCGAACTCGACCTGCTGGCCGACCCCGACGATCCGCGCGATCTTTTCGGGATGCTCAACCGCGCCGCCCCCTGAAGCCGGCGATCGCCCAAGAAAAAAGGGGCGCCCTTGGACGCCCCTGAGGTTCACGAGATCGGGCTCACTATTTGTACCGCCCGGTTTCTGCCTGCGGCCCGATCCGCGCAGGGCGAGCGCACCCGCCCCGGAAAAGGATGGACGAAGCCATTAGTCCGCCCCATCCTGTGGCTTCGGGACCGCGGGCCGCCTGTACAGGCCCGCTGGTCCCTACGCGCCCCCCGTCAGGGGCGCGATCTTTCAGCTACACCCGCTTGTCGCACCGCAGGTGTTGCACTTCATGCAGGTGCCGTTGCGCACCAGCGTATAGTTCCCGCATTCGCCGCAGGCCTCGCCTTCGTAGCCCTGCATGCGCGCCTTGGTGGCGGCATTCATCGTCAGGCTGCCCGAGGCCACGGCCGTCGTGGTGGTCGAGCTGGCGCTATATGAGGCCGTCGCGCTCGCGGTCTCAGGCACCAGCGTCTGCAATGCCTGAACCGGATCACCACCCGCCGCCGCCATCCTCGACTGGCCGCCATTCAGCACCACCAGTTCCTGGGGCAGGCGCTTGCGCAGATAGCCGGTCGAGCTGATCTGCTTGAGCACCTCCAGCGAACGCGATGCAGCGGCGTCGCTCATCTCGCTCACGTTCGACACGCCTTCTTCCTCGCCGCGGCCCAGATCGTCAAAGGACGCGCCCTGGGGCTTCACATGGGCCAGATCGGTGCGATCCAGGTAGCTGACCGCCAGTTCGCGGAAGATATAGTCCAGGATCGAGGTCGCGTTCTTGATGCTGTCATTGCCCTGCACCATGCCCGCGGGCTCGAACTTGGTGAAGGTGAAGGCATCGACGAATTCCTCGAGCGGCACACCATATTGCAGGCCGACCGACACGGCGATGGCGAAATTGTTCATCATCGCCCGGAAACCGGCACCTTCCTTGTGCATGTCGATGAAGATCTCGCCAAGATTGCCGTCTTCATATTCACCGGTGCGCAGATAGACCTTGTGGCCCCCCACGATCGCCTTCTGGGTATAACCCTTGCGGCGTTCGGGCATCTTTTCACGGTGCGACTTGACGATTTCCTTGACGATCACCTTCTCGATGACCTTTTCGGCCAGAACGGCGGCCTTCTCCTGCGTGGATCCGCTTTCCAGGATCTCGGCGGCTTCGTCATCATCCTCGACCAGCGACGATGCCAGCGGCTGGCTCAGCTTGGAGCCGTCGCGGTAGAGCGCATTCGCCTTCACCCCGAGCGACCAGCTCAGCTCATAGGCCTTCTGGCAATCCTCGATGGTGGCATCGTTGGGCATGTTGATCGTCTTCGAGATCGCCCCCGAGATGAAGCTCTGCGCCGCCGCCATCATGTAGATATGGCTGTCCACGCTCAGATACCGCTTGCCCTTCTTGCCGCAGGCATTGGCGCAATCGAAGATGTGGTAGTGCTCTTCGCGCAGATGCGGCGCACCTTCCAGCGTCATGGTCCCGCAGACATGGTCGTTGGCGGCTTCGATATCTGCCTTGGAGTAACCAAGATGCGCCAGCATGTCGAAGGTCGGATCGTTCAGCTTCTGCGCCGGGATCCCCAGCACATTGGTGCAGAACGCCTCGCCCAGGGTCCACTGGTTGAAGACGAAACGGATATCGAAGGCCGAGCCGAGCGCACCGTCGATCTTCTCCAGCTCGTTGGGGCCGAAACCGTGGCCGACCAGCGAGGTGTGATTGATCCCCGGCGCGTTGCCGATGGTGCCGTGACCGACCGCGTAGCTAACGATCTCCTCGATCTGCGCAGAGCCATAGCCCAGTTTTTCAAGGGCGGCGGGCACCGACTGGTTGATAATCTTGAAGTAGCCGCCACCGGCCAGCTTCTTGAATTTGACCAGCGCGAAATCGGGCTCGATCCCGGTGGTGTCGCAATCCATCACCAGCCCGATCGTGCCGGTCGGCGCGATCACGGTGGACTGGGCATTGCGATAGCCGTGCGTCTCGCCCAGCTTCAGTGCCTCGTCCCAGCTGGCCATCGCCAGATCGACAAGCCGCGGGTCGGGACAGTTGGCCAGGTCCAGCGGCACCGGCTTCACCTCCAGCCCCTCATAACCCTCGGTCGCGCCGTAAGCGGCGTTGCGGTGGTTGCGGATGACGCGGAGCATGTGTTCGCGGTTGCGCTTGTAGCCCGCGAAGGGGCCCAGTTCCCCGGCCATTTCGGCGCTGGTGGCATAGGCCACGCCGGTCATGATCGCCGTCAGTGCACCACACAGCGCGCGACCCTCGGCGCTGTCATAACCAAAACCCATGTTCATCAGCAGCCCGCCGATATTTGCATAGCCCAGGCCAAGGGTGCGGAAATCAAAGCTGCGCTGCGCGATCTCCTTGGAGGGGAACTGCGCCATCATCACCGAGATTTCCAGCGTCACGGTCCAGACCCGCGTGGCGTGCATGTAGCTGTCGGCGTCGAACGCCCCGTCATGGAAGAACTGCAACAGGTTCATCGAGGCCAGGTTGCAGGCCGTGTCATCGAGGAACATATATTCCGAACAGGGGTTCGATCCGCGGATCTCGCCATCTTCCGGGCAGGTATGCCAGGCGTTGACAGTATCATGATACTGGATGCCCGGATCGGCGCAGGCCCAGGCCGCGTGGCCCACATCCTCCCAGAGGTCGCGCGCCTTGATCGTCTTGGCGACGCTGCCATCGGTACGGTTCAGCAAGGCCCAGTCGTCATCGTTCTCGACCGCCTTGAGGAACGCATCCGTCACCCGGATCGAGTTGTTCGAGTTCTGCCCCGAGACGCTGGCATAGGCCTCGGAATCCCAGTCGGTGTCATAGGTCGGGAACTCGATGCTGCCGTAGCCCTGGCGCGCATAATCCAGCACGCGCTTGATATAGGTTTCCGGGATCTTCATCTGCTTGGCGCCGCGGATCGCCGCCTTCAGCGACTCGTTCTTCTTGGGGTCGACGGAATCCTCGCTGCTGCCATCCCATTCGCGGATCGCCGCGAAAATCTCGTTCAGGCGCTGTTCGTGGATCTTGGAGCCGGCCACGATCGAGGCAACCTTCTGCTCTTCCTTGACCTTCCAGTTGATGAACTCCTGGATATCCGGGTGGTCGGCGTCGCAGATCACCATCTTGGCCGCGCGCCGCGTGGTGCCGCCCGACTTGATCGCGCCCGCCGCACGGTCGCCGATCTTGAGGAAACCCATCAGCCCCGACGACTTGCCGCCGCCCGACAGGGCCTCGCCCTCGGCGCGCAGGCTCGAGAAGTTGGTGCCGGTACCCGAACCGTATTTGAACAGGCGGGCCTCGCGCACCCACAGATCCATGATGCCGCCTTCGCCCACCAGGTCGTCACCGACCGACTGGATGAAACATGCATGGGGCTGCGGGTGCTCATAGGCGCTGCTCGATCTGGTCAGTTCGCCCGTCTGGTAATCCACATAGTAATGGCCCTGGCTGGGACCGTCGATGCCATAGGCCCAGTGCAGGCCCGTGTTGAACCATTGCGGAGAGTTGGGCGCCGCCATCTGGCGCGCCAGCATGTAGCGCATCTCGTCGAAATAGGCGCTCGCATCCTCTTCGGTGGTGAAATAGCCACCCTTCCAGCCCCAATAGGCCCAGGCCCCGGCCAGACGGTCGAACACCTGCTTGGCGCTGGTTTCGCCGCCGAAACCGTCATTGTCCTTCGCGGGGGCCGAGCGCCACAGGAACTCCGGCACACCCTTTTCCTTGATCGGGGTGCTCTTGTTGGGCACGCCCGCCTTGCGGAAATACTTCTGCGCGATCACGTCGCTGGCCACCTGGCTCCAGCCGGCGGGCACTTCGACCTCATCCAGCCTGAAAACGATGGTTCCGTCGGGATTGCGGATTTCGGAACTCGTGGTCACGAAGTTCAGCTCCGAATATGCGTCCTGCCCTGCCTTGGTGAATTTTCTTTCGATCTTCATTGTCTTGCTGCCCCATGTTCAGCGTTTCACTTCGAGCCTACCGCCCCCGTGGCTTCGTCAAGCCGCGGCCATTCGCGGGAACTCACCCCCGTCCTGCGCCGAACAATACGGCGCAAGCGATCCATCCCGGCACGTCCGGGCTGTGTTCTGGAGTTCTGTCCCATTCCGGCGTTCGCACACTATATGTTGTGGCTTGCTGACCGGCCCCCACAATCTGACGTATCTAGCCATAGAGGGTCAACGTAATTTTTGCCGATTTTTCGCAAAAATAATGTTGACCTTCCGGGCACCCTGCCCACGGGTCACACCCCCGTGATTCATTCGGCTCGCCGACCCTTCTCGGCGCAACCCAAGGGCGAGGTCGGAAAGCAACCATATTCAAGGCGCTTAGGGCGTTTTCCTCATGCCCACGGTGGCGGCCTTGACGGATTGACGGCGGCGATCCGGCCTGTGAACGCGCCTCGCGCGCCTGCGCTCAAATGTCCCGGCGAGTTGCACAATCGCCCCACTCAGCCGCGTCTCATGCGCGTAAATGCAATGATGGGTTGGTTTGCGGACGGTCACGCCGCGCTATGGGTGAGTCTTTCGGCTGGCTTTCCGGCATGCCTTGGCACGCTCGTGCGATCGCGCCTGTGCCGCGCGGGTACGGCATCCGCCCTGCCCTGACACCGGTGGAAAGTGATTGGTCGGGGCGGCGAGATTCGAACTCACGACCCCCTGTACCCAAAACAGGTGCGCTACCAGACTGCGCTACGCCCCGGACCGGCCCCGTATCTACTCTGGCGTTATGAAATTGAAAACCCCTAACAGGGCCATGCCGCAAGATCGGGATCGACCGATGGGTGACGCATCTGGCTGCCTTCGGCGATGCCCAGCTGGCGCGCCATGCCGCCGTTGATCTCAAGCACGAACTGAATGGCATCGCCCCCCATCTTGGGACGCAGATCATGCGGCTGGGCATTCTGATGAATGCGCGTGACCGTGCCGGTCTCGTCCATGAAGATCATGTCGAGGGGAATCAGCGTGTCCTTCATCCAGAACCCGACCCGCTTTGGCGCCGGGTAGACGAAAAGCATCCCCGCGCTGCGCGCCAGGCTGTCGCGATTCATCAGGCCCTTGGCGCGCGAAGGCGCATCATCCGCGAGTTCAACGGTGAATCGCGCCTGCCCCCAATCGCCGCGCAGCGCCACCTGGTCATCTCGGCAGACACCACCGGCCAGGGCCGGCAGCGCAAGGACGACCAGAAGAACACTGAAGATCAGGCTTTGGATTGCTTTACGGCCATTTCCCATCCACACACCTCCGTGGCCATGCGGCCACGCTTACCTTCTATGACGCGCATCGCCAGCGCCTCTCCGGGCTGCAGATCAGCCAGCCCCGAACGGCGCAGGACTTCGACATGGACGAATACATCCTCGTCCCGTCCGAAGGTATTGGCAAAGCCAAATCCCTTTCCCTTGTCGAACCATTTGACGCGCGCCGGCTCCAACGGAGCGGCGCGGATCACCTCCGGATCGATCTCGTCGAGATCCGAAAGCCCGGTGCCTTCGCTGTCATCCGGTGGTTCGATGGAATGTACTTCGACAGCCTGGATACCACGATCGGTATCCTGAACGTCGATCTCCACACCGGCCCGGTCAGCGACCGAGCTTTGCCCAAAATTGCGCAATACATTGGCGTGCAACAAGATATCAGGACCGCCTTCATCGGCGATGACAAAACCGAAACCCTTTACGGGGTCAAACCACTTAACACGTCCTTTTATCCTACGTGTGATTTCATTTTCTTTGGTCACTTCATTCCTACCCAAAACAGTCTTTATCCCCCAAGACTACTTGAAGTTTTGCGACACATCCGCACAGAGTTGCAAGCAGAAAATCCATTTGTATTCAGGGTCTTGCATTTTACGAAACGTGAACGTCAAGGGTTCAGACGTTGAATTTCCCATTCGTTTTCAGGACCTTCACGGCGCCAGACAAACCTGTCATGCAGGCGAAAAGCACCATCAGCCCAGAATTCCATTTCCACCGGTTCCAGGCGAAAGCCACCCCAGAAATCCGGCCTCGGCGGATTCGTGCCTTTCTGAGCGGTGATCTTCGCGACCCGCGCCATCAGCGCGCCGCGCGACTCCAGGGGTTGGGACTGATGCGACGCCCAGGCCCCCAAACGGCTCTTGAGCGAACGCGACGCGAAATATGCATCCGCCGCTGCACCATCCTCGCGCGTGACATTTCCGCGGATACGCAATTGGCGGCGCAGCGACTTCCAGTGAAGCACCAGAGCGGCCCGCCCCGAATGCTCCAGCTCGCGCCCCTTGGCGCTCTGGTAATTGGTATAGAACCAGAACGCATCGGCGCTGATTTCCTTCAGCAGAACCATGCGCACATTTGGCAGGCCGTCTTGATCCACCGTCGCCAGCGCCATCGCGTTGGGGTCATTGATCTCGCTCTTCGTGGCTTCGTCGAGCCATTCCCGCGCGATCACGAAAGGGTCGTCGCCCGCGAATATTCCAGTTCTGTCCATCACCTTCACCGCCCGCTTTCTTTCGGCGCTAGGCGCCTAGTCCGATCCGGGCACGGACACAACCACCGACACCCGAGAACCTCGCGTCATTCCCTTGTCCCTTGATGCCTTACCGGCGATCGCCTAAAGGGAACCTCAAACTGCATGTTGGGCCGAGGTCAAGAAATGTCAAATTCACTGATGGCGGGAAAGCGCGGCCTGATCATGGGCCTTGCAAATGACAAGTCGATCGCCTGGGGCATCGCCAAGGCATGCGCCGATGCGGGCGCCGAGCTTGCGTTCTCCTATCAGGGCGAGGCACTGAAGAAACGGGTCGGCCCGCTGGCCGAGCAGCTTGGCTCCACGGTCGTGCTGCCCTGCGATGTCGGCGACATGGATTCGGTCGAGGCGCTGTTCGCCGAGCTGGAAAAGACATGGGGCAAGCTCGACTTCGTCGTTCACGCCATCGGCTTCTCGGACAAGAGCGAACTGCGCGGCCGATATGTCGATACCAGCCGTGACAATTTCCTCAACACGATGGACATCTCGGTCTATTCATTCACCGCCATCGCGCAGCGTGCCGAAAAGATCATGGCCGAGGGCGGCGCCATGCTGACCCTGACCTATTACGGCGCCGAACAGGTCATGCCGCATTACAACGTCATGGGTGTTGCCAAGGCCGCGCTCGAAGCCAGCGTGATGTATCTGGCCGAGGATCTGGGCAAGGACGGCATTCGCGTCAACGCCATCAGCGCCGGGCCGATCAAGACCCTGGCCGCGAGCGGCATCGGCGACTTCCGCTATATCCTGAAATGGAACGAGCTGAATTCGCCACTGCGCCGGAACGTGACCACCGAGGACGTCGGCAAGGCCGCGCTTTACCTGCTCAGCGATCTCGGCAGCGGCACCACGGGCGAGGTCCTGCATGTGGATGCCGGGTATCACGTCGTCGGCATGAAGGCCGTGGACGCGCCCGACATCGACAAGACCTGACCGGCGCGTCGATGCCGGAATTGATCGACATCACCGCCCTGCTCGCCTTCAACCTGGCCATCATGGGTGCGCTGGTCTCGCCCGGACCAGCCCTGCTCGCGATGCTGCGCACGGCGCTTGGCGCCGGGCGGCGCGCGGGCTTCCTCTGCGGGCTCGGGCTGGCCTTCGGCGCGACGCTCTGGAGCCTGCTCGCAGTTCTGGGACTGAGCGCGATCTTTGCTGTCGCGCCCTGGGCCTTTGTTGCGCTCAAGATCGCGGGCGGGCTTTATCTTGCGTGGTTCGCCTTCATGCTCTGGCGTCAGGCCGATCGCCCCGCACAGGCAGACCTGCCCGGCGGGCTCAGCGGCTTTCGCCTCGGGCTGGTCACAAACCTCGCCAATCCCAAGGCAGTGGTCTTCATCGCGGCGATCTTCACCACCGTATTTCCGGCCATGCCGACCGGCGCCGAGGCCGTGCTGGTTGTGCTAAATCACCTGGCGCTCGAGATCCTGTTCTACAGCCTTCTGACGGTAGGCCTTGGAATTGCCGCGGTCCGCATCGTCTATCTCAAGTGCAAAGCCCTGTTCGACCGCGCCGCCGCCGCCCTTCTGGGGGTGATGGCGCTGCGCATCGCCACCTGACGCCAGCCTGAAAGGACACCTCTCATGACCGACCGCCTGCCGCACGAAAAGGGCTTCCATGTCAGCTGGGACCAGATTCACCGCGACGCCCGCGCCCTGGCGTGGCGGCTTCAGGATGTCGCCCCCGAAAACGGCGAATGGCGCGCCGTGGTCGCGATCACCCGTGGCGGCATGGCCCCGGCGATGATCGTCGCGCGCGAACTCGACATCCGCACCGTCGATACGATCAGCGTGAAATCCTACAACCATCAAACCCAGGCCGCCGCGCAGGTCATCAAATCGCCCGACAGCGCCCTCGTCGGCGATGGCGAAGGCGTGCTCATCGTCGATGACCTCGTCGATACCGGACGCACGCTCGAAGTGGTGCGCAAGCTGATGCCCAAGGCCCATGTGGCGACGGTCTATGCAAAACCGATGGGCCGGGACATGGTCGATACCTTCGTGACCGAGGTCAGCCAGGACACCTGGATCTTCTTCCCGTGGGACATGGCGCTGCAATATGTCGAACCCTATCGCGGCGCCTGAGCGAATCACGCGCCCCAACCGGAGACCCGCATGACAACCCTGCCCCGCACCGCGACCACCTTTGCGCCTCCGGTGATGGAAGCGCGCCGCTGGCTCGAAGGGGTGACGTTCCCGCCCGAGCGCCCGCTGATCAATGTCAGCCAGGCCGCGCCGCTCGACCCGCCGCCCGACGCCCTGCGCCAGGTGATCGCCGAAGCCGCGCTTTCGGACCCGCAGGCGCATCTTTACGGCCCGGTCCTGGGCCGGCCCGATCTGCGCGCGGAAGTCGCGACACAATGGAGCAGCGCCTATGGTGGCACTATTTCGGACACGCAGGTCGCCATCACGTCAGGCTGCAACCAGGCGTTCTGCGCCGCCATGGTCACGCTCTGCGCCGAGGGCGACGAGGTAATCCTCCCGACGCCCTGGTATTTCAATCACAAGATGTGGCTCGACATGATCGGCGTCCACACCACGCCGCTGCCCGCCGGGGCCGAGCTTCTGCCCGATCCGGACGAGGCCGCGCGCCGCATTACCCCCCGCACCCGCGCCATCGTGCTTGTGACCCCCAACAATCCCGGCGGCGTCGAATATCCCGCCGACCTGGTCCGAGCCTTCTACATGCTGGCCAAGGAGCGCGGCCTTGCGCTGGTGATCGACGAGACCTACCGCGATTTCGACGCCCGTTCAGGCGCGCCGCACGATCTTTTCACCGATCCCGACTGGGCCGACACGCTGATCCAGCTTTATTCCTTTTCCAAGGCCTACCGGCTGACCGGCCACCGTGTCGGCGCGATGGTCGCCGGACCCGACCGCCTCGCAGAGGCCGAAAAGTTCCTCGACAGTGTCACCATCTGCCCCAATCAGCTGGGCCAGATCGCGGCGCTCTGGGGGATGCGCAACCTTGGCCAGTGGCTGGCGGGTGAGCGCGCCGAGATCCTAGACCGGCGCGCCGCGATCCACGACAACATGCCCGCCATCACAGAGCAGGGCTGGGAACTGATGGGCTGCGGCGCCTATTTCGCCTATCTGCGTCACCCCTTCGCGATGGCCTCGGATGAACTGGCCCGGAAACTGGTGCAGGAGGCCGGAATCCTTCTGTTGCCCGGCACCATGTTCCAGCCCGCGGGCGCGCCTTCGGCCGCGCAGGAACTGCGCCTCGCCTTCGCCAATGTCGACCGCGGCGAAATCGGCAGCCTGTTCGCGCGGCTGGCGGGGCTTGGCTGGCCTCTTGCTCCTCAGACGGCCAGCGCGTAGACAGTCCCGAACCTTAATGTTCCAAGCCGTCTGACAGGGGGCCGCATGGCAGCCAGAAGCATCTCGAAAACGCTTGTGTGGATCCTGATGGGTCTGTTGATCCTCGGTCTCGGGGGCTTTGGCGCAACCAATTTCTCGGGCTCCGTCTCGAATGTGGGCCGGGTCGGCGATGCCGAGATACCGGTCGACGATTACGCCCGCGCCCTCCAGAACGAGATTCGCGCCCGCGAAGCCGAACGCGGCGAGGCGATGACCTTTCAACAGGCCCGCGAACAGGGCATCCCCGACAGGGTTCTTTCCCAACTGGTCGCCACGGCCGCATTCGATCACGAGACCTCGCGCCTCGGCATCTCGATCGGCGATGAGAACCTGCGCGATCAGATCGTGGATATTCAGGCATTTCAGGGGATCAACGGCAATTTCGACCGCGAGGCCTACAAGTTCGCGCTGGATCGCGCCGGTCTGAGCGAATCCGAGTTCGAGGACGACATGCGCCGCGAAACCGCCCGCGCGCTCGTTCAAAGCGCCGCAATGTCCGGCCTCGCCATGCCCGAAAGCTACAAGGACACGCTGCTGACCTATCTCGCCGAGGAGCGCGACGTCACCTTCGCGACTCTGGGGCGCGCCGATCTGGCGACCGGCCTGCCGGAACCTACCGAGGAAGAGCTGCGCGCCTATCACCAGAGCCACCTGCCGCAGTTCACCACGCCCGAAACCAAGCGCATCGCCTATGCCCTGCTGACGCCCGAGATGATCATCGACAGCGTCGAGGTGGATGAACAGACCCTGCGCGAGGCCTATGACGACCAGATCGAGGAATTCCGCCAGCCCGAACGTCGGCTTGTGGAACGGCTAGCCTTCCCCGACACCGCGGCCGCCGAGGCCGCTCTGGAACGGATCGAAAGCGGCGATTCCGATTTTGAAACCCTGGTCTCGGAACGTGGCCTCGATCTTGTGGATGTCGACCTCGGTGACGTTGCGCGCGACGATCTCGGCGCGGCGGCCGATCCGGTCTTTGCCGCCGAAGCGGGCAACGTGATCGGTCCGATCGACACAGATCTCGGCCCGGCCCTGTTTCGCATCAACGCGGTCCTCGCCGCGCAGGAAACCACCTTTGAAGAGGCGGAGCCGACCCTGCGCGATGCGCTGGCAGGCGACCGCGCCCGCCGCGTGATCGACAACAGCGTGGGGCGCATCGACGACCTTCTGGCAGGCGGCGCCACCATCGAGGACCTCGCGGCTGAAACCGACATGCAGGGCGGCACGATCGACTGGCATCCCGGCGTGACCGAAGACATCGGCGCCTATGACGCCTTCCGCGAGGCCGCAGCGCAAGTCACCACGGATGATTATCCCGAGATCATTCAACTGGGCGATGGCGGCATCTTCGCGATGCGCCTCGAACAGGTGATCGAGCCCGAGATCCAGCCGCTCGAAAGCGTGCGCGACGCGGTGCGCGCCGGTTGGCGCGAACAGGCCACTGTGGCCGCGCTCAAGGAACAGGCCCAGGGGCAGCTCGACGAGCTGCGCAGCGGTGCCGATTTCGCCGATCTGGGTCTCTCGCCGCGCACTGCCGAACGGCTGACCCGCCAGGGTTTTCAGCCCGACACGCCTCCGGCCTTCATCGAAACGGTGTTCGGGATGGATAGCGGCGATGTGACCCTCCTCGAAGGCGATGCGCGCGTGTTCATCATCCGCGTCGACGCGATCCGCCCGCCGGCCACCGACAGTGAGGATCTTGAGCGCTTGCGCGGCGCGCTTGATGAACAGGCCGCCTCTGGTCTGGCGCAGGACATCTACCAGATGCTCGCCGCAGACATCCGCCAGCGCGCCGGGATCGAGATCGACCAGCAGGCGATCAACGCCGTTCATTCGAACTTCCAGTAAGGGGCGCAGCGGTGGAACTGACACCAGGGTTCGATACATTCGCCAAGGGCTACGAGGCCGGGCAGAACCAGGTGGTCTATGCCCGCCTCGCTGCCGATCTCGACACGCCGGTGTCGCTTATGCTCAAGCTGACGGGTGCGGCGCGTGACGCCTTCATGCTGGAATCCGTCACCGGCGGCGAAATCCGCGGGCGCTATTCGATCATCGGCATGAAACCCGACCTGGTCTGGCAATGCCACGGCACCACCAGCCGCATCAACCGGCACGCCCGCTATGACAGCGACAGTTTCGAGTCCCAGGAAGGTCACCCGCTCGACAACCTGCGCGCGCTGATCGCCGAAAGCCGCATCGACCTGCCCGAAGACCTCCCCGCCGCCAGCGCCGGGCTGTTCGGCTATCTCGGCTATGACATGATCCGGCTGGTCGAGAACCTGCCCAACGTCAACCCCGACCCGCTCGGCGTGCCCGACGCGCTGATGATGCGGCCTTCGGTGATCGCGGTTCTGGATGGCGTGAAGGGCGACGTGATCGTGGTTGCGCCCGCCTGGGCGGGTTCGGGCCAGTCGGCCCGCGCCGCCTATGCGCAGGCCGCCGAACGGGTGATGGACGCCGTGCGCGATCTTGACCGCGCCCTGCCCCGGCAGGCCCGCAATCTTGGCGACCCCAGCGAAGATGCGCCGCCGGTGTCGAACTTCACCCATGAGGGCTACAAGGCCGCCGTCGAGAAGGCCAAGGAATATATCCGCGCCGGTGACATCTTTCAGGTCGTGCCCAGCCAGCGCTGGTCCCAGCCCTTCCGCCAACCGCCTTTCGCGCTCTATCGCTCGCTGCGGCGCACCAACCCGTCGCCCTTCATGTTCTATTTCAATTTCGGCGGCTTCCAGGTGATCGGCGCCAGCCCCGAGATCCTCGTGCGCGTGATGGGCGGCGAAGTCACGATCCGCCCCATCGCAGGCACCCGCCCGCGTGGCGAAACCCCCGAAGAGGACCGCGCCAACGAGGCCGATCTTCTGGCCGATCCCAAGGAACAGGCCGAGCACCTGATGCTGCTCGACCTCGGGCGTAACGATGTTGGGCGCGTCGCCCGCATCGGCAGTGTCCGCCCGACCGAGGAATTCATCATCGAGCGCTACAGCCACGTCATGCACATCGTCTCGAACGTGGTGGGCGAACTCGCACCCGATCAAGACGCACTGTCTGCGCTTCTGGCGGGTCTGCCCGCGGGCACCGTATCGGGTGCGCCCAAGGTGCGCGCGATGGAGATCATCGACGAGCTCGAGCCCGAGAAACGCGGTGTCTATGGTGGCGGCGTCGGTTATTTCAGCGCCGGTGGCGACATGGATGTCTGCATCGCGCTGCGCACCGCCGTGGTGAAGGACGAGCAGCTCTACATCCAGGCAGGCGGCGGCGTGGTCTTCGACAGCGACGCCGAGGCCGAGTACATGGAAACAGTCCACAAATCCAACGCCATTCGCCGCGCCGCGGCCGATGCGGCCCGGTTCAGCGGCGACGGGAACGACTGAGGGCGCCTTGATTCAGGTCAAGGATCGCACCGACATGCGCCGATAGACAGACATTCGCATTCCAAAACGCGAATATCTGGAAAAGGAAACCGCATGACCCCCATCACACGCCTTCTGGCCCTGCCCGCCCTGGCGCTCGGCCTCAGCCTTGCGCTGCCTGCGGCCACATTCGCAGACAGTCAGGCTGCGATCATCGCCACTTCGGTTGTCGAGTCCGAGCTGCCCGAGAAAAAGGTCAACACCAAGGGCCTTTACATCACCGCCGCCGAATCGATCGCCCTGCTTGAAGCACGCGACGATGTCGCCCTCATCGACATCCGCAGCCCCGAGGAGACCATGTTCGTCGGTTACGCCAGCGAAACCGATATGAATATTCCCTTCAAACTGGTAGATCCGGCGCACCCGTTCAACGCCAAGAAAAACGCCTATGGCATGATCGACAATCCGGATTTCCTCGAGGATATGAAGAGCTTCATCGCCGCCAACGACCCGTCGGCGGTCCTGATCATCTGCCGCTCGGGTGCGCGCAGTGCCCGCGCCGTCGATGCGCTGGCCGAGGCCGGCGTCGAAACCCCCGCCTATACCGTTGTTGACGGTTTCGAGGGCGACAAGTCCGAGACCGGCCAGCGCACCGTCAACGGCTGGAAGAATGTCGGCGGCGACTGGACCTACAAGCTGCGCGCCGGGTTGCTGCCCGCCGATCAGTAACTGCTTGCCAGCCATGGCGCCCTCGGGCATCAGGGCGCCATGGCCCGGCTCATCCTGTTCAACAAACCCTTCGGCGTGCTGTCACAGTTCACCGATAGCGGCAATACCAACAGCCCGCGCGCGACCCTGTCGCAATATATCGACCTGCCCGGCGTCTACCCCGCAGGGCGGCTGGACCGGGACAGCGAAGGGCTGCTGATCCTCACCGATGACGGCAAACTCCAGGCGCGCATCGCAAGCCCCCGTTTCAAAACCCAGAAAACCTATCTCGTGCAGGTCGAGGGGCTGCCCGACGACGCAGCCATTGCGGCGCTGCGCGACGGCGTCACCCTCAATGACGGGCCGACCCGACCGGCACGGGTGCGCCGCATCGAAACGCCCGACCTCTGGGAACGCACGCCACCGGTGCGGTTTCGCAAATCGGTCCCCGATTGCTGGCTTGAAATCATCATTACCGAGGGGCGTAATCGTCAGGTGCGGCGCATGACAGCCCATGTCGGGCACCCCACGCTCAGGCTGGTGCGCTGGCGGGTGGGCGAGTGGTCGCTTGACGAGCTCGCACCGGGCACATGGGCCGACGCCGCGCCCCGCTTGTCCTGAGGCGCCAGGCCTTCAGTAGCGTCCGATCTGGAAATTCTTGATCTCCGAGAGCACCTTGCCCTGCCCGTCGATCGCCTTGAGATCCACGGTGTAAAGGTTCCCGCGCCCGCCCGAACAGGGCGGCAGATATCCGGGGCTGGCGTACTTGCCGGTTGATTTCGCCGCCGCGATCACCTGCGCACCGCCCGGCAGGCTGGCCGTCATCCCCGGCACCGCAGGCAGGTCAGTGACCGCGCCCCGCACCGGAAAGGCAATCGTGCCATGCCCGCCATTGCGCGACAGCGGCTTGTAGCTCTTGTCATTGAAATAGGCGACGATGAAACGCGCGCCCGCCGGAATTCCCGACACGCGCATCGGCGGCGTCGCGCCATTGCCGCCATGCAACTTGCAATGCTGACCCGCAGGCACCATCTTTCCATCCCATCCGCCGACCAGCTGGGCGCTCATCTCGGCCAGCGCCGGGCCTGCGCTCATCAAAAGGATCAAGGCGGTCGTTGCGATCTTCATACTGATACTCCTCAACTCTCCAAAGCGCACCCAAGCGGCGCCCACGAGTTGAGCTTACAGTCTGGATCGCGAACCGCAAAGCCCGCATACCGGGCGCAGCTTCGCGTCACTCGGCCAGCAACACCGCCGAGACCGGCGCCAGCGCAACCCGGTTGGCACGATCCTGCAGGCCCCAGAGCAACAGCGCGCTGATCGTGTCGGGACGCAAGCGTCCCACCATGATCACGCCGTTCTCTTCCTGCCCGGCCCGAAACGCGGCCTGGTCCAGAAAGCGGCGGATCGCGGAACCATCCTGCCCCTGAGCATCGAAATCCCGGAACACAGCCGCCGATGGCACCCCTGCCTTGGCCGCCAGCCGCTGCGACGTGTTCAGCCCCTCGGGGAACATCACCAGGCCATGACCGCTCGCAAGCAGGATCTCGGCCAGCTGCTGGCTGGCCGGACGGTTGGATTGCAGCTCATTGCCCGGCGCTTCCATGACCGCCACCGCCTCGGGAACAGCATTCAGAAAGGCCTGCATCGCCACTTCGGTGTCGCCTGCGGTGGCGTTCTCGGGCATGTCGGCCATCGCCAGCACCTCAAGCCCCGCCGCGCGATACGCTCGTGCGCGCTGCAATGCGCCATTCCAGGACGCATCCACCGCCACGCTGATCGGATAGGGAAAATCCGCCAGCGCCGACGGGCCGACCGGCCCTTCACCGTCGTCGATCAAGATGATCGACATCAGCGGCTTGCCCTCTGGGTTCTCGAAGGGCGCGGCAAAGCGTTCAAGCGGCGGGCGCGTGTCCTCGGCCTCTGCAGCCTCGCCAGTCTCCGCATCAGGTGCTTCGGACGCATCCGATTCGGCACCTTCCGGCGCCGGGCGCAGCGAAGGCAGGCGGTCCGTGGTGACGCCGGGCGCAAGATTGTCGATCGTCCCCGAGGGCGCGGGGGCGTCATCCTCTTGCGTCTGCGGCGCAGCTTTGGCGTCCTCGTCCGGCGCGGAATCACCCGCATCAGGTGCGGCCGGGGTCTCTGCCATCTCGGGGCTGGCCTCCTCGGCGGGAACATCGGCCACCTCGGGCGCGGCTTCGGCCTCGACATCGGCCTCCCCTTGCGCCGCGCTCCCAGCCTCCGGCTCAGGCGCCGTCTCGGGCGCTGGTTCGGCCGGCGGCGCGGTCTCGGCCTCGGGTGCCGCCTCCGGCTTGGCGAACGCTCCGCTTTCGGACTCGATAGCAGGTTGGACCGGCTGGGCAGGTTCGGTCGAAATCGACAGATCCTCCTCGCTGGCCGGGGCATCAGGCACCAGCGCCTGAGGACTCGGCAGGACCGGGCTCTCGCTCTCCACCTCGACACCGGGGCTTGCATCGCCGCTGCCGGGAGCCGCCATTCCGTCCTCGCCTCCACCGGTCTCGGGTTGCCCGGCGGGGGTGGTGTCTGCATCCTCCATGGCACTCAGATCATCAGGCTCCGGCGCCGCCACCTTGGGCGCGCCCGCCCCTTCGGGCGTCGGATCGAGCATGGGCAGATCGGCCTCGCGATCCTCGCGCGACTGGTCGAATTCAGACCCCGCAGGCACATCCAGCGCCGTCGCCTCAGGGGTGCGCGTCTTCGGCAGCGGACTCGTCAAAGAGACCGCCCCGGCCACCACGCCCGAGACCACGATTCCTGTCAAAAAGCCCCAGAAAGTCCCGCCTGCCACTGCGTCGCCCCCTTAATTCCCTGTTTCTCAGCTATGCGCCCCTTGACGGTGCCGCGCAAGCCTGAACATGTATAGCCCGACCCCCGCAAGGCGCTCCAGCCCCCATTGCCGCAAGGACAGGCGAAATGCTGCTTCTGATAGATAACTACGACAGTTTCACCTACAATCTGGTGCATTATGTCGGTGAATTGGGCGCAGAGGTTGTGGTGAAACGCAACGACGCCCTCGATGTGCAGCAGGCAATGGCGATGAACCCGGCGGGCATCCTGCTCTCTCCCGGCCCCTGCGATCCCGACCAGGCCGGCATCTGCCTTGCCCTGACCGCGGCCGCTGCGGAAACCGGCACGCCGCTTCTGGGCGTTTGCCTAGGCCACCAGACCATCGGCCAGGCCTTCGGCGGCAAGGTCGTGCGCCATTCCGAGATCGTCCACGGCAAGATGGGCCGCATGCACCACAGCGGCACCGGCATCTTCGCCGGTCTTCCCTCGCCCTTCCAGGCCACGCGGTATCACTCGCTGGTTGTCGAACGCGAGACCTGCCCCGAGGAACTCGAAATCACCGCGGCGCTCGAGGATGGCACGATCATGGGCCTGCAACACCGCTCGCTGCCGATCCACGGCGTCCAGTTCCATCCTGAATCGATCGCATCCGAACATGGCCATGCGCTGCTCAGGAATTTCCTCGACCTGATGAAGGTGCCCGCATGAGCGACCGCCTCAAACCGCTGATCGGCGCCGCCGCCGAACGTCCGCTGACCCGTGACGAGGCCGAACAGGCCTTTGCCTGCCTCTTCGAGGGCGAGGCCACGCCCGCGCAGATGGGCGGCTTCCTGATGGCGCTGCGCACTCGCGGCGAGACAGTGGACGAATTCGCCGCCGCCGCCGCTGTGATGCGCGCCAAATGCAACAAGGTCACCGCGCCCGCAGGGGCGATCGACATCGTCGGTACCGGCGGCGACGGCAAGGGTACGCTCAACATCTCGACCGCCGCGGCCTTCGTGGTGGCGGGCGCGGGCGTGCCGGTGGCAAAGCACGGGAACCGCAACCTCTCGTCCAAATCCGGCGCGGCGGATGCGCTCGGCCAGATGGGCATCAACGTGATGGTCGGCCCCGAGATCGTCGAACGCGCGCTGGCCCGTGTCGGGATCGCCTTCATGATGGCGCCGATGCATCACCCCGCGATGGCCCATGTCGGCCCGGTGCGCGCCGAGCTGGGTACCCGTACCATCTTCAACATTCTCGGCCCCCTGACCAACCCGGCGGGCGTCAAAAGACAATTGACCGGCGCCTTCGCGCGCGACCTGATCCGCCCGATGGCCGAGACGCTGGGACAGCTCGGTTCCGAGCGCGCCTGGCTGGTGCACGGCTCGGACGGCACCGACGAGATGACCATCACCGGGGTCACCTGGGTTGCCCAGCTGGGTGAGAATGGTTACGTCACTGAGGTCGAAATGCATCCCGAGGAGTTCGGCCTGCCGGTGCATCCGTTCGAGGACATCCTCGGCGGCACGCCCGACCAGAACGCAAAAGCCCTTCGGGCGCTGCTGAACGGCCAGCCCGGCGCTTATCGCGACGCGGTTCTGTTGAATGCCGCCGCTGCCCTCGTGGTCGCGGGTCACGCCGGGGATGTGCGCGAAGGCGTTGCCCAGGCCGCCGAAAGCATCGACAGCGGCAGCGCGCGCGACAAGATCGAAACCCTGGCCAAAGTTACATCGGAGGCCGCATGAGCACGCCCACCATCCTCGACAAGATCAAGGCCTACAAGCTGGACGAGATCGCCGCAGCCAAGGCCGAACGCCCCTTCGAAGAGATCGAGGCGGCAGCGCGCGAGGCCGATCCCGTGCGCCCCTTCGCCGACGCCCTGCTGCAAGCCAGCAAACAGGGCTACGGCCTGATCGCCGAAATCAAGAAGGCCAGCCCCTCCAAGGGCCTCATCCGCGAAGATTTCGACCCCGCCGCTCTGGCGCAGGCGTACGAGGCGGGTGGCGCCACCTGCCTCAGTGTGCTGACCGACGCGCCCAGCTTTCAGGGCGCCCCCGAATTCCTCGGCCAGGCGCGCGCCGCATGTGCATTGCCGGTGCTGCGCAAGGACTTCATGTATGACCCCTACCAGGTGGCCGAGGCCCGCGCATGGGGGGCCGATTGCATCCTGATCATCATGGCCTCGGTCGATGACACCCAGGCCGCCGAGCTTGAATCGGCGGCGCATGACTGGGGCATGGATGCGCTGATCGAAGTGCATGACCAGCAGGAACTGGAACGCGCCGAGCGGCTCTCGTCGCAGCTGATCGGTATCAACAATCGCGATCTCAACACCTTCGAGACCTCGCTCGACACCACACGCAAACTTTCGAAACTGGTGCCCGAGGGTCGGATGATCGTCTGCGAAAGCGGCCTGTCCACCCCCAAGGAACTGTCGGACATGGCGATGTATGGCGCGCGCTGCTTTCTGATCGGCGAATCCCTCATGCGCGAGGACGACGTCGCCAATGCGACCCGCGCGCTTCTGGCCAACCCGCTCACTGCAGGGGGCATGTGATGGCGGGTGGCCTCACCCATTTCGACGCCGAGGGCCAGGCCCATATGGTCGATGTGTCGGACAAGGACGTGACCGCACGCGTGGCAGTGGCCGAAGGCCATATCATCATGGCCGCACCCACCTTCGCCACCATCTCAGAGGGCCGCGCCAAGAAGGGCGACGTGCTCTCGGTCGCGCGCCTCGCCGGGATCATGGGCGCCAAGAAGACGGCCGACCTCATCCCCCTCTGCCACCCGCTGCCGGTGACCAGGGTCGCGGTCGATCTCACTCTCGATCCCGACCTGCCCGGCGTGCGCATCACCGCCACCGTCAAGACCACCGGCCAGACCGGCGTCGAGATGGAAGCGCTCACCGCCGTCAGCACCGCCGCCCTGACCGTCTATGACATGGTCAAGGCAATCGACAAGGCGATGCAGATCGGTGGCATCCGCGTGACCCTCAAGGATGGCGGCGCATCGGGCCGCTACGAGGCCTGACAGGCGGCCCGCGCCGCGCTTCATCAGAGGAACAGCACAGCATGATCACTGTCGACGAGGCTCTCGATCACCTGTTCTCGCTGGTGTCGCCGCTAGACACCGAAACCGTGCCCCTGGCCGAAGCCTCGGGTCGCGTGCTGGCGCAGGATGCGCTGGCGACGCGCGACCAGCCGCCCTTCGCGGCGTCTGCCATGGATGGCTACGCGATGTGCGCCGCAGCGGTGCGCCCGGGCGCGGAATTCACGGTGATCGGCGAATCCGCCGCGGGGCATGGTTTTGACGGCGCCCTCGGACAGGGCGAGGCGCTGCGCATCTTCACCGGCGCGCCCCTGCCCGAAGGCGCCGACCGCGTCGTCATGCAGGAAGACGTCACCCGAAACGGCGATCGCATCACCATTGCCGAGACACTTGGCACGGGCCATCACGTGCGCGCCGCCGGGGCCGATTTCAAGACGGGAGACCGCGTTCCGGCGCCGCGCCGTCTCGGGCCGGCGGATCTCGCGCTCTTGGCGTCGATGAACCTGCCCAGGCTGGTCGTGCGACGCAAGCCGCGCGTGGCGCTGATCTCGACCGGAGACGAACTGGTGATGCCCGGCGAGACGCCCGGACCGGACCAGATCATCGCCTCCAACACCTTCGGCCTCAAGGCGATGCTGGACGGGCTCGGCGCCGCAGCGCGCATCCTGCCCATTGCCCGCGACACGCGCTCCTCGCTCGAAACCGCCTTCGGGCTGGCAGAGGGCGCGGATCTCGTGATCACCATCGGCGGCGCCTCGGTCGGCGATCACGACATCGTCGGCGCCGTCGCCGCCGGGCTTGGCATGGAACAGGCCTTCTACAAGGTGCGGATGCGCCCCGGAAAGCCGTTGATGGCAGGCCGCATGGGCCAGGCGGCGATGGTCGGCCTGCCGGGCAACCCGGTCTCGGCGCTGGTCTGCGGCCATGTCTTCATCGCCCCGATGATCCGCGCCATGCTCGGCCTTGGCGCCCAACCGGCGCCGCGCCGCAGCGCCCGCCTCGCGCATGATCTGCCACAGGCGGGTCCGCGCGAACATTACATGCGCGCCGATGTGAGCGATGGCCGGATCACCCCCGGCCCCGTGCAGGACAGTGCGCTGCTATCGGTCCTCGCGAACGCGAACGCCCTGATGATCCGTCCCGCCGACGACCCGCCCCGCCGCGCCGGGGACGTGATCGACTACCTCCCGCTCTGAAAGGTTGGGGGCGCTGCCCCCAAACCCCCGAGGTATTTCGAGCCAGATGAAAGGCAGCGTCCCTCGGCTTCATCTTGCCACAAATACTCGCGCCACAGGCCCCCGCGGCCAAGCCTCACCCGATTCGCGATGCGCGCCGCGTCCAGCCCCAGAGACAGATCAGCTCCATCGCCACATGTGCGCCCGCGATCGCCGTGGCGCCGCCCGCATCAAAGGGCGGCGAGACCTCGACCACATCGCCCCCGACAACATCGATTCCGGCAAGGTCGCGCAGGATGATCGCCACCTGCGCGCTGCTCAGGCCGCCCCAGACCGGCGTGCCGGTACCCGGCGCGAAGGCCGGATCGAGGCAGTCGATATCGAAACTCACGTAGACCTGCGCATCGCCCAGGATCGCCTTGATCATGCGCGCCACCTCGGCGGGGCCGCGCTCATGCACCATGCGCGCATCGATGCAATGCAGCCCGAGCGTATTGGGATTAACGGTCCTGATGCCCACCTGGACCGAGCGCGCCGGGTCGATCAGCCCCTCCTTCACCGCCTTGTAGAACATGGTGCCGTGATCCACCCGGTCCATGTCGTCATCCGCCCATGTGTCGGAATGCGCATCGAATTGCAGCAGGGCAAGCGGGCCGAACTTCTCGGCATAGGCCCTGAGAATCGGAAGCGAAATGTAATGATCCCCGCCGAGTGCGATACTGGCCGCGCCCGCCTCGAGTATCGCCCGCACATGCGCCGTCAGCGCGGGAGGGAAATCCGGGATGCTGGCGTAATCGAAGGCCAGATCGCCATGATCGACGATATCGAACTCCTCAAGCGGGCTCATCCCCTCCCAGCCATAAGGCGGGTCGAACACCTGCAGGGCGCTCGCCTCGCGGATCGCGCGCGGCCCAAGTCGCGTGCCGGGGCGGTTGGTGACCGCCTGGTCGAACGGCACGCCGGTCACCGCCAGATCGACGCCCGTCAGATCCTTGGCATAGCGGCGACGCAGGAAGGACAGAGCCCCGCCAAAGCTGTTCTCATAGGACAAACCACGCGAACTCTTACTCGTAAATGCCTGATCTACCTGTGTTTTCGCATCTTCCAGCGCCATTGCCTTCAGCCCTTCGCATTGCCCGGTGACCGGGATTACCCGGCAGGCTGCGCCTCTTCGACAAGCCGTGCGAAAAAGGACGCGCCCACCGGCGCCACAGCATCATTGAAGTCAAACCCCGGCTGATGCAAGCCCGGCCCCTCGCCCTGACCAAGGAACAGGAATGCGCCGGGGCGCGCCTCCAGCATGGCGGCGAAATCCTCGGACCCCATCAAACGGTCGCCATTGGCAAAGACCGCCTCCTCGCCCGCCACGGTGGCCGCGACCCGCGCCGCAAAGGCGGTTTTTTCAGGGTCGTTCACCGTCGGCGGATAGCCCTCTTCATAGCGCAGCACCGCATCCACACCATAGCTTGCTGCCTGCCCCGCGACGATCTCCTCCATGCGGCGGCGCACCATCGCGCGCACCTCCTTGTCGAAGGTCCTGACCGTGCCGTTCACATAGGCGGTGCCGGGAATCACGTTGTCGGCGCTGCCGGTATGGATCTGGGTGATCGAGATCACCAGATCGTCCAGCGCATAGTTGTTGCGGCTCACGATTGTCTGGATCGCCTGCACCATGCCGCAGGCGGCGACCACCGGATCGCGCGCATCATGCGGCATCGCGCCATGCCCGCCCTGCCCGGTGATGTCGATATGCACCGTGTCGACCGACGCCATGATCGGCCCCGGCGTGGTATGGAACGTCCCTTCGGGCACCCCCGGCGCTGTATGGAGCGCATAGACCTGCGTGATCCCGTAGCGGTCCATGATCCCCGCGTCCACCATCGGCTGAGCGCCTCCCGGCCCCTCTTCGGCGGGCTGAAAGATCAGCGCCACGCGGCCCGTGAAATTGCGCGTTTCGGCCAGGTATTTCGCCGCCCCCAGCAACATCGCGCTATGCCCGTCATGGCCGCAGGCGTGCATCCGCCCCGGCACCGTCGATGCATGCGGCGCACCGGTGGTCTCGGCAATGGGCAGCGCATCGACATCGGCGCGAAGGCCGATGGTTGGCCCCTCGCCCTGCCCCTCGATCAGGGCCACGACGCCCGATTGCGCGATGCCCTCCTCGATCTCGGTGATGCCGAATTCGCGCAGCCGCGCCACCAGGTATGCGGCCGTCTCGTGGCATTCCAGCCCAAGCTCGGGATGCGCATGCAGATGCCGCCGCCAGCCGGCCATCTCCTCGGCGAACCCGGCGATGCGATTGATCACGGCCATTGGCTGGACTCCTTGCCTGTTGCGCGTCACCCTTCCCTTGAACCGCAGAAAGGACGCCCGCGCAATGCCCAAGGACCCGACCCTCCACGCCCCCGACAGCGGTATCGCGCGGCTGCTCGAAATCATGCGCCGCCTGCGCGACCCCGAAACCGGCTGTCCCTGGGACATCGAACAGGACTTCGCCAGCATCGCGCCCTACACGATCGAAGAGGCCTACGAGGTCGCCGACGCCATCGAACGCGCCGATTTCGACGATTTGCGCGGCGAGTTGGGCGATCTTCTGCTTCAGGTCGTGTTTCACGCCCAGATCGCCGATGATCGGGGACTCTTCGCCTTTGACGACGTGGCCAATGCCATCGCCGACAAGATGGTCGCGCGCCATCCGCATGTCTTCGGCGATGAAAGCCGCGACAAATCCAGCGAACAGCAAACCCGCGACTGGGAATCGATCAAGGCCGCCGAACGCGCCGAGAAGGCCCAGACCGGCGTGCTTGACGGTGTGGCGGCGGGGCTGCCCGCGCTCACACGCGCGCTCAAGCTGCAAAAGCGCGCCGCGCGGGTCGGCTTTGACTGGCCCGACACGGGCGATGTGCTCGACAAGATCACCGAAGAGGCGGAAGAGCTGCGCGAAGCCGCTCAATCCCTTACCCATGACAAGGTCGAAGAGGAATTCGGCGACCTGCTCTTCGTCATGGCCAATCTTGCCCGCCACATGAAGGTCGACCCCGAATCCGCCCTGCGCGCCGCCAATGCCAAGTTCACCCGCCGCTTCGCGCGCATCGAGGCCCACCTGGCCGCGGCCGGGAAAACCCCCGACGATTCCAACCTTGCGGAAATGGATGCGCTCTGGAACCGCGCCAAGGCCGAGGAACGCGGCGACGCCTGAACACCCCCGGCAAGCGAAACCACGCCGACCCGCGCCAATCGTCGCTGGACATTCGCGCGCGCCCGCCCCACGTTCCGCCCGACCATTGCATGCCAGCCCTTTTCACGCCGGACCAGAAGGCCCCGCCCGTTGACGCAGCTCACCCTTGCCCGCCCCGAGAATACCGACCTCCTGTGCCGCCTCCTGACGGACAGCCACACCGAGCGCGGGCTCGACCTGTCGCCCGATGCGCGCCGCGCTGCGCTCGTGCCGCTGCTTGAAGGCTCGCATCATGGCGTCGCCTACCTGATCGGACCGGTTCGCGCGCCCATCGGCTTCGCGATCCTCGGCTTCGGCTGGTCGGTCACATTGGGCGGCCTGACCGGCACCGTCGATGAAATCTATATTCGCCCCGGCGTGCGCGGACGCGGCATCGGCAGCGAGGTCCTGACCAGTCTGCCCAAGGCGCTGGCGGGCGCAGGGCTCGTGGCGCTGCATGTCGATCTTGGCCCCGCCGATACCCGCGCCGAGCGTTTCTTCACGCGGCTGCGCTTTCGCGCCGCGAGCGGCACGGCCCGCATGACCCGCCCCCTCTAGCGTTTCGCCACTGACGGACTATGTTTGTCCCATGGCCCTGACAATACCCTTCGATAACAGCTATTCCCGCCTTCCCGACCGGTTCTTTACCCGGCTCGATCCGGTCCCGGTCAAGGAACCGCGCCTGATAGCATTCAACGATGCACTGGCGGCCCGGCTGGGCCTCGATCCCGGCACATCCGAGGAAATGGCACTGGCCTTCGCCGGCAACCGCCCGCCCGAGGGCGCCACGCCCCTGGCGCAAGCCTATGCCGGGCATCAGTTCGGTGGCTTCTCGCCGCAGCTTGGCGACGGGCGCGCGAACCTGCTGGGCGAGGTTCTGGACGATCAGGGCAATCGCTGGGATATCCAGCTCAAGGGTTCCGGCCCCACGCCCTATTCGCGCATGGGCGACGGGCGCGCATGGCTCGGTCCGGTCTTGCGCGAATACGTCGTCTCCGAGGCGATGCATGCGCTTGGCATTCCCACCAGCCGCGCGCTCGCCGCCGTCACCACCGGCGAGCCTGTCTATCGCGAGGCGGGCGCCCTGCCCGGCGCGATCCTGACCCGCGTCGCCGCCAGCCATATCCGCGTCGGCACATTCCAGTACTTCGCCGCCCGGCGCGACCTGCCGGGGCTGAAGGCACTCTTCGAATATGCCCGCGCGCGCCACGCCCCCGAGGCCGAGACCCCTGCGCAACTTCTGGAAGTCGTCTGTGAACGTCAGGCGCAGCTGGTGGCGCAATGGATGGCGGTGGGCTTCATCCA
>Ga0209344_10000429_pt1 | contig 75831 bp, 78 predicted proteins | sample Cruoilmetagenom6_FD_187293 | JGI IMG/M metagenome (GOLD analysis project Ga0209344, IMG submission 187293) | Oil polluted marine microbial communities from Coal Oil Point, Santa Barbara, California, USA - Santa Barbara Oil Seep Sample 6 (SPAdes)... | ecosystem: Environmental > Aquatic > Marine... | reverse complement strand
ACACACCCCACCACCACACACCTAACCAGCTACCCAACACACACCCCACCACCACACACCTAACCAGCTACCCAACACACACCCCACCACCACACACCTAACCAACTCACACACCACCCACGACTCACTTGCCCAACACACTCACACGCACCTAACCAGCTAAACCCACCACCCACCACGCTCCCACGCACCACTCGCTACTCAGCACAAACTCACACACCACCCACGACTCACCTACTCATTACTCATGATTCTCTTGTTTGTGAATCTCTACTCGGTCTTTTTACATCTGGTTGTGAATCGCGACCTTGGTCTGGAGGGAACTCGTTTTCCAGTCGCGAATAACTGCAGCTGTAATGGGATTTACAGCTGTGTACACTGCAGCCTGCAGGGACAGCATGCTCCCGAAAAACGAAAGATAGGTTCTGAAGAAAAGAAGGTGAAGTAAAAAACCATGAAGGGCCGACAGAGCCGACCCTTCATTGCCGCCGGGCGCTTCCCGCAACACCCATGCGACACCTTTATCCCACCCTGCTATCAAAAACATATGGAACACGAGAAAAAATGCCATATTTGTAGAATACTGCTCTTCTCAATTCCATTTTTTTCCTCTCAAAGAAGGTTATTTCTCCTAGATTTTATCTAACATGTCTGTTAGTCCATCCCCAATGGCACACACTTGGCACACGCTAAGACACCTGAATATCCAGCTAAAACCATCAGAACAATCACTATGACAAGTATTAGACCGATCCAATCCACAGGAATAAAACTTCCATCTTTCCTCTTTAAAAATCTTCCTCATCTTTTCTATAGAAAACTGAGATCGTTCTCATAAGAAAATTTTTCTTGAGAAAATTGTTTTCAGTTCTTCTAATTATTCCGGGATTCTTCTTTGCGTAAAGAAGAATCCCGGAATATCCTCTTTCTTTATTCGCATATTCACCTCGGTTTACACATATATTTACGCTCTCCAAAATCACTGGCAGTATTCGTATGATCTCCAGCATTGAAAGCACTTTTGAAAACTCCTTCTCTCGACAAAACCCACTCTAAGAGAATTAGCAACTCTATGGAAGATTAATATGTCATAATTTTATGTTAAAAAACAAAAACACTAAATTGTACCTAGGAACACTGCCATCGCAGCAGTTCGACATTCAACTCCTAACTTGACAAAGACTCGCGACAAATGATTCCGTACTGTTGTTTCGGCTAAACAAAGAGCAGTACTGATCTGCTTATTCGTTCTCCCACGACACAACAAGTGCATGATTTCTGTTTCCCGAACAGACAGGCTAAACCGAGAAGACTGTCCATCCACAGAGGATTTCCCCGCGAGAAAAGGAAGAACACAATATCCCGCCTCCACGAGATCGATGACTGCTCCCAGTGCCATTATCGTCGCAGTCCGTGCAACTACTGCACGAGCACCAGACCAGAGGGCACCACGGGCGATCACCAGATCATCTTCTCCCACAATCACTACCACAGGGCATTCCTGCTCCGCAGCTGCTCGCACAACCCTTACCCCCTCGTCAACAGGCCATTCGTCAATAACAGTCACAGCCCACCGCAGCCGCTGCAACATTCTTTCGGCCCCTAATAGATCCACCTGAACCGTTTCTGGTCCAGCATGTCGGGCATACAAAGCATCATCAGCCGTTACCCAAAGAACCCCATTATTTCTCACTAATGCGACCATATCGCACCTCCAAAAAACTATTGGCCACCGCTGCTACAGCGAACCAAAACATCACAATGACAAGACACGGAGTCACGAGTACAAGTCGAAAAACCATCGAAAGCCCCACATACTGCTGCCCATAAAAAGCACAACAAGGCATCAAACGCCACCATTCTCGTCTTGTCCCAGTAACCAGAAGGCCAACTACTGTCACCCCCAATATCTCCCTCTCGTCAGAACCCAAAAGAACTTTTATCCACTGAGAAAGCCCAGAAAAATCTACTTTTCCCTCCAAAAAAGACACAGAACCATACCCAGGCACCCCCATATTTATAATATGGCATGCAAGTATCACTTCCTTTCCCAGCGACTCTTTAACGATCTCACCAGAATTCTGAAATACCTGCAAAAAATCTGTTTCGTTTCGTACCGCTCGCGCCTACACCTCCCATTCGGCTTCGTACTGCCAAGAGAATGTCACTCATCACACTCTTGCCTCCCGCCAAGGAGCTTGATGTGGATGAAAAACAAACAGAGCAGCTGCAGTCTCAGCCTCTCCTGCTAGCCCCAAATACATATTCACAGCAAAAGCTTTTACATGAAAGAAAGAGAATGCTTCCTCGATGGAAAGAAGAAGTACTCTTGGAAGAGAAGAAGATCTAATATCCTCCTCCGAAAAGAAAAAATATGGTCGACAATCACTTTGGTTTAAAGAAGATAGTCCGACAGTAGCGCAAATTATTACAGAAAAGATGAGACAAAATATATCAAAAAAAATACTCTCCTCTACATATATATGAGCAATATAGCTAAATATTATTCTGTCATAAACTCCAATCTTCATCTCAATAACAAAGGAAATTTTCCTCTGGTCAGATTTGAAACATGAAGGAGGAACAATCATTGCATTTTGCAAAATAGTTTCCGCAGAAAGAAGCGCTGATACCACTCCTTCAAACTCTTCTTGCCTCGATCCAATTGTCACGGAAAAGGGCCGTCCCAAAGGCATATTTATCTCTTTGAACTGGTCAGGAGGAAGAATTTCCCAAGTATCCACCCCAGTGGATAAAACCGCACTATGACAGCACCCGATTGAATTTCCATGTCAACTTCCATATCAGCATTTCTCATATATAGAAACACGAAAACAAGAACAGCACACAGCATCATACTTCCACAATATAGGCAAATAATTCTTCGATTTCTCCGCCATCAAACCAGTATTTTTCTCCAGCTCTATACATATTTCATTCTCCCATAAATAAGAATAATATAGACCTCAGAGCAAAAACTAGTAAGAGTAGAAAACTGATCTCTCCCAATAACAAGAACACTTTTTATCCTTGTCCAGGCTGATAGTCATACGCTATATAGGTATCAACCTGAAAGGGCAATAACGATTCGCCTGTAGGAGTTTCCATAACTCTGGCATCACGTATCTTCCAATCATCTTCTAACCACTCCAATTCAAACTGATAATCAACAAAACCAGAGCGCAGGGGAACTGCGTTCTCTACCCCAAAAAGCGAAACTGCCCAAATCGACACTATTGCTGCTTTACCGTCTCCCCCTTCAACCGTATGTCGCAGGGGATACGCGTGTAATAGCACACGCTCTTCCGATGCGCTATCACTCAGTTCATTTACATACTTCACAAGTGTTTCTCTGGCAACAGCAGCTTGCGCAACAAAATCCTTACGTTGCCCAGGCACTACTATGGCATTACAAAACTCGATATGTGCGTGAGAATTACGCAAAAGAGGAGTAGTAAAAGCTGCTAAGTAAAAGGTTGCAGCTTCTACAGCACCTTCAGAAGTATGATCAAAACCTACTGGTATACTCTGCGGATATCCAGAAGATTCTACGTTTTGCTCTTGTCCTGTTGAACTTTCCATCGAACCCTCGACAGTTACTGCAGAAGGAAGGTCTTTGATTCTCCTGATCGCATTTCCAACGAAAAAAACCATAACCCCACAAACACAGAATCCGGCAACGATCAGAATCTGCCTTTGCCGGATATTCTTCAACCGGGTTCGTCCCCACCAGGCTCGCAAAGTCTGTCTCGCATCCGGACCAGGCTCGGGAAGCCGGGCCATGCGTCTTCCCCCTACCTTTTTCTGATACCAATCACTATTTCCAGAACCTGTTCCCCACTCCATAGGAAAAGGCGAAGACTTACCTCCCCAGCTCTCGTCTTCTTCTTCAGCACCTTCCGCAGAGATCCCCGGTTCTCTTTCCTCTACACTTCCCTCTGCTGCGACAGACTGCACAAGAGCCTCCGCCTTTTCCTTCAATTGTACAGACTCTTCTTTTCTCGCAATTCTTGCGGGAGACCAAGGAAAATCACCATCCTCCCCTCTCAGAGTCGCGAGTTCTTCAGAAGTCCAGCCATCCGGTGTCATCCAACGCTCCGGAACAGCCCAATGCTCCGTTGATAACCATTGTTCCAGCCAAGAACGGTCTCCGGAAATCTCAGCGTCTTCTGGTTCTTCTTTCTTTTCTTCTTCTTGATCTAACCTCCTATTTATCCCCTCTTCTTGTTCTTCCACTGGCACAATCTCAAGTGATTCATCAGAGCCACTCGTTCCCTCATCAAATGCATGCTCAAAAAAAGAAGAATTAATTCCCATGCCGAATATCCTTTACTTCACACTTTCTCCTCCACCAGACGCGCTAATAAACTCTCGACAAACGACCGCCTGACAATTCCCACCACTCATCTGCAACCACAGCTTCAGATGCTCTGTGTGTCATCCAGAGAAGCCCACAACCTGCAAACCCAACAGCATCAAGTAAAATCTCGGTCGCCTGCCGCGCGTCTCGACCTGAAAAACGAAAATCCGGCTCATCTACAAGAAAAAAACTAGGCGCAGAAGCTAGAACTTTATACACATAAAGCTTGAACTGTTCAAGGGGAGAAAGCTCCCCTAAGGGAATCTTATCCAAAGACAAAACTCCCATTCTCTGAGCCAAAGACATCTTATAGATCTTTTTGCTACAACATATTCTGACTTCTCTTTTTCCACCTTTTTTCTTTTCATCTTGTTCATTCCACATTTCATGACGACATTCTCCTTTTTCATGAAAAGAAAAACTCATTGAATTATCTCGCGCATATGAAAACAGCACAGGACAAGATAAAGCAGCTACTTCTGCCGAACATGGAAGACGGTTATTAAGCGTAATTTCCCCGAAATCGGGAGATCTCCACCCGGCAGCCAAGGCGTGCAGAGTAGATAGACCAGCTCCCGGTCTTCCCTCGATCACCACACGTTTATTACGTCTTATTTCCAAAGTTACACCTTGTAATACAAAGTTTCCTTTCCCCCTTCCAGACGAAAACCAAAGATCTGATAAAACTAAAGAATTTGATAATTTTCTTTTTTTCCGATCAAAAGCATTTATCACATGATCTTTTTTGGAATGGGAAAATGTGCAATGAGGCTGTTTACGAGGTGTTATAGACACGAATTTTTTCCTTCCTCTGAAAGGACTCGACAAGCATTTGGAATAGGCAAATATAATATCTCGCCCACATAAATAAGATCAGGATCTTTCGAACGCAGTTGAGATCTATTGATCTCTTGAACTTCACGCCAATAATCTGTTGCCTCACGAAATGTAGGAGAACTTCCAACTAAATCTTGAAAATATTTCATAGCAACTCCCCACACATGTTCACCGGACATTATGACATGTGAATAGGTATAAGAAACATCAGCAATTGTGTGCATGTCTGGCAAGGAAAAGACTTCTACAAAATTTCCTTCTTCATTTTTTCTCTCCGGAAAAAAGACTTTAGATGGAGGAGAAAACAACAAAATATTGGGTAATAGATCTTCCTGCTCCAACAATTTTCCAGCTGTCTCTGTTTTCTCCTGAACTGCATAAAGAGGATCACCAACATGTGGAAATATCCATGTATTAATATCGGGAACCAGGCTGCTGGGTACGTGACCATAAACAGTTTCTTCTTGCAGTTCAGACCCCCGATCTCCAGAAAAGACAGACACCCCCATCGCATTACCAGCTGTTCCCACAAGGCTGACAACAGAGAACGACACCGCTGCGAAACGCTGTGCTTGTTGTCTGATAACAGGGAAGGCCATCCGCTCCACTGCCCGCAGAGCACTGGGAAGCCGTGTTATTGCAGCGATCACACAGACCAAAGTGGAAAGCAAAAGCCAATACCCCACCCCTAATACGAGATACCGGCACAGTGCCATAAGGACATCTGCCAGAGCTGCCACTTCAACCCACCAGAAAAAACGGCTCCAAGGCACTTGCAGTTCATCCCGTTTCCCCAGTCGATGAGCCAGGAGTACCACTGCTCCTGACCCCAATCCCCAGCACAGCAGGCTCATTGCCGCCTGTGCCCTCCCTCCACCACATTCATTCCCACCCCCGAGTCCCCTCTCCCTTTCCTCAGCCTGCTTGCTCGGATTGCCCGCGACTCGTTGTCCTACATCGTTCATGCTTTTGCACAGTCCTGTTCCCATCCCCTTACCTCCTTAAGGTTTCCGCAACCAAGACGGTTGCACTCTCTGCCGAACGACACGCACTTTTACGCCTATATGCCTTGAATAGTATTTATACGTAGAAAAAACACTTAGCGGCTGTTCCAGACAGACCCTTTGGCGCACATTTCCGTTAGTACGAACCTTCATCACAACACGATAATAAAAAACAAACTCAAAGATATCAATAGATAAAATGTCATTAGAAAATAAAAAAAGACACTATTTTTAGCCCAGTTACTGCAAAAGAGGAAAAGCCGGCACATGCCGCAGTCCGAAGCAAAAACAAAAAAATAGGGAGAGACCAGACCACTAGCAGAGAGAAAGAACAGCCCAGTCTCCAGACACGGCCACCGCGCAACACACCAAGTAGGGAAAAAGCCAGCACACACCACAGCTCACGACAAAAACAACAAAATCATCGACGAGACAGCTCGTGCAAAACCAATAGTTCTACAGGTAGGCCCCTAGAGCAACAATATGACAACGTTTGAAAGATCAGACAGATGGAAACTATTACAAACATATCTAGACGGAAATACCTGTTACTTCCTGGAAACCACTCGTAGTCTGCAATCTTTTCTTTACAGCATCAAAGCTGCATTATCTATCTTGCATCATATAGTTCATATTTTTCCGAAAACACAGCTATCACTATTTGATCAGAACACCGAAATTAGTATTATTACTTCCCACTACAGGTAACTCACGAGAAAAAGTTGCACATTATGCTTCTACCTGCAGAAAGATAGAAAGGATATGGAGGATTGAACGCATACGCAGGACTCCACCATTGCCACCAACACCTTTCATTCTCACTTCCGGCCACAAAAAAATCTGCACATTCGCCAGCTTCCAGAGATTCTCTCCAGAGGCGGCAAGAAGCGATCTGAAATAACCTGAATGGCCCACAACAAGCTCCGTTGAACACGCAAGAGGCATATTTCCCACTGGCGTCAAGAACATCAACAAAAGCAAAACGCCCCTAAAAACAAGATAAAAACGGAACGCCAAAGGCAGGTAAACGCAGCAAGGACTAAATCCTACAGGTCCTTATATCGCTAACAAGCACACCTTTTGCACCAATATCCCGTAATTTATCAATAACGTTGTTGATGTCTCTGCGAGGCACAAGAGAACGAATTGCCACCCACCCATCCCGCCGCAAAGGCGAAATTGTCGGTGACTCGATACCTGGGGTGAGCTTCGTTGCATCCCCGACAAGCGACTCGGGAATGTCATAATCCACCATCGCGTATTGCGAAGCTACGACTACTCCACGCAAGCGTTCGATCAAAACCCGCACAGCAGGAGAAGACTCCTCAGTTGGTTTCCGAGAAATCAACACAGCTTCCGAAGAGAGGATGACATCGCCGGCGAGCACCAATCCCGCCTCTCGTAAAGTTCTCCCGGAATCCACAACATCAGCCACAACATCAGCCACTCCCAGAGCAGGGGCAATCTCAACAGAGCCATCGAGAGGAACCACACAGGCGTTGCTTCCTACTTTTTGCAAATAGTCATGCAATAACCGTGTATAAGACGTCGCAATTCGCAAGGGAGGGGAGGCCGTCAGGTCAAGAACAACGCCTTGTGGGACAGCAAAGCAGAACTCTGATCGGCCAAACTCTAGAGGCAAAACTTCCACTACCTTTGCCCCACTATCCACAAGCAAATCGCGCCCTGTCACGCCAAGATCAATGATCCCTTCTCCCACATATGTGGCGATGTCACGCGGACGTAGAAAAAAAAACTCTATTCCATTGGCTCTGTCGAAAGATCGCAATGACTTCACGTCTCGACGACTTCGGTAGCCGGCTTCACACAGAAGATCTGTTGCTCCTTCTGCCAATGCTCCTTTGGAAGGCACCGCAACCCGAATTTCAGAACGAGCTGTTTCACAGGGATTATTCTGCAAGAGCACGTCAGAGGCACTCATATACATCCTCAAGAGTTAGACCCAGCGCCAGCATCATGACCTGTACGTGATACAGCAGCTGAGACAGTTCTTCAGCACAGCGCTCAGGACTCTCATACTCAGCCGCCATCCAGCTTTCGGCGGCCTCTTCCACCAATTTTTTGCCAATCTCATGCGGACCAGCTTCGAGTAAGCGAACAGTGTTCGATCCCACCTGTGTAGCCTCTGCTTTTTCGCTCAACTCAGCGAAGAGCTCTTCAAATCGTTTCACTCGAAATACCCTGCTCAAAAGAGAGCGCGACCCCAACCCTGCCGAAAGACAGAGGCAAAAAAATTCTGCACGCGCAGCCACACCTTAGGATGCGAACACCTCACACTCCTAACAGTTTCTTTCCCTACTGCTCAGAATGAGCACATCAACCTTTCACCAGACTGCAACGCTCTTGCCTGCACTTTGACAACTCTTCCAGAAACACTCGCGAGTAAAAACAAGTCTGCCGAAAGCAAAAAACCAGAGAACACCAAAAAAACTCTGTAATTTGTATTCTCTGACCATTTTTAGGGGGATTAATAGATATGCACAATTGCGATCCCGTACTGGCGCCAATCCTTGTCTATGACATCGGACATCTTGCAGAAGCAATTGGCGCTAGCTGGCAATCAGTGCACACATGGCTCCAGGAGGAACACCCCACACACCCTTTACCCCCACCAGATGCACTCCACCCACCACGCTGGCTTCCTGAAACTATCCAACCCTGGATTGCAAAAGAAACAGCACTATGCATCAGTGATCCACTATACAGGCAGAATTCTCAACCTGGTCCACTCACATCTTCCTCAGTGCACACAGAAGAAGAAACTGCCAACACCCCTATCCCTCTTTCTTCTGACTTTCCTCGCTCTCTTACCCTTTCCGGCATCGCATCATTGCTGGATGAAAGCGAGAACACAGTCAGTAACTGGCACCACAACGGCCATCCCCATCTTCCCCTGCCTCCTCCAAATAGGATTTTTTCCGACGGCCCAGTCTGGGACCTCCCCCGTATTGGCCCCTGGCTCGCAGCCATTAACCAGCCCCTTCTCCTCCGCGTCTCAGAAGCCCTCATTCCACAAGGAACAACGGTGGGAACATTAAGCGAGGAGATACGCGAACAATATGCAGACCAATTTGCAAAATTAGGCATTGCTGCCGCCAATGCTCCTTTAGACGAGCTAGGTGACATTTTCCCAAACATGGTACGCACTGCTATCGACCTCAATTTCGGTCCAGGCTGGCTGGTGGACGCCGCCCACCGCCTTGCATCAGGCGGTTACTGGAAGCCTCTCCGCATAGAAAAAAAACCGCCTTCCTCTCCCAAGAATCACACAGGAATCTTCTGCCAGGGACTAAAAGGAATCCAGCACTATAAACAAGGATATTTAGAAAAAAGCACCGCTGAACTGTCTGCAGCATTACGGTCCCCAGTACTTTCTGGAAAATCCCGCTCCCTCATCGAGTACTATCACGTCCGAGTTAATTGCGATCTCGGAATGTACCGACTGGCAGCAATCGACTACCAAAAAATCGTGCAAGAAAATGGACCTTATGCTAAATATGCCTACCTTCACCTGGGAGAACTCGATTGTCTCGCAGGTAGGTTTCGCGATGCTCTCAGCAAAGCCGCAGCCATCGATCCCGACCCAGAAACAGACCCCTTCTTCTATACCAGCTGGAAACAGCTACTCGGACACGCACACCGCTGCAACGGCCTTTTATCCGAAGCAGAAAAATACTATGCCGAAGCTCTCGAAAATGCTCGTCAAGCCGGCGGAGGCACCGGCGCGATTGCCCAACCCCTTGCACACCTCGCGAGCACAATTGCATGGAAAATGCCAAGCAAAGGCAGGGCACGCGCCATTGAAGCGATCAAGCTCAGCCAGGCAGCAGGAAATCCGGTCCACGAATGCCACGCCCATATTGCTCTCGCCATCGCGGATGCCGCTCCCAATGCCAACAAAATAGTGCAGGAACACATCCAAAATGCACGAAACCTTGCAGAAAAGACGGGCTATCGACGTGGCGAAATTAGTATTCGCTTGACTGAGGCCTTTCAAGCAATTCTCTCGAACAAGCAGAATGACGCCGTCAACACTTTAGAATGGCTAAAAATTCACGCTGAAGCTCTTGGTATCAGCGACAATTGGGTCAGTGTTGTAGAAGTAGCCTGGCTTAACCAACAAACCCAGATAGCACGGCAACGTCTTCGGGATCAACAATGGGTAGGAGGCCCTCGCGCTGCAGCACAACGCTGGCACGAAATCCTTGAAGCACGCCGTCCTCTCGCCTAGCGGTTGCCCAAAGACCCACTTCTGCTCAAAACAAGAACAGTCCTCCTCTCCCAAAACTGCTTTACTCCATCAGAAAAGGGCAATATTCCTGGCAAGAAATCACGTCACCACGTAAGACTTTCTCCAGGTTCGTGTCGTGTGATGAATCTTCATCCCACAAGCACACCTCGGACTTCGGCAACATGAAGAGAACGTTTCCCACTCACCGTCACACAATTGAGACTCGCCTCCTCCTGTAGCACATCTCCATTCGGAAGGGGATGGGTAAGAAGAGCGACCCCGCACCACCCCACATCAAGTATCACTGAAAAATCATCTTTCCTCTCGTACACATGTTCACCCGCTCGATCAGGGCAGGACACAGCATGGAGTTGACAGTCGCCCGAACGCTTCGACTGATGGAAAACCCCATCTCCCATATCCCAAGTCCAAAGATCAGCAGCAGCGGTAACCGTGACAGTCCAATTATGAAAAGAAAGAGATAACGGACCCAGTTTCTCAGGACCATCATACCAATACCAGACAGGCATTCCAGTAATAACGTTCTCATCTGGGTTGAGGTCAATACGAGGAAAAGCCACGCGATCCTCAATTCCTTGCCATACAGCGAACTGCGACGGAGGGGTAGATACAGGCGGAGTGAGACCCCCACAAAAATAATAGATAGAACGTATACGGCGACCTATAGGCACACGAAAAGCCTCAACTGGCCCATATTCTTCTTCGATATAAGCAGGCCAATCCTCTCCCTCTATTTCCCCCTCAGCAGGCATATCGACATAAAGAAAAAATTCTATTTTCCCATCATCAGGAACACTCACACTCATCATCCAAAAGATCCCTTCTGGATTACTCACTCCTCCCTCACACGGACCAAGAGGAATAGACTGCACATGAAGAATTGGATTACGAGAAGCCCCTCGTCGCGGAAACCACCCAGCTTCTCTTCCGTCGAGACTTAGCACAACCTCTCCCCCTTCTGTAGTACCGAGATCAGCGCGCATTTTCTCTTTCAGTCGAGGCATGGGAACTTCAGTAGCCCGGGCTGCATAACTCCCGAGACAACACCCAACCAAAACGGCTACCACAAGCAAACTCTTGCTGACCATTAGACCTCCCGAGTGAAAACCATTTCTTCAAAGTGGAGAAGACGCCACCCAGATGAAGAAAACAGCAATGTATAAACGCCTTCAAGAACATCCTTCCTTGAAGGCGGCACAAAATTTCCCTTCTCATCAAGAACACTCCCACGCCCATTCGTAATACGCACATAAACGCGTGCCACGAGAATCTGCTTGCCTATCGATTCGGGCTGCAGAAAGGGGAGAAGAAAAGGATGCCGATTACCAACTGTTCCGATAGACGGAAACTCGACAGCCTGCGGATACACACGCGCAAGAGGAAGACCATCATGCATATTCTCTCCTTGGATCGAACGCTCTTTCGCCGCGTTTTCACCAAGAAATTTTTTGTCTGCATCTGCCATTCGACCAATGGCCCAATCAGCAGGATTAGCGCGAAAAGGATATGCGTATCCCCAGCTCCGTGCCCTCACCAACCCCACTACAGCTGATTCAGGGTCTTCGTCTAGTACAGGAGAAGCAGATCCTTCCTTTTCGCTCTGTTCCGCAGAAGCCACCGGAGGATCACTTTGAGAAAAATCCCGCCGGACTCCCCTCTCTGTGCTACCCCCGACTCCAGAAATAAGAAAAAACGCTCCTGCGAAAATGCAGAATCCCAACAAAATACCGACAAGGAGAAATGTTCTCGTTTTCGGTACATCCCGTCCTACCCACAAAGAATCCGTCCATCTACGAAAAAAATCATCAGGCTTCTTCATCCTGATTTCCGTAAGTCTGAAACGGCAACGGTAGTAAACTCTATTGTTCTGACAGGGCCAAGGAGAGGAAGCAGAAAAGGCGTGATTTCTCCATCAAGTTCCACAATTACCGCTGTATCTTCCACAAGTACCCGGTAATTATCTGTCACTTCATGCTCGCCGAGAACACTTATCGCGATCTCGCGCGCAAGAGGTCGATCAAGAAGAAGCAGTCCGCTGCGTCGATATTCTTTTGTATCGAGACCACCTGCCGCACCAGCCACTGCTGCAGCATCTGCCACAGCAGCCAAATCTTGGTGGATCCGCACTCCCCGCCAAATTCCACCCGCAAAAGCGAGAAGCAACACCCACAAACCCAAAAACCAGACGCCGAGACAACCGGCATCAGATTTACCAGATGATGTATGCCCAGATATTCTTCGTGAAGAAGTCCCAGTGCGAAAAGATAGTCCATCTTCCCCTCGCAAGGGTTTTTTCTGACTGCCCATCTTCTCTTCCCCAGATTTCGCGTGCAGTTTTTCGTTTTTTATCTTGACCAGCTCCCATAAGGATCACGTACCTCTGTATGGGAAACAGTCCAGTGGTACCCTCCGCCATATCGAGCACCTCCGCCATATCGGACAATTGCCAAAAATGGGACAGTAAGCTCGAGGACAACTGTCACCTTGCCACCTCGGGGAATAACCTCAGACTGCCGACAGTCCTCCCCTCCATCTCCTTCACAGCGAATTTCAACAACGCGCCATCGATCATCTCCAAGGCCACGGTTCTCAGCAGTCTCTGTTGCCACCCGCAAGGCCCGTGTTTCTCCGATTTCCCAGTTCGGAGCCAAAACAAATTCTCGCGCTGCTTCGCGGGCCATTGAACGTCCAATTGCCTGACGATGTGCCCAGGTGGGAAGGGATAATGCCACAACTCCCACAAGGAGCAGCATTGCAAGACCAAGAAGACCTTCGATCGCAACACAGCCTGTTTCGCCGCTATCTTTTGGCAATCTATCCCTCACGGGGCACGCTCCTTCCGTGCGCGTGCTTCAGGAAGAAAAACAAAATCAGGCATCCCCGCAAACCAGGCTTGCCACACCACTTCATGCGTTACTGTGGCAACAACCGTGTCTTCTTCCATGAAACAGATGGGATCAACCTGGGTACCAAGAGGCCCTCCCAACCCAAGCGAAAACACCTCATGTGCTTTTTTCTCACAAAGAACAAGTGCAGCTGTGTCATCCGCACAAAGCTCACCTTCAGTCTGAGGGAAAGCAGATAGCGCACAGAAAGAAGAGTCAGCGGCACGAGATCCCGCGCGTGCAGCAGCATCAAGGCCCGTTTGCACGACCCCTCTTGCGTAATAATGCAGACCAATTTCCACAAGATTGACGAAGGCGAGAAAAGAAACTGCGAGCAGGAAACAAAACCGAATCCCAACAAAGCCTTGGTCTTGATTTCGGTCCACATTTGCTCCCAAGCCAATGAGGAGTTTTTCCTTTCGCTCCTTAAAAGGAAAAACTCTCCTGCAAAAGCAGAATTCAGGAACAAAACCCGACAGACCAAGGAAAAATCGCACTTTCCTTTTCCTCCAGGCTCCCACTCTTTCTTCCTGTTCTCTGCACCCGCATACAAACTTCTTCACTGCTTTTCATGAAGTAAGAATGCAAAAAAAGAAAGAAAAGTGGGACCGACAGACACAGGGTGCTGTTCTTCTTCTGCAGCATCTCGCGTGCACGAACTATCTCACCAGTACTGGTTTCCACATGGGGGATCTCCCCAAAACCTCTACCTCGTAGACGAATCCAAATCGAGCACTTTTTCGACTTCCTCTATGGTCTGCCCCTGTATCCGATCAAAGGCAAGAAAAAGACCGAGCAAAAGGATGGCTGCAACAGCCACAACCATCAGCTCCTGTGCCACAGTGAAACCGGCATCATTCGCACACTTCCTTTCTGAAAAAATTTCTACGCTCTTTTGTCCTCGTATTCTTCCCATTTTTCCCCTTCGGTCACACCCTGCACGGAGACAGAGTTATGTACAAAATCATTCCCCATAAAGTAAGAATCCCATAGGAGCAGCCAACATCAGGACAATGACCGGCAACATCCACACTGTGGTGACAACCATCATGGTGAAACGACGCCGAGTCGCCTTATCTTGTGCCTCTCGACAGAGACCATGGCGGATTTCCACAGCAAGCGTCATGATGTTCTCGGCAAGACGAGACCCAGTGCGTTCTCCGTTCGCAATCATGCGATACGCACGCGCAGTAAACACCTCGGGAGTGTCTATTGCCGCTTGGCGAAAGGCATCACCAAGAGAACTGCCATTGTGCACTGCCCCCACCACTTCCCGTAGTTCCTCCACAACCTCTCCCTCTGCCCGGTTCACCGTCTCTTCAACTGCATTGAGGATGCGTCCATCTGTCTTCAGGTGGAAACCAAGTCGCATAAGCAGGGGATATAGCTCTCTCCGCATACATTGCCGGCGCTTTTCTATGGAAATGTCGACTTGCGCGCTCTGCCAGCTAATCGAGAAAAAAAGAGCTACTACACCACCAAGAAGTGCCAAGAGCATGTTGCCACTCGCCAAATATGTCAGGAATCCGCACAATCCCACCGCACAGGCAGCCCATTGGATCTGCCCAGATCGATAGTCATCAGGTTTTATGCGCATTCCGGCTTGGCGCAGACGACGGTCAATATCTCGATCTGGTTGGGCGCCAAATTGCGGACCGAGTACCGGAATTTTCCCGACAGTTCCCATAAGAAACCTGCCAAGTACGCGAGATAATCGGGACGTCCCGGGAACATAAGTAAAAACTGGCGATTCTGTATCAGGGAGAACGCCAAGACGGGCACGAACCCCACGGGTGTATGGGTGCACACGAGCAGACAAACGGCGCGGGGGATGCACTCCTCCGAGAAAAACTCCCAGGCTTACTACAATGCCCGAACAAATGGCCCCGGCAAATACCCGTAACTCATCACCCGTCATCCTTGTCCTCCTTTGACGCGTTCGTCCGCCATGAAGGAAGGAGTTGTGAGTAAGCCACCTTTTCCGCGAAAAACACGGGGGTCCGGAGGAACTCGTCCAAGATAACCAACAACACGGCGACCGGTTTCCAGGATAAAAACGCAGACTCCTAGAACAATCAGGCCGCTTTCTGTACGGTAAAAAGCACGAATGTCCCCATGGCTCATCACGAGAAAAGTAAGAATGAACCAGGGAATGACGACAACAGCAGTCGTTTCAATACGGTGTTCCAGCGCATCTGACCGAATCTGTCGTCGATTATCCAGCTCATCAGCAATTTTTTCACCCACATCGCGCAAAATAAAGAGAGCTTCTCCGGTTCCCCTTCCCATCGCCAAAGAAAAGACTTCAATGACGAGATCTGAAATGGGATCCGCTAGTTCCTGACGCACAATTTCGAGCGCCACTGTCTGCCCGTGCGTAAACTGCAGTTCTCCATAGCGAGTAAGTGCAGGCCGCAAGGCGACCGGACCCGAAACAGACAATTCCGCAAGGGAATCATGCATGGTCCGCCCACTTTGCAAGCTCGACACGACATCGGCAAGAGCATCCGGCCATGCCTCACGACGGGCATCCTCGCAACGCATATGGGCATGCCGGAACCAGTGCACTGGAAAAGCTGCAGCACTCCAAGCCGGCAAAAGTGCCACTGCCCAAACGCCTGTAATCCTCCATAGCACCAAAAAGCTCACCCCGCCAACAGCCACACATCCCATCCAAAAAGGAAAGGCAGGGAAAGGAATACCGGCTTCTCTCAACCAGGAAGTATGGCGGTCACCCCAGTGTTTTGCCCGCCAAGACAAACCCACGCGGGGAAAAGGAGTGATCCCGAAGAGCAAGGCAGCTATCCCATAGGACACAACGGCCATAAGGCAGGATCCGAGTAGAGCAAAAATCACAGAGGGCTCCCTCGTCCAACGAGCACATCATGCACAGTCAGATCCTGCGAAGCCAGCTCTCGATTCAGTAGGGCAAGCAGAACAGGGTCAGGAGGTTCCACTCCCTTCCAAACAAGAGGGCTGCTCAGGGTGTCGCGCGTAAAAAGCGGTTGTAGCACAAACCCAGAACCGTTCAGGTCTGATTGCACATACGCAATCTCCATCACACGACGTTGTATTCCTTCATCAGTCATCGCCATATCGAGATGAACAACAAACTGTATTGTCCGACCGAAAACACGGCGCAAATGGGCTTCTGCCACATTTTCCCCTGCCATAAGGGCAGCACTCACCAGGGCTTCCAGCGCATCACTCGCACTATTAGCATGAATTGTGCAGCAAAAGCCACAACCGGCATTTGCAGCCCTCGTCAACTCATACGCCTCTTCTCCTTTCACTTCCCCAATCACAATTCGATAAGGCCGCATGCCCAATACGAGCCGCACGAGATCACGTAGACGTTGACCAGGACGATCTTGCGCTTCGTAATAACCTGCAGCATGACGCGCATGCGGCAGCTCTTGCACTTCTTCGCAACAACGCAGCACATGCTCAGGAGGTTCCGCATCCAGCAAAGCAGCTAAAAGCGAAGTTTTACCAGCACCCGGCTGTCCTGAAATAAGCAAGGAAGAGCGCACCCGCATCACAGTCCACAAGAAACCAGCAGCTTCACGTGACAAAGATCCCGCCTCAAGCAGTATGGAAAGAGTGACGTGCTTCCACACTTGTTTACGGATCGAAACCGAAAGTCCATTTTTTACAACTGGCGTCTGCACAGCAATAAGACGAGCCGTACCGTCGAGCACTCCACAGCACACAATGGGGGAGGTGTCATTCAAGTCTCGATGGGACGTAGAACGTTTAAGCAGCCTACGCACGGCTTTTTCAATTTCATCTCCCACAGAAGGGGTAGTATCGCCCTTCAAGGCACCAGTACGATCGATGTATAAAACATCATCTCCCTCGATCAAGATCTCTTCGATCTCAGGATCGGCAAGGAGATGCGTGAGGGGGCCATAGCTTACGACCGTGTCGAAAACGCGCCGGAACATATCTGTAGGATCCGCAAGATCAGGCAGACCATCGCGTTCAGCTGTACGCTCATAAGAGCCAAGCGACGCCAAAATCGCCTGGCGAACAGCCTCGGGATCTTCTTTCCCATCGCAACGCTCTGTCTGCAATCGCAAACGAGTGTCTTCCAAGATCACAGCAAAAGGGTCATGTTCAACGCGCATCTGAAACATCCTCTGCTGAGCTGGAGAGTTCTCGTTTCGAGAACTTCTGTCCCAGCTGACGCAAGCTCCACCTCTTCCATGCACGGCCGGATCCCTGGTAAGGAAGAAGAGAAAAAACTGTTTCCACTAGCGGGGTAAGCGCATACAGAAAAGGCCCCTGGCCTGGACACTCTCCATTCCACGCGCTCCTCCGCACCTTTGTATCAAAAGGAGCAAAAAACAGTTCTTGTGAAGAAAACCCGATATTCGCCATTTCTGTAGTGATTTCGCTCTGAAAAAACCGGCGGTCACCAGGATCGATCTGGTTAAACAAGAGAAAAAGCGGAGTACCAGGACGGCGGAGACGTTGCACCTGATCAAGCCACTCAAATAAACGAGAAAGCACAAGATGCGTGGCTACTCCGACCAGGACATCCGCCTGGGCCACCATTTCTCGACCCATTTGGTACCTTCCCGTATAATCATCAAGGCGCACATCTTCCAGCTGATGACCGATGTTCACGATTCGACGTGGCCAGCGATGCGCAAGGCCCCGGAGCACTCCTTCCATGTCTGCCGGCCGCACCTGTCGCCAGTTTGTAGAATTCGCGATTCCCGTGAGCACGTGAAATCCCCCAGCAGGCCAAAAAGCAGCAGCATCCTCAGCCAGTAAAGTTTGACGTGCTACTGCAAGAATCGCGCGACGAATACTGGGAGTGTCGTCATCAAGAGCGAGACGCTGCGCAAGAGAGGGGGAAAGGTCGTCTGCTTCAACAAGCAGACTGGAAAGTCCGCGACAAGCAAGCAGGTGACCAAGCGCTATGGATACCTCTGTTGCACCACAGCCCCCACACGGACTTCCTACAACTACTGTGCAGCTAGAACGTGTGCGAAGGCTACGGGACTGTTCTTCTTTCTCGGAGTGGAAAAGCTCCGGGATCCGGGTTTTTAGAGAAGGAGAGGGGTCAGCATTTCTCAAAACCTCCTGTTCTTGAGCTAATCGACCGGTACTTCGCGCAAGATTCCCAGGAAAATCCCGACTTTCTTCCGGGATTCCACATGCGCCAAGAATATCTTTGGTAGCGAGTGTTCGGTCGAGTACGGAAGTCTCATGTAGCACGATAATGGCAAGGAGAAGATCTTCAGTAGATATCCCGGAAGAAACAACTTCGTCTGCCCCACAAAAGTGATCAACAATATTTTCCGACATATCTGTAGCAACACCACGAGAATGAAAATCTTCAGGATCGACAACAACCACTACTTGCGTGCCAAGATCACGAAGATCCAAAACAAGCTGCGCATTCAGAAAACTGCATGAAGCATGAGAAACGAAGACATCCACATGTTCTTCGAATAGCCTCCGACTCTCAATCGCCGCATAACGGCACCTGGCATGTCCATAATTGCGTGTATACCTCACAAGTTCTCTTGACCATTCTCCGGCACTCACTGCGATTTGAGGACCGACAACCCGACGATCACTCTTTTCCGGCATTAGTCTTTCCCCTTACGCTGTACGTCTGTTGCAACATGCAGGTCAGAAGGAAATCGCAAGGCTTGTGGAGAAAATCGGCTTTGCCGTTCTGCAGGAGCAGCACCAGTAGCTTGAACAACTTGCACAGAACGGGTCGCTATTGCCCACGCCAGCTCAAGCGCAGCAACAGCATCCACTGACACAACCAGGGAATGCTCGCTCCGTCCCCCTCCGAGCACGCCTTTTCCCGCGCCGGGTTGCAACACCGCAAGCACTTCTGCCCCAACAAGCACATAACGGGCTACGCCATCTTCGACAGCAATGATGTCCACTCGATCTCCCGTTCGAATAGCGCCTCCAACTGCAAGAGAGGGAGAAACGGGCACCGACATCGACCGGCGAGCAACGGGGGATTTTTCAGGTGGTCGCAGATTGGCTCGGGCCAAAACGCCACCGGAAGCAATAGGGCCAACCGTCACCCAGCCTTCAAAATCCGTCAAATCATCCGGCTGTATCAGAGTTTCCAACACTTCATCGCCCATGCGCGCATCAACAAAAACAACCTTCCCGGCACTCAACACACTTCCCGAGCGTAAAGGCTGGGCTGCAGTTGCCACACGCACAGTGCGCACCCAGGTACGCACTCCAAGAAAATTCAAGAAAAATGCCAGTAACCCCACGAGAAGCAAGGCAAAATGCGCTTTTGACCATCTACGTCGTCGCTTTCTCGTTTCCATAGCGCAACCTCTGAAATAGCCTTAAATACCATGCATGAGACACAAACGAGACAATCCTTGAAAGAACTTTTCACTTCGCCCACACCTACAATTTGCAGCATTTCCGAATGATTTCCAAGGGTTCAGTCTGCAAAAAAGCATGCAAGCAAAGTATTAGCTCATACAAGTCAATACAGCATATAAACATATTATCTAGAATATTTCAAGATAAAAAAAGCTAAAAAATACGAGCATGATGCAGGAATTTCTTTAAATACGCACCTAGAAATACATAAATGTATATTTCTTTCTGAAGAGAAAAACCCTTTTCTCTTCAGAAAAAACACAGAGAACAGGGACAATAAACCAAAGACAAGAACAAAATCTCCAACATCCCCACAAAGCCCGGTACTTCCCTCTTTACAAATCCATTACAAATCAGACAAAGACACTTTGCAGTGAAAAGAAAGAATAAACCATCAATAACAGTAAATACATTTTAAAACACTAAAAAACAGCAAAAACCCACACTTTGTCCCACACCCTATCACTAGGTCATATATCCCAGGTCCCACACTGCACAACTCAGGAATCAAAGTGTCTCCGCAGTTTTTTCTCCCCGACCGATACAAAAATACTGCATTATTTAAATAGGTGGAGTACCTCTTGCCAAGGGACCGCCCCCTCAACAAAAAACATCCAGAAAATACCCCATACAACAGCAGAAACAGTCACATCACGATCGCGTCAGGGGACGTCCTGCAAAGTCTCCGCCATCATTTTCTCCCCGATCAGGTCAAAACACAGACTCCACGCAACCCTTACCTCTTCCGTAAAATCATCACACTGCTCTTCGCTCAACGCAGCAATAAAGGCATCTCGAAAAACAGGAAAATACGCAGGACAAACTCCCATTTTCCGATGACGCACTCCTAATGTGCGCACTGCTCTATCCATGGAATCGAGACGCTGTACGGCCCCCAAGAGCATACGAAGAGCATCCAAAAACTTCTTACGCTGCTCCGTCATGTCAGAAGGAAAAAGAGAACGAAGATCAGGCCTCACCCGAAAAAGATTTTCATAAAACTCAAAGGTAATATGTTTCGGATTCCCCAAAATCTTGGTGAAAGAAGCGCGTACAAGCTGCACTTGTTCAGAAGAAGGAACTGGAGTCATTCTCAAAACTTTTCCTCAACACCACAGGCAGAAAATCGAGTAACCATTCCCTTCTATCGGCAGTATTCACAGTATTGCCATCACATAGAAAAATACTCACATAGAATTACGCTATCTGCCCAAAACAGAATAATAAAGCTATTGCCTAAAACTTCTTCAAACTTCGATTCATGTGAGTAGACAGATTTTAGCGTGATGCTGCACGCGCAAAATCAAGCAAAATCCGGTGCTCAGCCGAGGCAATTACTGACCGAGCAGCTTGCACTGCATCTGGGTTTACTGAAATAGAATCGATCCCTGCCCGCACCAAATGCTCCGCAAAAACAGGATTGTTCGATGGAGCCTGGCCACAAAGTGAAGCAGAGATCCCGGCAAGATGTGCCGCCTCCACAATACGACCTACTGCATCAAGAACCGCGGCATCAGACTCGTCAAAGAGTTCAGCACACACTTGCGAATCACGGTCGACGCCAAGCATGAGCTGTGTCAGATCATTCGATCCGATAGAAACCCCACTCACCCCAAGAGCAGCATATTCAGGTATCCGGTAAACCACTGAAGGCACTTCGGCCATCACCCATTTCTGCAGACCTCGATGGCGCCCAAGAGGGTGACGATCAATAAGCTCGAAACAGGCTTCAAGCTCCCACAGAGTACGCACAAAAGGAATCATGATTATCAGGTTCGGAGTTTCCTCATACACTCGATCGAGCATATCAAGCTCCAACCCAAACAACTCTGGATCGCGAATATAGCGATAACATCCCCGGTAACCAATCATCGGATTTTCTTCACGGCCTTCGTATGCCTCCCCTCCTTTAAGTCCACGAAATTCATTCGTACGAAAATCAGTTGTCCGGTAAACGACAGGGCGCGGCGCAAAAGCACGCGTGATCCACAAGAGCGAGTCACTCATATTCGACACAAATTCTCCGCCGCGTCCACTGTCAAACAAAGCACGGGGATGTTCTCCTCCCAAAGCCTCGGTAATCATGAATTCAGCCCGCGCAAGGCCAACTCCATCCACAGGCAAGGCAGCAGCCTCTTCGGCATGATCTGCAATCGCCAAATTCACATAAAGTCGCGTGCCAAGAGGAACAAGACTCGAAGCCAACGTGATGGCCTGCTCTCCGCGCGTATCGCCTCCTGTGATACGCGGAACATGCTTTTCATCTTGAAAACGACCCCGATAAACCTTTCCTTCTGCCCCGTCCACAGTCACCAGATCCCCTGTGTGTAAGACATTTGTGGCGGTCCGAGTCCCCACAACACAGGGAATACCAAGTTCCCGACTCACGATTGCGGCATGACACGTCATGCCGCCCCCATCGGTAACGAGCCCTGCAGCACGGCGCATGGCGGGCACCCAGTCCGGGCTTGTCATTGGTGCTACTAAAACCTCTCCCGCGCAGAGTTGGTCCCCATCCTCTGGCGAAGAGAGCACACGGACTTCACCCGACCCCCTCTTTGCCGAAGCACCCAAGCCCTTTAGTACTGGAACTGCTGTCTTTTGATCGAGCAGCGTCGTGATCGGTCGAGACTGCAACAGATGTAAGTGTCCTCCGGCCAATCCCCATTCCATGTCTTGGGGAAAGCCGTAATGCGCCTCGGCTCGTATACCCAACCGAGCTAGTTCGAGAATCTGCTCGTCCGTCAGAACTCGGTCATCTACTTCGTCGGGGGAAAGCGAAACCTGACAATCAGCTCCGTCATCTCCTCGCACAATCTTGTGGGTTTTCCTGCCAACCCGCACATCAAGCAAGGTTGGTCCGCTCTTGCGGACCCGATAGGTGTCCGGTTCAACTTGCCCGCTCACCACTACTTCACCAAGACCAAAAGCAGCCTCAATCACAAGACGGTCACGGTCACCCGTCGCAGGGTCTACTGTGAACATGACACCCGAACACTCCGACTGCACCATTTCTTGCACTACGACAGCAATAGCCGGCTCTTCAGTAAAACCTCGGTCTGCCCGGTAGGCAATCACCCGTTGACCCCAGACAGACGCCCAACAATCAACAATCCGATCCAGTAGCAGATCTTCATACACATTTGTATAGGTTTCGTTCATCCCCGCAAAAGAAGCTTCCGCTGTGTCTTCGCTTGTCGCAGAAGAACGAACAGCCACCGGGACTCCCCGGAAAGTACCCACTCCAAACTGCTCGGTCGCAGTACTGTCCAAATATTTGTAATGGTCGAGAATTTCTTTGGCGAGTTCATCCGGTACACCCGCTTGATGCACAAGAGCACGCAATTCTTCTGATGCTGACGCAAGCGAAACTGCCACATTCGCGTCCAGGTCAGCGGCAATCCGCTGTAGTTCTGCGCGTACACCACTTACCGACATCGCTCTCTGGTACGCAGCAGCAGTGACCACAAAACCGCGAGGGACCGGGAGCCCCGCGCTCAACATCTCGCCAAGATTCGCTCCCTTTCCACCGGCAAGCATGACATCACCTTTGACAAGATCCTCGAGCCGGACAACTTCTCTCTGCACCGCACGCCTCCACGCAATTCTGAATACATCATTCCGGACAAAGACCTGCAATCCAGCAGGACACGCCCCATGAAAAGTCGGTCAAATCTCAGCTTAAAAAAAGACTCTGCGTCTCCCACAGGGAACCAGACAGGAAAAATCAGTCCAAATGACCAAAACTTTTAGGACCTTTACCAAACTTCTACCTGACTACCAGACTATCCGCCTGAGAATACTCACAACTGCGGACGCTGCATATACAGAAAGAGGAAACAGGCTGGAGAAGAAACTGCCTACAACGGATAGCAAAAACCCACGGATCGCTCTACGCGCACGAAAAAACCCGAAAGGCAAAGGAACATGGCAGAAAAGCGTCTTTCCATCTGACCTATTTAGCCCATCTCTCGATTTTTGTCGCACTCGTAGCGATTACAAGAGCAGCGCACTATCTGGGACACGCGTCACAACCAAAAAAATATGCTCCAAGGGCAAATGAACGAGTGTCGCCCCTGACGTTCCCTGCACAATCGACACATGGTCTCTCCCAACGGTCTGTACCCATCCTTGCTCTCGATGGAGTGCTGCAGACCACCAGACTTCCACAAGTGGTTTGTCTGGAAATAACTGCAAACCCTGTAAAAGCATCTTCATGTCGCCGAAACGAATCCACGGCTCAACCCCACCAGAACGAGAGCGTTCGACTCGCACCAAAGCAAGAGGAGGACACGGGGTTGCCAAATTGATATAGATACGACGCCCATCGTCATCGTCCATCACTGCCAAAGCGTCATAGACATCCACAATTACACCGGAAAAACAACAATTCCCGCCCCGTAAGGCCATACGATGCCCACAAGACATCGCATCAAGATAGAGATCGCGCATCTCTTGCGCAGCAAGCAGAGCATCCGCAGCATCTTGCTGCGCTTCTTCCGCAGCATCTCTCCGCTGCACAAAATGTTCCCACTCTCTTTCAAATGGCAATCTTCCATCTTGGGTGTATGGAAAACGGTCATCAGGCAACTCTGGAACAATCACGCCGTCCTCCTCCCTTAAAAGGGGCACAGACTTCAAGAAGAACAAGCGAATCCAATCTTCTCGTTTCCTGTCGCCTTATCGCAACATCCAGAAAAGATTCATCACTCGCTCCGCGGATACTGTCCCGACGACTCCAGCTGTCACAATCACTTCAGGCATCGTAATAATAAAAACGCGCACAAAGTTTCGGAAAGGACCAGACTCCAATCAGTATTCTCCAGATTCGGTGATCTTCGGAGGTCTCGCATCCTTGCTGTCATTGGTCTGTTCAGGACCGACAACCGAAAAATCGAATCCTCTGACCAGCACTCTCAGCTGAAAACAAACAAAAGGAGGTCCTGTGAAAGCAGAATCACTCAGTTCCACACTTCAAGAAAATCAGTGGCTCAAATGCCCAGAAGCAGCAGCGCTCCTCCTCATCACTCCCAAAACAATCCGTTCGATGGCACGAGAAAACAGGATTCCTGCCCACAGAGATGAAGGCCGCCGAGACTGGCTTTTTCAAGAAGACGAACTACTGAAATGGTTTTTCGCTCTTCCTCTTCACACGGCAGAAAATGAAATATGAAGAGCTTCCTGCCCTTTCCACTCATTTCCTCTCGCTACTACACAGGAAAGACAATAACTTTGTACAAAAAAATCTTTCCATGCAAACTCATATGGAAAGAAATAAAAACGGCTACTAAAGTGAGGCCGTCATGACAGAAAATTCTCCTGTCCGCTACCCGAAAATCATGAACGTCACAATGGTCTCCGAAATGATCGGAGCAACACCCCAAAAAGTGCGGGACCTAGCCCGCAAAGGGCTTATCCCCGCACGACGCCTTCCAGGCTCAAACCGCTGGCGTTTTAGCCGTGACGAAATCTCCGCCTGGTGGGAACGTCATTTACTTGACCCAAAGTGGCACGATCTTCTGGACATCCCTAGAGAAAGCACTACTGCCGGCAACGAAGGCGACCAGACCGTCAAGTAGCTGGTTTTTTACGCCTGGGCTGTTCTCGCCAAGACAAGCTCCACCCGTTTTCTGGCTCTCTCCCAGTCCAAGTAAAAATGCAACATACAAGTATTTCCCCCAAATATCTTGTATGTTGACAAAACAGGTCATATTCTCCAGGCAAGGCGTTTCGCATTCTCGCAGGAGTCCCCAGTGGACACATCCAACTCCTCAAACACAAAACCCACTCTGGCTGTCGTACCTATTCCAGTACCAGGGGCTTTTCTCGAAGCCCGCGTATACGGCACAGGTGACGAGTCAATTCTTCTTATACATGGAGGACTGGGCACTCCCGACTATCTCGCTCCACTTGCGAAAAGCCTTGCTGTTTCTTCGCGCGTCATCACATACGACCAACGTGGCAGCGGAAACTCCTACGCTACAAACGAAACTTATAGTCTCACTTATCACCTAAACGACCTCGAACTCGTGCGAGCAGCCTGCGCCCCAGAACGCTCAGTACACCTGTTCGGTCACGGGTGGGGATGCCTACTCGCACAGATCTATGCCTCGCAACAACCTCACCGAGTACGAAGTCTCTTCCTCTGCAATCCCATTGCCGGCCTGGGAAAAGACTGGTCCAAAGCAGAACGCGCGTTCCATCGCCGCACGCGCAAGCTTCCTTTTCCTGTACCCAGCCGGCAGACAATCGCCATCCATGGCCCAAAAAAAATGCGAGATCGCGCGACACGAAAGATCGCGCAACGCCTCATTTCCCATGAAACCGCATTTTTCCCCACAGGATTGAAGCTTGCCCCTCCCCCCATCACGCAAGACTGGCTCGCAGGCATCAACGGGGATGCCATGCGCAAAACACGACGAGCACTACTACGGGCGTCTTCTCTTCTTCTTGATCCAAAGAGAGAACCGGGTTTTCCGGTCACTGTGCTCCACGGAGAACACGGAATACTGACAGACGAAGAGGACCAACTGCGCGCACGCTTTCCCTTGGCTGCCCATACGACCCTTGAAAACACAGGACGCCAACCGTGGCAACAAAACCCTGCCCTCTTTCTGGATATTCTTACAAAATTTTTGCGTACTCCAGTCGAATTGCCCAAGAACACCCCTTCCGAACAATCCGAGCAACCTGAACGCTCAAAAGCAGAAAATATTGCTTTCTCTCTCCCTTCCGACCCCGCGCTCTAGGAAACAATATGAAGCAAAAACAACAGAAAAGTCTTCGCTTCCCCTAGAGAAGACGCCCGCGGAGAGAAACACGAAAACAAGCGAGTAGGAAAAGAGGGCACAGCGCAAGCCCGTAACAAAGATTACCCTATACATCAAGTAGGCAAGCGCTGTCCCTGAAAAAAAACAAACACGAGGCAAAAAGTAAAAAGGTGCTTTACGGAAGACGGGCCTCCAACACTCCTTCTACTTCTCTTAACCAATTGAGATCCACCTCAAAATGATTGAGCGCTCCTTCAAGCGCTAATACCTCGAACTCAATAGACGGGTTCTCCGCTGGATCGCCAAGATCCAACAGAAGATGCCGCAATCGCCGCACCGCCCGTATCGTATTATGTAGCTGATCTTGTACAGCCTGAAGCATTCCCTCTGGAGGATTACCTTCGCAGTATCGCAAACGCAGATACATCTCGTCCCGTTGCGGACGTACATCGGCATCAGGCGAGCGAAGCCAATCCTCTACTATTGTCCTACCATCTCCCGTGAGTTCATACACAGGACGGCCTTCCTCATCCTCATGTGAAACAACCCAGCCTTTCTTCTCCCCACTTTGCAGAATCTGAAAGACATGGCCGTCATTCACGTGCCAGAACTCTCCAATAGCAGCATCTAGCCGTTTATACACAAGGAATGCGCGAGCCGGGTTTCGACCTAATTCCGCAAGAACAGCATTCCGTAATGACATCCAATACACTCACATCGGTTCTACGAACTGTTTGCATCACACGTACACGTTACTCGCGTGAACCAAATGTTCAATGTTTTCATAATAAATACCCTGTTCAAAACCATCTTGCCACGGATACCACCTGTACCATAAAGAGAAAAAAGCAGGGGAAGCCCGCCCTCGCCAAGTCCTCTCTTCCGAAAAATCAGCCAAGCGAACCGTTTTTGTACCACTCTCTTACTTCGCTTGCCCCCGCATTCTGCTCGAAGACAATCACACCTTTCAGGCCTGTCGCTCCTCTGGGAAACCGCGTGGACAACGGATGGTTCGCATTCTCTTCTCATCTGCCATCCGCGTTTGCCCTCAGGGAAACGCCCTAACATGCGATCGGCACACCCCCCTCAGAAAAGGCATGCCGAACATGCGCTTTCTCTATTACGAGAACAGAACCCCCCTTTTTTTCCTTCTTCTTGTTCCAGGACTCGCTCTCTTCCTTGCTTCTGTCCCGGTACTCTTCTCCGCGCCCAGTGACGCACGCACTCCCATCAACACCAGCAACGAAATCAACACCAATACTGTAAATAAAATACCCACAGAAGGGCCTTCCCAAGGCCCTTTCGCCTCCGACGATCAGCCCGAGCGAAAAAATTTCGTCGTCATGACCGGAGACGTCACCATAGCGCCCACAGACATCGTCGGTACCGTGATTGTGCTCCGCGGAGCAGTTGCGATTCACGGCACCGCACTCGACATCTATGTTTTCGACGGCGATGTCGAAATCACGGGAATTGTACATGGCAATCTACTCGCACTCAACGGCCATATAACGCTGCACGAAACAGCAGAAGTATCAGGGGACCTCCTCTTTTCAGAAATTCCTACTGTGGCTGCAGGAGCAAAAATCGGCGGCACGCGCCAACGGCTCGATAGCAGATGGATCGCAGAGCAAGTGGACCGACCACTGCGGCAAGGGATTTGGGGAGCAGCCGGCATTTCAACTCTTGTTCTTGGTTTTTTCCTCATTCTCTGTGCGCCGCGAGGTGCCGATGCCGTGGCCGGCGTCCGTCACACAGGCTTTCTTCGATTGTTCTGTATCGGAGCAATTACTGGTTTAGGGATCCCCGCTCTCGCGTTCGTTGCCTTGCGTTCCCTCTTGAGTGCTCCCTTTGGCATTGCTCTTCTCGCTTCTCTTGCCCTCTTTTATGCGATTGGGTATACAGCAGGTGCCTGGGCATTAGGACGGCTTCTCTTCAAACGAAAAAACCACCATTACATCCCCTTTCTCATCGGTCTTGGTCTGCTACGGGCAGGAGCGCTCTTTCCTTCACCCGCCATTTTCCTCTGGCCAGTGGCTTCTCTCTATGGCCTTGGGAGTATTACTGTGGCCATATGGAAGACTCGTAAACCTCTTTCATCTCAACAGGTGGATCGGGAAACAGAAAAAGAAACACAACCATCCGCTACTCCAATCCTCCCTTTAAGAACAGCGAAAAACTATAGCGAAGCCCAAACAGCCACAGTCCTCTCCATCCCTCCCATTGATTTGTCCACCCCTGCAGCTCCTCCAAACAGCCCTACAACAGGATGGCATCCTCTCGTCACCGTAAAGACACAGAAAAGCCCACAATCATTGACGAAAAACAGCACAGAAGCGGAGACAGTATCCTTGGAAGACAACAGTCTGTCCGGCATTATTCTCCAGCAAAGAGAAACTCCCTAAAAGTTACAGTTCTCTTCTGCTGCAAGCGCCTGAACTTCACGCACAGCCCGTGCCAAACCAGCCTCATTCACATCTTTGTGGAAGACGAACCGGACAGTGCGCGCATCGATCATGCCTGCGCGTACTCCCCGACTCGCGAAACGCGACAAAAAATAAGGTGAGAGGCGATCTTTGCGCGCGCACACAATGTTGGTGCACACTTTTTCGGGATCAACAGAACCTGGATAAACATCTGCCAACACTTCCGCGAAATGCCTGGCACGAGCGTGATCTTCACTCAGACGGTCCACCATTGTCTGCAGTGCCAAAATCCCTGGAGCAGCGATCACCCCCGCCTGGCGCATGCCACCCCCGAGACGAGAACGCGCGTCTCGCGCGACTTCCATCAGCACAGCTGAACCGGCAAGGATCGACCCCACAGGCGCGCATAGCCCCTTCGACAGGCAAAACATTATAGTATCGCATCCTGCAGACAGCTCGGTGGGGGAACATCCCAAAGCAACTGCAGCATTAAAAATACGGGCACCATCACAATGGAGAGGAACACCACAGACACGACAGGCTTCTGCAATGACAGCGACCGTCTCCGGCGACAAAGGCGTGCCTCCCGATGCCATATGCGTGTTTTCAATCCACACCAAACCGAGCGGCGGCAAATGATAATCAACCGCTTCGCTTGCCTCGAAAATAAAGGCGGGATCGTACACTCCATTCTCATCTGGCACAGAACGAAATTGCACACCAGCATTCTGCGCACCAGCGGCCCTTTCGTACTGCCGCACATGCATCCGTTCCCCGCACAAGACCTCAACTCCAGGGCGAGTGTGCACACGTAAGGCAATCTGGTTTCCCATAGTTCCCGAAGGAACGTACACAGCAGCTTCTTTGCCGACAGCATGTGCAGCAAGGACCTCCAAGCGACGCACGGTGGGATCTTCGCCGTACACATCATCGCCTACGACAGCTTCGAACATGGCTTGACGCATGGCAGAAGTTGGCACAGTCAGGGTGTCAGAACGAAGGTCAACGATGCCGTCAAGTACAGTGTCGGAGGAATCGCTCATGCATATCTCACAGTCGTTCATACTCTCGTAACGCTTCAGTCCGATGCCTCGCCCTGATTTTCTCGAAACCGGCCTTTCCCCGCAGATGCCGGCTCCACAATTATGCTTCTCCTCCAGAAGTCGTCATACTTTTCCTACAGAAAAGAACCAGCAACAAAAAAGCAGTAATGTTTACTGCACACCCAATGTCACAGAGAATTGTCGCTGGTGCCGGCAAACCCCTCGAGTACCCGCCTCTCTTCTCGTTGTCGAAGCCAAAAAAGAGAAAACCGGCCCTCTACCCTCTGCTTCCTGCTCAAACGGTGATGTCCCATCCGGGTTTCTCCGCCAGAGCCTGTCTCCTTGCAGTCATGTCCCCAGTAATGTCGCAGGCCCCAGGATGCCTCTCCAAGCAGGCACCCTGGTGACCATCCACCTTATGAACTCCAAATCAGTACGCTCAGTACCACGAGAAGCGACAAACCCAAAATAACCCCACGAAAACAAAGAAGAAAACAACTCTTTCCATGTCTTTTCATGCAGGCTTTTACACACACCTTGTTGACGGCACGTACGAGCTTTTCCGCTATCACTATGCGCCACAGCGTCGCATACACGAAGACACAAGCGGAAGAGACGTCGGCGCGACACGCGGCGTTCTTGCATCAATGCTGTCTTTGCTCGCAGAAGGAGCAACGCATATTGGAGTCGCCACTGATCATGTGATCGAGTCTTTCCGTAATCAGATGTGGAGCGGCTACAAAGACGGCTCAGATATTGATCCCGTACTGAGAGGGCAGTTTGCACTTGTCGAAACAGGACTCCGTGCAATGGGAATAACCGTATGGCCAATGGTCGCGCGAGAAGCTGACGACGCCCTGGGGTCGGCAGCACACGTTCTCGCCGGCATCCCTCTTGTGAAGCAAGTGATTATCTGTAGTCCTGATAAAGACTTGGCTCAGGCTGTGCGTTCCAACAGGGTTGTGCAGCTTGACCGTCGCCAAAAAATCCTACGAGACGAGCAAGGAGTAGTCAGCCGATTCGGCGTACATCCGGCTTCAATACCTGATTATCTGGGGCTCGTAGGAGATGGCGCCGATGGCTTCCCGGGTCTACGCGGCTGGGGAGCAAAGTCGGCCTCGCGCGTACTAGCATGCTATCAACATGTCGAGAATATCCCAGAGTCTGCGGACAACTGGGAGGTGACGCTCAGACAGGCGGCAAGTCTTGCCAAGACCCTTCAATCTCACATGGATCTCGCTCTTTTGTTCCGCGACCTCGCCACTTTACGTATTGATCCTCCAGTACTCAGCAGCCTGGAAGAAATAGAATGGCGGGGTCCATCGCAAGATTTCGGGGCCTTTTGCGAAGCTTTGCGGGCACCTGAGCTGGCACGACGAGCCGAAAAACTCGCAAATACGCGCGGTTGAGAAAAAACTTTCTCTCTGCAAAAAGAGAAGACTACCAAACGGGTTTATGGCAAAAAAAACCCGAAAAATATAGAGTATCTCTCGGGGATTCCTTCAGACCTCTCCCCGCCCAAGCAAAAGAAGAGAAGCAAGAGCCTCCACGAAATAAGATTTTATCCTGCAAATTCGTGAAATCTCACAATAAAAAGCATCTGACAAATCACAATCGAAACAAAAAAGACGCGCTCTTCGAAAACTCATCTTTCCAAGGTAAAAAGCTGCGAAGATTATGCACAAAGAACCTTCAACCTCGCCATTTCATGGGGAATAGCAACAAAAACCAAGATTGCTCACAAAAAAACCCTCGGAAAAAAATACTAAGAGAAAGAGTCGGAGGCATCAACAAGATTCGTCAGCAAATGGGCAAGGAAATCATATGCTATTGCCGAGGCATAACCGGGATCTTCTTCGGAAATCGAAAGATCTTCGTCCTCGGCCACATTTAAGAGGGTCCCCAACGCCAGGCGCAGATGATTGAGGGATTGCATCCAGGATGCCATATCATCGCTGTCAAGCGAAACCAAAACCCTACCATCTGCTGCCGCATTTTCCCGCAGCATAGATACAACCGTATCAAGGGCAGAATGTCGTTCTCGGTCAAGTTGATCCGCGACAAGCGCACGGTAGGACGCTTCTGCTTCAAGGTCATCGGGGTGTGCTGCAGGCACAAGACGCCAGGCTACCTCTGGACCAGCAAGATCTGGGTTGTCAAGCAGGTCTCGCAGCTCAGCCATGAGGGCAAGCGTGAACTCCACGGCAGCAGCGTCCATGTCGCATTGCACTTTGCCATCAGCGTCTCGAGAAAAATATTCGGGACTCACTTGCCCGCTTTCTGCATCGTGGCAGAAAGCCCATATGCATGCAGCCGATACACATCAAACTCAGCCTTTTCTTGGGTACCAGAGGAGACAACCGCCTTCCCCTTCTCATGAACATCCATCATGAGTTTCTCTGCCTTTTTTCTGGGGTATCCAAAAAGTTTTTGAAAAACAAATGTGACATACCCCATCAGATTCACCGGGTCATTCCAGACAATCACAATCCAAGGAGTGTCTGGGGCAAGAAGATAGGAGGGAAGATCGTCTTTTTGTTCCTCAATATCAGGCGCGACCACTGTTTCGGACATGATTCCCGCATTTAATCGACATCGAGCAAAAAAACACACTGTGGTCTCTCAAAGGAGGGCACATGTGCATAAAGGATGAAACAGCAGTCTCTGGCAAATTATCGCATTGTAAAACATCCCAGACTCGCCCTCTCCGCGAGTTTTTGGAATCTTTGTCAGCTTTTTCATCCTAGGCACGCCCAACAGCATGGCTCAAAAGAAACCCGAAGATGCTCCCTATACAAAGAACTTACTCAGAACAGGTGCTATTCAGGTTTGTTCATCATATCATTCATACTCCTGATCGTCACACACCCAGCCCGATCAGCAAAGATAAAATTTAGCCAGCCTCACAGCACACGTACTGCACCAGCAGGAAAGTCCTCGCGACAACCCCTCTTCACAGCATATGCCTCATAGGGAACGCCACATTACCCACGCAGTTCTGAGAAAATCCCCCCACACAGCACAAGAACTGCCTCAGCACTTATGAGCTCTCGACCGCTGCTCTCTCATTTCACACTTCGACAGCCTGCATGACTGACAGGAACTTTCCTGTTCTCTCCGTCAGGAAAAAGCTTGGACAGCCCTTTGTGCCACAGCCTCCCCCACCGCTTTTCTTCTTACAGGAGCAAAAACGTGACCACGACCAAAAATAAAACACTCGCAGACATTTTTCAAAAAATCGTGATCGACGAACGATTACAGTCGAACCTTCCCGGAGTCGCTGCTGCCCTTGTCCGGCCAGGAATGTCACCTATCATCGTCTGTCGGGGCGACGCAGTCATCGATTCCATCGTCCCTGTCACACCTCATACTGTGTTTCCGATCGGAGAACTCTCCGAAATATTCACCATTACTGCTCTCATGCAATTATGGGAAGAAGACATTTTCGACCTGGACACTCCGGTAAATAGGCTTTTTCGGCAAGATTGTGTGGTGACACCTCCGGGAACATCCGCCATCAGTGTGCGGAATCTCCTTACCCACACTGCCGGCATCGGCGAAGAACTCTTTCAACGACCCCCAAGACCAAGCTCTCTTCTCGCAGCATTCTCAGCGCTTTTGCGCACCAGACAAAATTCTTCCAAAACACAGACCACTCTGACATCGCCTTTCCCTGGGACGCGGACTCCAACACGAGCAGTCCTACCTCCGGGCATCCAATGGACACACTCTCGCCGCGCGTCTTGTCTCATCGGCAATCTTCTTGAGGAACTCTCGGGAAGCCCGCTTCCCGCCTTTCTGCAACAAGCAATCTGGGGCCCTCTCGGCCTGGAAGATACTGCATGTGCCCCCATCCACAAGCTGCAGGGCCATCTCGCAATGGGATACGACCTGACTCGACACGGAAAAAGAACACTCATCCGCCGGCAGTTCTCTCCTGGCAGCACTTCTCAGAGTCTTTTCTCGTCAGTTCATGACCTCTCCCGCTATGCCGAAACTCTCCTTACAAACACGGCAGAACCATTTCGTACAGAACTTGCGCTTCGCCCCGACCAGGTTCGTCTTCTACGCGCAAAGACGCTGGAAAAGATGTTCCAAACCCAATTCAGCATGCACCCTTCCCTACCGGCAGCAGGACTCGGTTTCTGGCTTTCTCACCTCGGCCCTTACCGCCTCATAAGCCAAGGTGGAAATACGCCGGGTTTCTCTTCAGCTATGCTTCTTGTGCCCGAAGCAGATCTCGGAGTGGTTGTTCTCACGAATCAGTCCATGCCACCTTCGGCCTTTTTTGGGGCCGAACATATTGGGCGCCAAGTCCTCTACGCCATGTTGCACCTGGAAAACCCGACAAACCATATTCCCGCGCGCGCGACCTCTGCCGAGCGGCCTGACCTTTGGGACGACTTCACAGGAACCTACACGCCAGACCCAGTTCCAACAGCCAGTATGCGGGCACAACAGCTTTTTGGAGGGAGAATTCACATCTCCTCGAAAAACGGATTTTTACAGGCGCACAGTCCAATAGGTCTTTTCCGCCAAGGCCTATGCCTCTCCCCCACTGACTCCCAGGATCCTCATCTCTTTACCAGCATCTGCAAAAACGTTTCCGTTCCCTTTGTTTTTGAGCAGGACTCTCGCGGCACAATCGAAAGTCTGCATATTGGGATGCTCCCATGCCCTTTCACCTTGAGAAAAAAACAGGCTCACCCTCAAAAACTTTTTCGTATCAACATCAAAAAAGGCTTGTCATATCTGACTGCAGGGGCAATCGGAACTCTGGCAACACGCCGCATGTTCCGACAAAAATAGTTTCCTCGCACAGGGCTATGCACATAAAGCCCAAGCCGCACACAGGAAACGAAAAAAGAGCTGCGCGTCTCAACCCAACTCGTCCTACCCTGATGCGAACTGATGCGAAGACGGGGGCAACCCCGCCTCTAGACCAGCGTATCCTCATCTGCTATGGACGCCTATTATTGATGAAGAGCGCTGTGACGAGACCACACGCCCGAACCAAACGGGACCTGCTCTTCTCAAACAGGTTGGACCATCATGGAGTCACTATGACCACCCTCACGGAAAACATCACTGACAGCACTCCCCTCAAGGTCACTGAAAAAGCTCAAAAAAAACTCGTCGACTTACGAAAAGGTGAAGAAGACGGAGAAAAGCTCGGTCTACGGATCGAAATTGTCGGCGCCAGTGGCATCGACTTCACGTACGACTTGTACTTTGAGCCGCTCGACGAGACCACTGCAGATGATCACATCTACCAGCAGGGGGAACTCGAAATCATCCTCCCTATCGACCAGCTCGATCAGCTCCGGGGTTCCACACTCGACACACCACGCAATCTACTCGATGACGGACTCACGATCTTGAACCCAAATCGTCCGCCCAGCCCTCTGAGCAGTGAGCATATTCAGCTTGAAGGGAATCTCGAAGAACGTCTCAACCAACTGCTCGAACAGCATGTAAACCCCCACATCGCTTCACATGGGGGGTCCGCTCAACTCGTCCGAGTCGAGAACGAAACGGCTTTTATCCGTATGGGCGGGGGATGCCAGGGTTGCAGTTCCGCGCAAGCCACACTCGAACAAGGCATCACCTCCGCAATCCTCGACAACATTTCAGAAATTAAAGAAGTGGTCGATGTTACTGACCATGCTGCTGGAGAAAACCCCTTCTACTGAACACGAGGCTGAAGAAAACACGTGAAGATGGAGAAATGGGGCCCATTTCTCCATCTTTCTCGTCTCTGCCGGAAACTCTCTTTCTTTTTTCTTAGGTTCTCGAAGCTCTCATCCCCTATGATGTCCCAGCAGTTGGTCACTCATCTCGTGGCCCACTGCATTCTGCTGCGGCGAGGTAGCTCAGTCGGCAGAGCACAGCACTGAAAATGCTGGTGTCGGCGGTTCGATTCCGCCCCTCGCCACCTCTGCACACTATTCCTTCGTTTCTCATACTGTGCTGTGGTGCCCCCAGAGCCTCGCTATCAGGCAAAAACCCGCTCTAAAGCACAAATATGCGGTTCTTCTGCCCACCACAAGACAGGCAGACAGACCAAAACATATTTTCTCCAGTCTTCTCAACCCGGCACAGCAAAAAGAGAAAAAGGCAAGTCGAATTTGTGAGAGCAGCGGTTTTCTCCATGATCAGTGATCATGGAGAAAACCGCTAGAACACACCCGCTGCACAGAAAACAGCACTCAAAAACACGCGGTGCACACGCGGGACAACAAATTCTCGCAATTATGCACTCATGCGCTGCGGGTAAGAAGAAGTTTCCTGGCGCCGAAAAAAAGAACGCAGGCTACGGCGGCGCCAGCGACCTGTCAGGGGATCAAAGCGGCGCCCGCGCATATGGCCCAGCACGCTATACGCGAACTGATCCCAAGTCAGTCTTTGGTGAATGATTGTCGGCACAACCAGCGGCCAGGCTGCACTCTCATCGGTGGTCTCTTTTCCTTCAAAGACAATAATCTCTCCACTCTCCGCACTCCACGGGGCTTCCGCGCGACGGAGGAAGAACACAGAAAAGAACTCATACGCTTCAACATTCGAGCGGAAAGCACTATATCCGCTGCCTTCAATAAGTGTTCCCGGACCATAACAGCGCGGGCATGCAGCAAAAATCTCTCCCTCCCCCTGACACACAGGACATGTCCATCTGCCAGGTCCGCCAAAGAAGCTGGCATCAACAAGAAAAGACTCACGCTCCCCTTCGCAATGGGGGCAAACATTTTGCACAGTACCGCAGCCTTTACAGAGAGAACAGGCCGAGAGCATTGGTGAGTCATATGAGATGGTTGCAAGATCAAGGTACGGTGGCGCCTCCACATGAAAGGAAGCCCCTGCCCCAATACAAGTAGCACAAATTCGCCCTTTTTCCACACCAAAGCCGCCACATGGCGCGCATTTTTCTGCGATTTCAGCGGATCGCAGCATCGCGTTTTCCGCGGTACAAGAAGGAGAACTCCGGCGGTGCCAACGGTAATACAGAGAAAGACGAGCAGCGGTGTCATCATGCACCTCAGGGAGAAAAGCCCCAGCAGAAGAAGCGGCATTATCTGCTGGGGAAGAAGAGTTGGGATTCTGAGCAACAGACATGGCGGGTAGCTCTTTCTTCCAGGCATCGTGCAGGGACAGTGACACAGTCCAAAAAACATGCGCAAAAGGCGTGAATCGCTTCACACCTCAGCTGCGCGTATCAGATATGCAATGTTTCTACTGTATTCCCGTTCTCGCCATTTTCCTGAATCTCAAAAGCTCATTTTTCCGCAGATTCATACGCAAACTGCCTAATCGTCTGAAAAATCAGCGGAGTTTCAAACCACAACAGACCAAGGACAGTTTCACTGCCAACCTTCGCCCCGCCAATTTCCCCAAAGGACAACAATCCAAAAATTCCCAGAAACACAAAGTCCGGTTGGCGAAGAAAATTATCTACACCAACCCATGCTTTCCTACATATGCCGTTGGACATGACCGAACAAGAATAAATACACGACAGTAGGAGAAAGTCGAAACTGGGAAATGGTCATCGAAATGATTCTAGACCCCACTGACACAGAGGAGGATATCCCTTATGGGGTCGCGTTCTGGCAGGCAGACGGCCCAATCCCTGGAGACCTCCGCCTTATCGGAGCAAATCATCTGGCAGACAGCACGGCCGGCACCAAATTCGGAACACGCATCGGGCAAACCCTCAGAGAGTCTTTTCCTGATTTTGAAGAAACAGCGCATGCCCAAGACATGCTCGCTGCAGCAACAGAAGGAAAATATTCCAGATGCAACATAACCTATAGAGACGTCAGGTTCACGAACTACTACATCCCGCTCGGAAACCAGACAATGGCCTGTGCATATACAAGAATCGAGGCCACAAGCAGCCAATCATACAAAAAAACACATTGGGCTCTCATCCTCACAACTTTCCTGATCGGTCTTGTTGTATACGGAGGCGTCCTATGGTGGACAGAAAAAAGGCATATCGCGAGAAAAGAAAACGTCTTCGCCGAAGACGCAAAAACGACAGTCAAGAACATTGAACAGTGGCAACAGACTTATGAAAACCTGCTTGTCTCTGTAAGCGGACTCTTCACTGCCAACCAGAAAGTAACACGGAGCGAATTCTCTCGTTTCGTCTCGTCGAGTCTCTCACCTGAGAGATACCCAAGCGTGCAAGCCTTGGGATTCGCTCGAATAATCTCTGATAGAGAAAAAACTCAACTCGAGAAAAAAATACGAGAAGAAGGCCATCCGAGCTTCGCTGTGCATCCTGAGGTGACGGAAGAAACCCTCTATGTAGTGGACTTTATCGAACCTCTAAAGAGAAACACAGAAACTTTTGGACTTGATCTGGGAAGTGACCCAGCATTGCGCGCGACGGTGGAACAAGCACGAGACACCGGACAGATTACCGCGACTGGGGCAATCACTCTCACGCAAAAGGCAAAACAGCAACAAAGTTTCCTCTTCCTGCACCCCATTTACAACACACTTTTACCGCCAGGAACTATCGGAGAACGCAGAGATGCCTTTGTTGGTGTTGCCATTGCAGTCTTTCATACCGAGAACCTTTTCAGAACCATTCTCAAAGGAATACCCACGGTTCAAGTAGAGGTCTATGACAGCGGGCAGGGCGAAGGATCCACTTTTCGCGACAACCAACTGCTCTTCAAAAGTGATAACGCGCTCCCAGAGAGTGAAAGCGACAAACATTATTCACACACCAGTGCAATCGAGATCGGGAACCGCGTGTGGTGGGTGCAGAGCAGCCGGGCACACGCAGGATTCGCCGTCGACATCTTGATTGTCGCATGCCTCATCTTTCTTATCACGACGACAGGCACGGTGACCATATGGTCTATCGCACGAAACAAAGATCATAAAAACCAAAAAAAAGCGGCAGCGCACGAGCGGAAAACAGAAGAAACCAATATCGAGCTTACTGTGAAAAACGCCTACATGGCCGCGAAGGAGCGGCAGCTGCAATCATCCAATGAAGAGCTCAAACAGTTCGCCTATATCGCATCGCATGATTTGCAGGAACCCTTGCGCATGGTGACCGGATTCACCGACCGGCTCAGCAAGCGGCTCGAAGGAACGCTCGACGAGATCAGTCTTGAATACATGAGCCTCGTCTCAGACGGGGCAAAACGCATGCGGGAACTCATCTTGGACCTGCTCCAATTCTCTCGTGTGGAGTCTCCCGAAGATCCACACCGCTCCTTGGTTAACTTACACTCCACTTTTGGGGCAATCCTCACTGATCTTTCAACGCTCATCGAGGAAACCGGTGCTGTGATAGAGGTGACACGGAGCCTTCCGACCGTGTGGGGTTGGCCGTCCCAACTCCACTCCCTATTCCTCAATCTCCTGTCAAACGCGTTGAAATTTCGACCTCCAGGCATGACTCCCCATATCTGGATTGAGGCAACAGAGGAAACAGCAGACGTCTGGACAATCAAGGTGCGTGATGATGGGATTGGCATTGATCCGGCTCAATTCGAACGTATCTTCCAACCTTTTCGCCGGCTCCATACACGCGAGGAGTATGCAGGCACAGGGATCGGCCTCGCCCTCTGTCGCAAAATCGCACAACGCCATAACGGAAAAATCTACGTCACAAGCACTCCTGGCGAAGGTGCTACTTTCGTCGTCACCTTGTCGGGCAGTCTGCAGCAGGAACAGCACGAAAGCGAAGGAGTTTTTGCATGACCCGACCAATTGAAATTCTGCTCGTCGAAGACAGTCGCGGTGATGCCCTCCTCACAAAAGATGGCCTCGCTGATGCCCGCATCGCCAATGCCGTCCACCACGCATGGACTGGGAAAGAAGCTCTCGACCTTCTCTTCAATCAAAAGTATCTGCTCGACTTTGTCCTGTTGGATTTGAACCTGCCCGATATGGCAGGAATCGACATCCTCGCGAAGATCAAAAACAACGAGAGTCACTGTCATATCCCGGTAGTGGTGATGACGACAAGTTCACATGAAACAGACCGGATGCGCAGTTACAACCTACAGGCCGCCGGGTATATCACCAAGCCTCTTGATCCTGATGAATTCATCAGAGTGATCAAAGGAATTAGTACATATTGGTTTCAACTAGTCTCTCTTCCCCACAAAAGCTAGAACACCTTTTCCCACCATGAGAACTTCCTCATCTTCTCTCCTCCTTGTCGAAGACAATCCTGGTGACGACCTCGAAGTCCGCACCCTCCTGATTGAGGCTTTCCCACGCCCAGATGACCCCAGCTGGGAAGTCACTGTCGTGCGCACACTTGCGGCTGCACGAAAACAGCTGGAGACAGAGGGCTCACCTACCGTCATCCTCTCTGACATAGGCCTTCCTGATTCCGATGGCACAGACACGGTGACAGCCTTAAGGGCGGCAGCCCAAACTGTCCCTCTCGTCATCCTCACTGGACACGACAACGAAAATACAGCCTCGGCCACTCTTGCAGCGGGCGCGCAAGACTATCTCGTCAAAGGACAAATCACCCCGGTTCTCTTACGTCGGACTATTTTGTATGCCCTCGAACGCCACGAGCTGTCCTCATGTCTCCTCCATGCCAATCACGAGCTTGCGAAAAGTGAAAAAAGATTCCGCCTCGCGTTTGAAGAATCAGCCATTGGCATGCTCCTTCTCGACACACAAGGAATCTGCCTCAAGACAAACGAGGCGTTCGCCCAGCTCGTCGGGAGAAGAATCGAAGATATCAAAGGAGGACCCGTCACAGACTTTATTGCAAACCAGGACCAAGACGAGTTCCGTACCGCGGTGCAACACCGCGAGCACCTCTCCTCCAAAGAAATTGCCTTTCACAGCGCAAACGGCCAAAAACTCACGGTTCTTGTGTCAATGAATGACATAGAAACAAGTGCCCCAAACGGCGCACTTATCGTACAAATTCTTGATATCACGGCCAGAAAACAGGCCGACAGGGCTTTGCATGCGACAAACGCACGCCTAGAACATTTCGTGGCAATCGCATCACACGACCTAAAAGCACCTTTACGCCGCATAAAAGTTCTTGGCGACATGCTCGCGACCGACCCCGACATCACTCCCGACGAACAAGGAGAAATCCTTTTCCGCATCCGCAACAGTACTGATCGCATGTCCCGTCTTGTCGACGATTCGCTCAACTATGCGCGTACCACTCCGCAACGCTGTCAACGTGCCCCCATAGACCTCGCGCTCATCTTCGCCGAAGTCCTTGAAGACCTTACCACTATCACACTCGAAGAAAACGCCCTCGTTCGCCTCACCCCAGACAGTGGCCCTCTGCCCATCCTATGGGGCGCAGAAACCCAGATCCGCCAACTGCTCCAGAACCTCATCGCGAACGGCGTCAAGTTCCACCGCCCAGAAGAGCCCCCTATCGTCACACTGCACTGCAAAACAGCACAAAACGAATGTGTTCTCACTATTGCCGATAACGGAATCGGCATCCCGCAAGATCAAATCGAAGAGATTTTCGAGCCCTTCCGCCGCCTCCACACAGCCGACCAGTACGAAGGATCCGGCCTTGGCCTCGCCACCTGTAAAAATATTATTGACACCCACAACGGCAACATCACTGTTGCCTCCCACCCCGGCAAAGGCACGAGCTTTACGCTGACATTACCCCTGCATGCACCCACAAACCTGACAGAACATGATATTTCTCAGAATTCCCTTTGCAAGTTTCTCTCCTGAAACACCATAAAAAGCCTAGATGTTTGTGAAAAACTGCAGGCTCGGTCAGCACAATCTCGGGAAAAGGTCAGGAGTTTCATCCACTTCAGCAAAAAGGCGCTGCCACCCAGCCGAAGCAACAGCACTACCAAAAAAACACCTATATGCCGAAGGTGCCGAAGAGGGTCTCCTCTTATACTCCCTTCTTATGAGCAACCAATGGCAATCTCGAGACCATGCCGCCAACTATCTCACGCGCGCGCAGGTTCTCCCCCACCGCGGCAAAGCAGAAGCAGCCCTCCTCGAGCTCATACAGCAACGCGTGCCCTCTCTTACCCAGGTACTCGACCTTGGAACCGGGAACGGTCACACCCTGGCGCTCATCTTCCAGGACTACCCAAAAGCGCGCGGCATTGCTTTGGATTTCTCCCCATTCATGCTCGAACAAGCAAAAGAGCGTTTCGGCAACAACCCCGCTGTCCGCATACTGCAACACGACCTCGACACACCTTTGCACTCCTGCACGAGCGACGAAATCCAAGGCCCCTTTGACCTTGTCGTGTCCAGCTTTGCCATTCACCATGTGGACGACACAAGAAAACAAGCCTTGTACCAAGAGATCTACGACCGGCTACGCCCAGGCGGCTTTTTCGCCAACCTCGAACACGTCGCCTCACCCACCCAGGCCCTCCACGAAGAATTCTTGGCAATCATTAAAGCCGAAGAAGACCCCTCCAACCAGCTCGCAAACGTAGAAAACCAGCTCAGCTGGCTACGCAACTGCGGTTTCTCCGGCGTCGAGTGTTATTGGAAGTGGCGGGAAATCGCCCTGCTCGCGGGCACCCGACCCGCATGAGCGCGCCCCTCTTGCTCGCACGCTCCCATTCCGGCCCTGTCCGATCCAGTTGCCTCACACAAAACACTCCGCTGATGTAGGCATATATCCGGGATCCCGGCATCCCGGAAACTGCCCCACCTTCAATTCGGCGCTCCGTACACCCCCAAGAGACAAATACCGAGACATATTTCTCTTCTGGCACTGTCATTGTGCAGGCTGCAGGCAAGTGCGGCCTCGCCGCCCTGAAACACACTCTCCAACCGACCGAACAGGTGCCAGTCGAACAGGTGCCGATCGATAACGTATCGACCGGACGAAATGCCAACCGGACAGATGGTGAAGCAGCAGGCGATATAAGCGCAGCGGGAGACCCACTGCAGCCTCAGCAGCGCATACTGCACTGCCTTCCTGTCAAGAAGTTGCCAGGAAGGTCACCTCCCGGTTCAGAGCAATAGTGAAGGAAGAGGGAGAGCCTCACTCAAACATGGCGTCATCCGTACTCTTTGTACGGAAATCCTGCATCTTTTCGTTGCCTGCAAACTCGTAACCATAAACCTCGCGAAAGGCTTCAAACATGGTCTCGTACGGAAAGTCAACGAAAGATCCTCTATACCGGATGTACTCCATATGACGGCGGTTTTCCTGATCATACTCATGAAAAAGTGCGTCGCTTTTCCCATCAAACTCCAGCGCTTTCACCCCAAACCGGTCGCACATCTCAATATTGAAAGCAGGCGTTGCCTTCAACCATTTTCCATTCAAATAAAACTCAGCGAACCCGTGGAAAACAAAGATATCTGTTCCCATACTCTCAGTAAGTTTCTCGGACGCAAGATGATTGCGCACATCACCAAAACCGAGTCGGGAGGGGATACCAACAGCACGCCCTGTGGCCGCCAGTAAGATCGCTTTCGGAACACAAAAAGACCTCTTCAGCCCCACAATGGCGCTCGCCTTAAACGCATCGCGTTCGTACACCGCGGAATACGGGTTATACCGTATCCCGTCACGGACTTTGTAAAACAAGCGCACAGCAGCTTCAACCGGTCCCGTTGCCCCATCAACCGCAGTTTGGGCGTATTCCATAACCTTGGGGTCCGTAAAGTCAAGGAATTCAGTAGGCGCCAGACAGACGTCAATGTCGTCAATGTCGTCAATGGGTGGCGTGGGGACAGACTGCGCAGAGGACTGGGCAATAGTCATTCTTCTTCGCCTTTTTTCGCTATGCAACGAGCTGAACCCGCAGACTGTCTGGAACTGCAGGGAAAAAGGCGCAACAGACTACGCAAAAGAAAAACAGCCGATTCTCCCGCGTTCCATACGAAATCGTCGTGCTGCTCATTTTACTCCACAGAAGGCACGGAATCAGCGCGGGTCCAAAAAAAACAGGACAGAGACCCTCGCAACGTCCTGTGTCATACAGTCTTTTTGTTGGAAAGTCTGCTTTCGAAAGATCACGAGAGATCCCTGGAAAAATCACACAAGAGAGATCCCCAGCAAGACTCTTTCGATCGCAAGAAAAAAACATTGGCCGCTCTTGCACCTCTCACCCAGAGTCTCGTAAAGCCTCTTTCCACGTGCGAAAACGCGCGTACACCACACCGTCCGGTCCCGTTCCCTCTCCCTTGCCATCTGGCCACAGACGAAACACAAACTGGCGCGAAAGATCTTCGGAATCGAGCGCGAGATAGCGGGCGTGAGACTTCACAGCAGGTCCAGCTCGCCAGAGGAGCCATCGACCAATACGCCGTTTGAACGCCACAAGAGGGCCTCCAAGATCATCCCCAAGCGAGAGAAGAGTCGGCGGAGCTTCTATCCAACACTCCGGCACAATATTGCGATCTCGTGTCGGAAGAGCGGGCAGTTCCACAGTGTGATAACAAGCTGTATCAATAGGGCGGTCTTCTGGTACTCCCATCGGATGATTCTCTCAAAAAACGCTTTGCACTGCCGTTTTTCTCACGCGGACATTCAGCCAAGAGCGTGCCCGAAACGCGTTTTTTCAGGACGGGTACCGGTGTCTCTTGCACCCAGACAGGCGTTATCCTGTGTGGTCAGGTCTGCGTCTGCGCTGATTTTTTCTCTCGCTGCAACCAGCTTCTCGCCATCCCACTCGGCAATATGCACACTTCCAGTAGCCAACGCTGCGCCATCGGTTTCTGCTGGAGCTCCAACAACCAGGTCCACACGACCATTCCCGTCAAAATCGCCGGCGGCAAGAGCATGGCCGAACTCGCGCGTTTGTGGCCATGTTTCCCTGGAACTATCTGGTACAGGCGTGGCGTATGTTTCTCCATCGGACACGTCTCTGCACACCTTTCCGGACCAAAACCCGGACTGTTTCAGTAACAGGCCGGCGGCAGACCCGCGCGCAAAACTCACCACACCACTGACCCTGTTTGTTTCACCATGATCAGAAAAAACTGCTCTTGGGGCCCCGACCGCAAGATCGTCAAAACCATCGCCGTCCAAATCACCCGATACCAGCACTTGGCCGAAACGATAACCCTCAGGTCCGGTCGCATTCCGTGCGCGTTCTTCTGGTACAAATACTTCTGACTTATCCTGCGTCAACGCCCAAAACATATTTCCCGTCGCGACAAGACCTGCAGCAGATCCTCGCATCACACTCACTGCGCCTTCTTTGCCCTGATTCCCAAAATCCTCGCCAGGCGCGCCAATTGCAAGGTCGTCAAAACCGTCACTGTCAAAATCGCCAACGGCAAGGGCAAGACCAAACCGGTCCCACATTTCAGCCTCATCGGCAAGGCCCTTATTGCCTTGCCACCAGATCTCCGCGCGGTCCAGACGAAGCCCATCCAAAGAGCCGTAAAAAATGTTGACTACTCCTGCGTTGTCGCGACCTCGCAGCATCTCTCCTGGGACACCAACTGCAAGATCGGCAAAACCGTCACCATCAAAATCGCCGGCAGCGACCGCGTCTCCAAACGCGTCATAACGCTCCGCGAGACTCGGTACACGCAGATCCCGCTGCGACCAGAACTGTTCGCTTGAGAAGAGAAGCCCGACAGGAGAACCGTATGCGACACTCACTGCCCCCATATTCTCAATATCGTCAGCATCCTCGCCAGGAGCACCCCCCGCAAGGTCCTCATAACCGTCGCCATTAAAATCCGCCGCGGCAAGGGCAAACCCAAACCAGTCATGTGGCTCTGCCGCGTCGGCTTTTCCATCTCTGCCTTGCCACCAGAGCTGGTTGCCGGCTGCAGTCAAACCGGCAGAAGAACCATAAAAAATATGGACGAGACCGGTATCCTCACGATCCTCCAAGTCTTCGTACCAGGCAGAAACCGCCAGGTCATCGTAGATATCCCCGTTAAAATCGCCTGTGACAACAGACCAACCAAACTGGTCGCCCTCTTCTGCAGTGTCCTGGACTCCCGGACTGTTTTGCGACCAGATTTGGCGAGTTGCGGACAGAAGCCCGCCTGGTGTCCCGTAGAAAACGTGAACAAGCCCGGCCTCGGCGTTTCCCTCAACTTTAGCCAATGGTATACCAACAACCAGATCAGCATAACCATCAGCATTAAAATCAGTTTTCTTCTCTACGGCCACATGATCCGCCGGGAGAATCTCACGCCGGGAAGTGTGTTCCTCAGAAGCAGCAGGCGCACTTTTGCCGGCAACGGACGGCCAGAAAAGAAAGAGTGCCCACCCGATCCCCATCAGAAAAACAACACGATAGAGCACCGCAGACATTCTGATTCTCAACACAGTCACTCCCGGATCCCAAACAAACCCTCGTGCCCAATGGTGATGCTGCCCTTGATGAGAAAGCCTAAATCGCAATTCTCACTTCAGCTCTGATGCAAAACTCTGCACGCACCAGCATCATAGACAAGACACGCTCGTCTCACCCGACACGGCCCCATGATCACCGCAACAATCACTCGCAGGAAATGCGACTTTCTCGACTTCGCGCGACATGCACGCCACCCCGCGACCTTGCCCCACGTCTCCCGCTCTTTTCCTGCTGGAGAGAACTATAAAGAAATCAGTCTATTTATACCCATACTTCTCAACATCAATTACCCACACACCCCACTGGGAAAATACAGAGAAAAGCTTCTCTCTCCCGCGGCCACCCGGAAAAATAGCAGGTAAATCAATACGGGAAAGGAGCGTCACGCCTATTTCACGAGAGACCTCGAAGATGCTTCAACGAGGGAAGAAAGCAGCAGTCACACTCATGCTGAGCAGTTCTCCCTCTCCTTCAAAGTCAGGGACAGTGACAATCACGACAAAAGCGTTCCCGTGCGATGTCCGCACACAAAATATTTGCTCCGGAGCCACCGTCTGCACAAGACCACGCGTAAAGGAAAGTGAGGAGCCGGACAAACACCGATGGAACGTCCCCCCTGCCGGAATTTCGGCAGCTTCCCGAAACCAAAGACGGCCATCATTCTGGATACGAATCTCATCAGATTCCGTAAAAACACCATCATCTTGCCAACCGTCCATATCCCATGCATCTCCTACAAGAAGTTCAAGCCGCTTCATTGCAAGCTGAGGAACACCCGAAATACCAGACGGAACATCTATCACTGGCTGAGCAACAGAAGAGGAAATTTCTCGAGTCTCAAAAACCCCAGATTCGTTGTCTTTCTGCAGAGAAACAAAAACGAGTGGAACAACGAAAAGGGCGACCGCGCAAAAGAAGACCGGCACAGGAACAACCTTGCCGGGATATTTCCCGAAAATTACCCAAAGGATTCCCGCCAATGCGGAACCACCAGAAACGAGAAGCGCTTCACGAAAACGATCAGTGTCTATCTCATAGAGAGAAGAAAAAGAGAGAAGCAAGTAAAAAGCACAGCCAAGACCGGCGACAAAAACTGCAGAAAGGGCAAAGTGCGCGGTGGAATCTCCCTTGTCTCTTCGCGAAAAACGGCGACGCGGCGGTCCTACCAAAAATTCTTCCGACATTTTTGCCGTCCGAGAAAGCCTCTCTGCTGCAAGCGGAGGAGTATCTCCATCTGAGAAGTCTCGGAAATCTGTAGTGGGAAGTGCCACCATTGGATAAGCTACAGTGGCGTCTGAGTATTGTTGCTGCTCCACCAAAAGTCCAGGTTCTAACGGCTTTGGCGAATTGCCGAAAAGGAACTCTGGTCCAATCGAAGCGTCGCTTCTCTCTCTGTCTCGTGCCACCTTGCTGCCTCTCAGCGTTCTCGCGAACACATGTTCTTTCCAAGCGAGCACAGAAAGAAAAGTTTCCACAATCCCCCACCGGGAACTTTTCTTACTTGAAAGGTTTTGCCTCAACAAAAACAAGGAGAAGAGAAAATACTCCGCTCTCCTCTACCAGGGCGTAGACCTCTATCTACACCCTGTATTTAAGCAGAAAAAATTCTGCAGAGACGCAGAATTCCCCAGTTAACATGCCAATTGCGGAAAATAACAATACTTCCCCAGAAACCCCTACTTCTTGTCCTATCAAAACACAATAAATCGATATTATTACAGTAAGAAAAAGTCCGCACTTTCATGTCAGCATCATCTGCGAACTCTTCTCTTTCCTATCCGGGCAGACAGCCCTTTTCCTCGAGGCATTTCACCTGTTCTTCAGTGCACACTGCGCAATCAACTCAACAGTCTCAGCAAAAAATCACAACAGAGCGAAAAAGAAGATCCACCCCCACAGTCCAACAGATGGAGAAAGACTGCACAAGAAAGCAACCCTGTTCTGCTCAAAACTCCTCACAAACAGGGCATAAACAGTATCTTCTGCCTTCATTCCCAAACAAGCCCCTGTCACACGCAGAAAAACCAACAAAGATTCTGTTGCAAGTCACTTCCCATACAACCCAAGCATTGCTTTGCTTCCGGCAAAGATAACATCCCCACTATGGGATCCTAATTCCTCGTATTTGTCATCACAGTTCCAATAATTCCTCTAGGTTTTTACTTTATTCGCGTCTTTTTCACCGCATCAATTAGGTAGAAAAGTCCTTCAATGATCCCAAAAAGAAGAATCATATTTCCCCATCCTACTATGTACCATCTATCACATAACAGCATGCTTACAGGAGTTATCTCTCGAAAGAAAAAACTTCTATATCCAGATCAATCAGATCTTGATATAGAAAACATTTCACTCTCGCTACTATTGCAGAGTCCACAAGACCTGCATATTTCTCTCAAAATTCTACTTCCAACAGATTCGATCACCCCATCACAATACGACAGCACAAAAGCAAAAAAGAAACACACTACTTACTTCCATTATCTGCGCAGCAGACAATCTAGGAATACCCTCCAACAGGAAAACACACGGTGGACACCCCAACAGCTCCATTATCTCCACAGCTTCAACCAAAAGAAAACTCTCCTCCTCCACAATCCGCACAAAAACAACAGAGTTGGTGGGAAAAAACCTGGGTTATAGTCCTCGCCTGCATCTTCTTCGCACCAGCAGGCATTTCTCTCATCTGGACATCAAACAAAAGATGGAGCAATACAACCAAAAAAGTAGCAACTGCCATCACAGCAATCTGGCTTTTTCTATTTGTATTTGGTGTCGAGGACGAAAAGCAACCATCTTCTCAAGTTGCCCTATCCAAACGCGAACAAAGCAACATCATAGAGATAGAAACATCAGCCGAAAAAGGGAATACACAAACCACTACAGCCCCAACCACCGAGCCCACAACCATAACCTCTCACAGCACGTCATCAACATCAGAATCCTCGACTACTTTTTCCCCGTCGATGACGACAACAACGACAACAACGACAACACCAACAACAACACCAACAACAACACCAACAACAGCAACACCAACAACAGCAACACCAACAACAGCAACACCAACAACAGCACCAACAACAACGACACCAACAACATCGGAATACGCCTACTACAAAGACTGCGGAGCAGTGAAGAAGGCGGGCAAGGCCCCACTCCATAGAGGTGATCCTGGCTATCGGCCTCGTCTCGATAGAGACAATGACGGCATTGCCTGTGAAATCTGACAAAGATCACGCTGAAAAAGCTCTCGCGCGCATATTTTTTCCATAGAAACGAGATAACAGCTGCACGCGCAGACCGGTGGGAGAACTCGAGGGAAAAAATCCTTGGGCAAGAGGGTTTCTCCCACGACAGCAGCATATGTCTGGAGAATCCTGATGCAAGACGGGGAAAAAGAAAAAAGGCACAACGGTGTGCCTTGGGCACGTCTTCTCCTGGCGGGCCTTCTCTTCGTCATGGCAGCAGGTCAGGCCAGCAATTTCAGCGGGTTCATTACAAAAATTGGCGACTACCAAGTGCCGATCGTGGCCGATGGTTTGCTCGGTGGAGTTCTGTTCTCCGCAGAATTATTCGCAGCAGTTGGCCTCGTCTCCAGCGCGCCGCGCCACCGATTTGTCGGTGGCGCGGTCGCCTTCGGCGTCGCCCTTGTCTGGTCAGTTCTGGCAAGCCAAGCGTTTCTACGGAATCTCGTACTCGACAATTGCGGATGTTTTGGGGTCCATCTCGCCCAGCCGCTCCGCTGGTGGATACTGCTCGAAGACGCGGAATTTCTGATTTGGAGTGCGCTTGTGTGGCGGGCAGAAAAAGCAAAAAGACCGGTTACCCAGTCGCAAAAAGAGCACACCACGGCGCCGGTCCTCGCAGCATGCGTAAAAGACATGCCTGCGAGACCACCCGCCCAACAAATACCAGACAGAATGCCGGCGACAACCTCATCCTCTCCAGCACCCCATGACAAAAACCGCAGTCCTTTTACAAGCGGGTTGTAGTCAGCTTACAAGCGGGTTGTAGTCAGCGATGTTCCGGATTCACAAAATCGAAACGGCAACCGGCATCCCAAAGGGAACGCTGATTGCCGTGCGCGGGAATACCACCCTGATCTGCAAGTAAACGCGCCATATGCATAAGGTTCCATGCCATGAATGTGGCATTACGGTTCGTGAAATCGTTCTCAGGACCACCGGAACCAGGATCCAAATAAGAAGGGCCTGGACCTGCTTCACCAAGCCAGTCGGCATCGGCTTGCGGCGGAATCGTGTAGCCAAGGTGTTGCAAAGAATAGAGAAGGTTCATCGCACAATGCTTTGCTCCGTCTTCATTGCCCGTGATGATACAACCACCCACACGCCCGTAGTACGCATACTGTCCGTTCTCATTGAGAATATGAGAACTCCCATACAACCGCTCGATCACCCCAGTACAGACCGAGGACTTCTCGCCAAGCCAGATTGGAGTACCCAAAATCAAGATCTGCGCGTCCATCACCTTTTCATGCAAACTCGGCCAGTCATCCTCATCCCAACCATGCTCGCGCATATCAAGATATACTCCAGGTGGGATCTTGTAGTCGACAGGGCGAAGCGTCTCGACCCTGACTCCATTCGCCTCCATCACAGCTGTTGCCACATCAAGCAAACCCTGCGTATGTGACAGCTCAGAAGAACGTTTCAAGGTGCAATTGAGCACAAGTGCCCGCAGCGTAGAAAAATCCCACTGGCTCGTGGTGCACCAGGCTTCTTGTTGCTCGTTCAGCGCCATTTCTCTCCTCTCAATGTTGTGTGGACACACGCCAGAAAGAAAGCGCAGCACACCACAACTTCATTGCTTCTCACAAAGAAACCCTACAAAAAAACAGAAACATCCTGTTGGTATGCAGGTGTCGACTTTGCCCCGGGGCAGCAGTCAGGGAAGCAGGAGAAAGCAGCCCAAGGCATCGAGAACTCCTCTCAGGCCAGAACAAACACCGCAGACACCCCGTGCGCAGCTCCCAAGTCTGGGTTTCTCAAAATCGGTCAGGAAGCAAGAGGCTGCGGAGAACTGCGGAAAACTTCTCGATAGTGCCAGTCAATAAACTCAGAGGCAACAGAACGTCCAGCCTGCGGAAGACGCACCGGACGGCCGTCAAGCGCATGCACAAGCTCACAAAAAATTGAACTCTCACCATGAACGTACGGAGAAACTATTATTCGGCGATCCGTGTCGAGACCAAGGACACCCTTATCGAAGGCTTTATGGTGTAGAGCGCAGAGGGCTAAGCCGTTTTCCACCGTATCAGGACCAGCATGGCTATGCCAGCGTACATGCGCCGCCTCCAGGCCAAAAACTGTCTCCTCAATCTGCCCATCCCAGTCACAAAAAGCACAACAATCCTGATATGCAACACGGATCATGCGCGCAAAACCCCGATCGCGCACACGTCTATACACATATTCCATAAGATTCGGAACCACCTCCACCATGCCTGACTCGGACACGGCAATCAAGCCTGTTTCCAATGAACACAGGCCCACCGCGGTGAGAATATTCTCATGCAAGGACAGGGGAAAATGGGCATTGAGTATCTGCATTGCCGCCGCGTATACAAGCAGGGGGTTCTCTTTTAGTTCCTCATACACCTCGAGAGGAAAACCTCCCTGCAACTTGCGAAGATCATTGATACTCCTCGGGTCCTTCTGGGAATTTACGGGAATCTCATCCGCGCCAGGCACTTCCCAGATGCCATCGTCATGACGAAGACGCCAAAATGGATATTGGGGCCGGGAATTGGATGGCACACCGAACTCTTGGAGAAGGTCTTGCAGAGGTCTCTCGACACTCCCAAAGTCAACAAGCCGGTCCTTACCGTTTTCCAGACGGCCGAGAGCAAAGAGTAAAAGTAGAGGCTTATGCGGGGCACGCTGCCCGCCCTTCCGCCACACAACAATCTTCTGGATACGATGCAAAAAGGAGAAATCTCCCGTTTCTCCTGAACCTGTCACAACAGCCTCATTCTCGCTTTAGTAAAAAACCCAAACAAAACCATAGTAGATCCAACACAGTACATTCTGCATGGGCAGATGGCACAAAGCACACAGAACCGCAAACATCCAAGAAAACACGGAGCGTCGCCACAAACAACAAACCGCAAAACACACGCACAGACACGCCCACACTTCTGCTTGTCTCATGCAAAGCACTTGAGACAAGGCAGACAAAGCAGAAAACAAGCCGCACCCGGAATGTCCCACACTGCTGCCGGGTTATCCTATCGGCAAGCAGGCCAAAAACAGACCTGATGGACTGCCCCACTTCGATGACGTACTGCCCGGCAAAGGAGAACCACAAAAATGGCAACCGCACGTTCCCATATGAGAATCAACCGTCCGGCCCACGAAGTATGGAAGGCAGTATCAGACGCAGGGGCCATCTCCAAATGGTTCCCTGGGATTGAAACCTCGAACGCAACCGCCACTACCCGCAGCTGTGTTATGGCAGGAGGGGCCACGATCGAAGAGGAGATCGTGACAAACGACAGCGCACTCCGCCGTTTCCAATACCGGATCACGGAAGGCCCCATGCCCGTCGATTTTCATCTTGGCACAGTTGACGTGCTCGAAGACGGCGAAGGCGCCCTCGTCATCTACAGCACAGACATCACACCAGATGAAGGCGCCGCCATGATCGGCCCCGCCTCAGAAGGCGCCCTCAAAGAACTCAAGCGCATGCTCGAAGAAAACTGACCCCGCTCACTCCAGCATCAAGGACAACAAGCAGGCACAATATTCTCTCCCCCTTGCAAGATGAGGGGGAGGGGTCCTTCACTTGTACGCTGACCGGTAAAGCAAGACAAGACCCGCGCGTATCTTCTCAACAACGGCGCATAGACCACTCGCAGCAACCCAGTAAATTTCTTCGCGCAGCCATAAAACCCATTGGAAGCTGCCAAATTGCTCACATCACCTGCGGCATTCCATACCGCACGAGGACCTGCCAAAGCTGCTTGAGATGTTGAGGGGTGTCCGGCACGCTCCCCCAATCCGCCCAGGTTTCAGGCGAACGCACAAGAGAAACCGCAGCCCGGTCGATCGCCGCAGCATTCAAACTGTTCTCAAAATCGTCTCCAGAATCACCCCAGGACAGAAAGTCATGTTGAGCGAGACGTAACGCCAGTTTCGGCATGGCAGGACCGCGAAAGTCATCGGGAACTGCATCAACAGGCAATACGTACCCGTCATGCCGGCGAAGCGCGAAGTCGTATCGTTCAGCCATGAGCGCAAGCAGCTCACCGGTATCAGTATCCCTGAAAGACGGGTCCGCAACAAGCGCCTCGACATCTTCACTCAGGCACAATTTCCCCATGTATCTCTGTCTCGATCCAGTAGTCGAGCGATCGCCCATTATGGGCTGGAGGAGAAGTACGGAACACCAAGTGCACGATAAAATCATGCACAGAAGTTGGTTCAGGTCCAAGGCCAAAACCTGTTGCCTCAACCGATTCCAAGAGATGCGCAAGAACTACGTCAAAACAGTCCGCGGTACCAACGTCCTGGGGAAGTGCCTGGCTACCTCCATAACAGTGAGTGACGCGCCCATGCACAGACGGACTGAGCAGAAAATAGCCATGCACCCTCGCTCACATAAAAATTCCGTGGCCTCTTTTTCCTGCCTATCTCAGTCCGAAGATATTCATATGCGAAAAACTGCATATTCTCCCTATTTTGCTACCAAAATCTCTTTTATGACAGTCTCATCGACTTCAGAATGTTTCGAGGCCCTTCTTCGGAGTGTCTCACGTGGCGAAAAGTGTGATTTACCAGCTCACAGCGTTACGAAACTCGACAAAAACAAACTCAACAGGATCCTTGCAGCCGCTCCTCATGCTTCAGGAAAGAATGCTCTGCTCCGCGGATCCAACTTCCAAAACGTCATATTCACTAGCGAAGCCATCTTTTCTGGCACGGTTTTTGAAGATGAAACCAATTTCACAGGAGCAACATTTGAAAGCGTTACTAACTTCAACAAAGCGATTTTCAAAGGTACAGCACAATTCACAAGAGCCAAATTTACAAGTGCAACTGGTTTCTACAGAACAGAATTTATACACAAAGCCATTTTTTTCCAGGCCACCTTTGACGAGATCCCAGTGTCCTCCAAGGCAGTATTACAAGACCTACCGAGTTTCCATAAAAAAATATTTGATGGGGCAACATTTAGGAGAGCTATATTTAAGGGCGAAGCCAACTTCGCAAAAGCAGTTTTCAATGGGGGGGCTAATTTCGATAAGACAACCTTCAAAAAGACGGCAGATTTTCAGAAAATAGCATTCAATAAATTGGCGACATTCAGCGGAGCAACATTTCAACATGTCGCAATCTTTCACAGAGCAGACATCAAGAACCTGGCCGTGTTCAGCAGGGCCTTCTTTGGCGGTGGCGCCCGTTTCGACGAATCAGCCTTTGGAGATGAAGCAAACTTTAAAAAAGTAACCTTCGAAGGCGATGCCAACTTCAACAAGGCAACCTTTGGGCTCACTGGTCCAACATTTGATAGCTGGAGCTCCTTTCATAACACGGTATTCAGAGGCATGGCCCACTTCAATAATGTGATTTTCAGGGACAAGGCATACTTCGACAACACGCAATTCGCGAGCAAAGCCTGCTTCGAGGACACAAAATTTGAGGAATCAGTCTGCTTTGACAAATCAAATTTCGCGAGCAAAGCCGACTTTAAGAACAGCATATTTGAGGGGAAAACCGACTTCAACAAAACAAAATTTAAAGGTGAAACTCATTTCAATGAAGCCATTTTTGGTCTCACAGGAGCAACCCTCGGAGGCAGAACTAGCTTTATGATGGCAGTATTCTACTCCCATGCCATTTTCGACGAGGTAAGAATACTAGAAGAGGTAGACTTTGATAAGGCAATATTCAAAGATACGGCAAGTTTTGTCAAAGCAAACTTTGAAAGAAATGCAAGCTTTCGTAAAACGAAATTTGCGAAAGATCCCGACTTTGATGGAGTCAACTTTGACAGAAAAACAAACATGCGGCAGGGCAATCGTCACAATTGGAACGCAAAATCCTAGAAACGCAAGTCTGCATATCCTTCACGCCTTCAAAATGACCCCAAGCACACCCTCACTGATTCACCATCACAACTACGACAGAGAGCCTTCACAACTGCAGGCATAAGAGAGAACCTGACGGCACGAAACCCTCGACAACTCCCTCAACTGCCCCAATCATCAACAACCTCATACCACCCTCGGCAGCAGGCCCCCCATCGCACGCGGTCAACGATCATCACGGGAACTCCATCCAACCCCGGCGGATAAGGCCCAGCACCATCTCAGGCTCGAATTCCTCTGGCCATTTGTGTCGGTATCGTAAGAAACATTGGCCCAGTTGGTCACCTCCTTCAGGCCTTTCGCTCCCGACGAAACAGCCCCTGACAAATCGTCCACAATACTCAGAAGGAGAACGATCTCCCGAGAATCACCCTGTGCCTTTTCAATATTTTTCTGGATTTCCCACTGCGTCTTCTCCACTTGGAAGATGCGTTCTTCACGTTGGTCGGTAAGGCACTGTTCAGCAATCAAGACGACAAGCGCCACCAGGCCACTTGTCACAAGCGCGGTCGAGAACGTGGTGTAAACAGTATCTGACATACCTGGATATCTCGCCTGCCGGTAGGCAGCTCTGAAGCAGACAACCTCACCGGGTACCGTCACGGCCGTCGCAGGAAGGAAACCGTAAACCGCGCTTCCTTTGGTTCCCGTTCCAGAGCGGAAGAAAATCCACCAAACGAGAGGGGCAGCAACCGTCACCCCAGTGTCGTCCCAAGACACCCGAATGTCCACCTCAAAAAAAGCGACCGGAGCTGTTCCGGCGTTCGGTCCTCAGAAAACCTGGACCTCTGCACTATCTCCTGGTTTCCATTCACAACGCTTCCCAGTTCTTCTTCCACGCGTGTAGGCATGCGTCCCTACCCTTTTTGCATACCAAGCATGCCCCTACACAACTCTCATAAAATTCCATGGCATAAATAAAACAGTACGCGCCCCACGCGCTCTCAGCCTGAAAATCATCATTACGCACTCTCAATCGAAAACTTACTGAAAAAGAGTACAGAAACGACCCAATCCCGTCTCGCATCTTTCACAACAGACCCCGAAAGAAGCGCTCCCAACATGGCCCACACTACATGCAAGACGAGTTGCCGGCTTGCCGCAGAGACGCCTACCCAAACACAAAACACCCCTCATGCGTGGCAAACAGAACCGCAAGAGGCAAGAGAACCTCTGCAGAAAAACCCCCGAAAAGGCATCAGACTCCACGAAATATGCACACAATGCATACATTGCTACATGCAGATTGCGCATTCACCTCCGGGGTCTACTTCCCGGCCTCTGAAAGCCGGCACCAAGCCGGCCCCCTCGCGGCTTTCGCACAGGAAACTCACACAGGCGCTACAGCGCTCGCAAGAACAGAAAAAACACGCGCATCAACACGCGCACGTCCCGCGTCCACATGAGCCATAAAGCGCCGAGTAGAAGAAAGATGCTCCCAAACAGGAGCGTCCCTACAACGAACATATGCCTCTTCGTTCGCCCATTGCAAATATTGCACCAAGCGAGTACCATCCTGACTCAAGTGCAAAGCACCAGCCACAAAGCCCTCCCACTCCGCAAAACGCTCCAGCCCCATACGAGCATGCGACAGCAAATCACCCATATCCTCACGCTCAGCATCAAGAGTCACAATGACCGTGCAAACTCCCAAACCATGCTCAATCTGTGACATAAGCCTCCAATCCACAAGATCCAAAAACAAAAAACCCCACCCCAAAAACAAACCCCTCCCCACCAATAGAAAGCAAAAAATCTTCCACCGAGACAGCCACAAATGATCCAGGAGAGAAGTACCACACATTTTCAACATGGTTCACATCTATCTCTAATTTTCCACATCGCAGAAAGTGCACAGGCAACCCAAACGACCAAGAAAACGATTTAGATCCTGTGTTAATGCACGGACAAGCGTCCTGGGTGCAGAAGAAGACGCCCGTGTTGCCCGGATTATGGGCGAGATTCTTTCCTCGTGAGTCTGTTTTTGTGGGTGTTGGGTGCTTTTAAGGGGGAAACCAGTGTGATGGGACGGAAAGGACTGTGTACGTATATTTGGTGCGGCTAGATTCGCACTGCGGTGTCCTGTCTGGCTGGTGAGGACATGCGTTTCTATGGGTTTCTTCTCTGTATGGAAAGCCCAGCCTGCATGTGTTGTGGTGGTGGGGGTTGAGTGTGAGGGAACGGGAGAAAAAGATGTTCTTTGCTCTCGGCTTCGGTATTTGCGCCGCGGTCGTTCTCTTTATTGTGATCGTTCTTGTGATGGCGTTTCTTTTTGCTGATGAACCATTGGCACGGGAAATGAGCGGTGGTTTTCCCGAAATTTCACCCTGTTGAACTGGCCTTCTACAAACAAGTGCGAACCCGGAAACGAACCTCCTGACGAACCCGGAAACGAGCTCAACAGCGAATTTTGGTATGGGCTTGCGCGCTGGTTAACAAGACCCTTACTTCTCGACACACGAGACTGCAAGGCTCCAAAAGACACGAAAGAAAAGCTTACGAGAGCCCTGAGAGCAGACCAAAAGGGCGGAAGCCGGCGGGTACGCAGATCAACCACCTTCACAGAAGAGAAAGCTCGTTCGATATGAGGGAGTTTGACTTGGTAGCCCCGGAGGGTGTAAGAGACCATTCTGTGGCGTTGTGGGCGATCCAGAAATCCACAAGCTCGGGCACGGTCATGTCGTGATCGTCAGGCGCACGATCGACTTCGTCGGCAAAGCGCCGGAGGGAGCGTTCGGCTTCTTTTCGGGTTGCGGCGTGGACGGTGCGAGTGTGGCGGCGACAGTCTGTTTGCACGGCGAGCCGCCAGGCGGTTTCTCCTCGTTTTTCCAAGTGCCCGTGTGCCATTGGGTGCCTCCGTGCCAGGGTATTTCCTTGGCAGGGAACAGACCAGCAGATAAGCCGTTCCCATTCGCGTTCCCAATATTAAAACATTCATATTCTGATGTAAAACATTTGCCCTGGAAGAAGGACATTTCCGAGAGAGCCGGGGAGGGGAATTGAACCCCTGACCTACGCATTACGAGTGCGTTGCTCTGCCGACTGAGCTACCCCGGCGTTGAGGGGAGATGTTAGCCGAACCAGTGGTCAAGTTGCTCTCCCATATCGACCCAAGATATGGGAACAAAATCGGCTATGAGGTTTTGGGCTTCTTCGGTGCGGAGGACTTCGGTGTCGATGAAGTGGTGAGGGAGGACTCTCTGGTAGTTGAGACTATCAAAAAAGGATGGGTCGGCCTTGCGTAGGGTTTTTGCGGCGGCTGCCATTTCGGTACCGGGGAGGAGGTCAAGGACTCCGATGGCTGAATCGAATGGCCGGAGGACAGACTGGAAGAGAGAACGGAATTCGTGGAAGGAGAGCATGCCGTAGATTTCATTTACCAGGCTGGATTCTGGTCCGGTGGATCTGGTCAAGAGGAATAGGTCGCAAGGGGGGATGATGTAGCCGGTGGCAGGTTCTTCGACCGTTTCGAACCATTGGGCGACACGGAACATGCGGCGAGTCGGTCGGTGGAGAAAGAAGGAAACGGGTGGGGCAATCACGGTATCTTCTGCTTCGATCCGCAGACGGTGTACCTGGTAGTTCCACCAGAGGAAGGAGGTGGATCGAGTAAAAGAAGAAGGTATGTCAGCGCCTCTGGCGAGCAAACTTAAGACTTCTTTTTCATTTTGTTGTTCCCAGTAGGTCATAAGCGCTGTAAAGTCGGCGCGCTGTGGCAGGACAAAGTGAGTTGGTGAGGGCAGTTCCGAGCCTTCTTTTGAACTCTCTCGTGCGCCTTCTTCCGGGTCTGCTCCTGGGGCGCCGAATGGGGCTGTGGCGCTGTTGTTTTCCGAGGCACACGATTCTGTGAGGGGGGAAGCAGGAGTGGAAGATGTGGCTTTGGGGTTTGCAGAGATTCTGCTATTTCTCGTGGGAAACAGGTAGAGAAACAGATCTGGCTCGTCGAAAAGCTCTTCTGCGAACGCCATTGCTTCCAAAGCAAAAAAGTGTGGCGCACATACGGGGACAGAAAACGATACGCCTGTTTGCCAGTATTGTGAGTGGTCGCTTGCTTGCCTGTCCAAGGCAGAACGGGGGCCAGAACGAGGATTGGGAGAAGGGACCGGGTTGCGGGGGGAGTTACCTACAGAAATGAGGGCAGGTGAGGAGGTTTTTGGGGGGACCATATCCAAGGTGAAGAAAACCCCGGTATCAGGGTTCGCGTAAAACCAGCGTTTCGCATCAGGAAAACCAGCAATGTCCGTCACAGGAATATCCGTCATACGACCGTGAGCTTTGCCTGCAACTTTTGCCATCATTCGGTCGCACAGGTCTGGCATTGGTTTCGATGTCACAACACTTAGTTCAACGCTCATGTCCCCTCCTTGCCACATGTCTTCCGCACAACACAGTGCATGTTGCCTGCTCTTTCCTGCTGCTGTGAGCTTGCGCTTTCTCTTTTCAAGAGGGGGAAAATTTCCAGCAAGAGTGAAAAATTTTTCCGCGCACAAGGCCCGCCGCCGGATCTTTCACTCTGCAAAACAGGCATTTTGTCAGCCTGTGCGTCTCTTGCAAGAGCATCAGGCAAACTCTACGGCATAGCGATGCAGACACCCATGCACTTCCGCCTCTCTTGAGGGATTTGTCATGCCCTCATACAAAGTACCGGAGAACTTCTCAATCGAACTCGCTCGACCTCGACCAGACCCCCAAAAAAATCAGTACGCCCAAGTGCAGGGTATCAAAAGAGAGCGCTTTCGCAGAATCCCCTCAAGAAACAGTGCAACCCAGCTCAACATGAACATTCCACTGGAAAACCCTTAATCCTTTCGGGCTGCACGAAGATACGTCCCACATGCTCGCCGCTTTCCCCTCTTGACAGGTGACTTTTGCCAGAAAAACAGATGGATTTTGTAGGTGAAAAAATAGTGACCTGCAAGCATTTTGCGGGAATCTGCGGGACAGCTCTTCCCCAACATGCGTGCGGCATTTACCAGCCAACGCAGCCTGCCCAAACAGCCTAATCTATCTAACCTGCCCAAACAACCCAACGGCCCAATCTATCCAGCCTGTCTAGGCTGCTCGGTCTCCCAAGACCGCCAGGTCGAGCAGGACACCCTCAATAACCAGCTCAGCATGGACATTCCAGCGGAAGGCCGCCAAACCTTCTCCCACGACGCGCAGAGCCTGCAGTGCTCCGCCAACTCCGAGACGTTCCGCTTGCGCGGCAAGTGCAGCGGAAGCGGACCTTTCTGCTATTCCCTCCAAGGGGGTGCCCTCTTTTTCACCCTGTTCGAATTCTGTGGCCAATTTTTCGCAGAGCAGCGGGGCTCCTGTCGCGACAGCAAGCACGTCTCGGTAGTGAATGCGAAGAGCGCTCAAAAACTGTCGGTAAAGCAGCACAGACTGTCGTCGCCGCGCCCGTTTGTGGCGTTCCTCGACACTGCGCAAGGCTGCCTGACGGGATCGGGCACGCCCGGTCCCGAGATATTCTGTAAAACGTGTGACTTCTTCGGTTTGTTTGGCTTCCAGGCCCTCTCCCGATTGGGCGAAATCCTGAAAAATCTCTTGCACAAGGCTCGTGGCAGGGGAATTTTGCAAACGCAGGGGCAGCCAGCGCCAGCGGAGAAAGCGTGCGGTCTCTTCAGGATCGGAGAGCAGGCTTTTCACCCAGTCTATAGAGCCAGTAGCGCGTAGGAGCTGTGCGGCTTCTTCTGCGGGACAAGCGTAATCGGCAGCGAGTGCCTGGCTTGCGTCCACCGTCGACACAGCCGGTAAAAAGATTGTAATACAACGAGAACGGATTGTTTCCAGAACGGCTGCCTCGTCGGAGGTGCAGAATACAAAGCCTGTTGTTGGAAGCGGTTCTTCAACTGTTTTGAGCAGCACACCAGCCGGACGAGCACCGAGAGATTCCGCTCCATACAGCACAATAATTTTTCGTCTGGCTTCGAGTGGGGCTTGGCTTGCCTGCGTGAGGACGGTGCCCTCGATTTGTTCCATGAGATAGCCGCCGGCCCCTTCTCCCTCACATTCCACAATGTCAGGGTGGGCACCTCGCAATATTAACTCTTGCAACTTTCCTTCAGTTGCCATCAGCGCAGCAGCAAGCCGGCGGGCTGCAAGCCGAGCGGTACTCTCCCCTCCAACAAGAAGATATGCGTTGGCCGGAGCGTCTTTTGTGCTCGCCACAAGTTGGTCAAACAGGTCACGCCCCGCTGTGGAACTCGCGAGGGAGGAAGCCGGGTTTTCGTCTCGGTCTGTGTCTGCGTCTCCGTCTTGCATGCCAGGCCGAGCGATCACAAGGGCACTCCTCGTTCTCCAGCGAATATCACGACATGTTCCCAGATACGCGAAGATACTGTCTCGACTGGTAAAGAGGCATCGACGACTGGGGCGTTGTGCATGCGGGCCAATTCCAAAAATCCCCGGCGCACACGCTTATGAAAAGCGCGGGAATCAGTTTCGATCCGATCGCGGGGTGGGGCAAGCCGGCAAAAACCCACCTCTGGTGAAATATCGAGGAGAATGTAAAAAGGTGGGGGAAGATCTTTGATGGCGACTTGGTTCACAGCAAAAATCGTCTCTCTGCTGAGCTCTCTGCCATAACCTTGGTACGCGAGAGAAGACCAGAGGTGACGATCGCAAACGATGTCTTTTCCTTGGCGAAATGCCGGTAACAGCATTTTTTCCGCGTGTTGCGCGCGATTTGCTGCATAGAGAAGCATTTCTGTCACAGGGAGAATGTCCATCGTGACGTCGAGCAAGATCGCGCGCACGGCAGCGCAGACAGGTTCTCCCCCGGGTTCTGCAGTCTTGAGAACCCGGCGTCCACAGTCGCGTAGGCGACCTGTAAGTATCTCGGCTTGAAGCGATTTTCCGGCGCCTTCTCCGCCTTCGAGCACAACGAACAAACTGTTCTGCGCAGAGCCATCCCTACTCTGCATGAAGAGCCTTCCGCCGGATTCCACCCTGTCCTGTGTCGGGTGTCAGGCTCTTCTGTGTCGGGCTTCTGAGAAAATATCCGGGGTGAGAAGGCGTCGTGTCTTTCACGGGAAGTCTTTTTTTTGCGCTTCCTTTGTCACCTCTCACCCTGTGATCTCGCCTCTTCTCGGGATTCCACGCGAGACATCGATTCTCTCCGCAGTCTGGTCACGGTTCGCGTTTTCCGTTCCCTCCCCCGAACTCTCTGTCGCGGGAACGCTTCTCGCATCTTGCCCTGTGTCTTCTTGACGCGTGTCTTGGTTCAGGTCTTCTTGGTTCAGGTCTTCTTGATTCAGGTCTTCTTGATTCAGGTCTTGCCCGTCTGAAGCAACAGAAAACAAGAGGGCAGATCGGGACGAGCGGCGACACCATATTCCTACAACGAGCAAGTATGCCGCGCCAATCCAGAGAACAACCCGTACTGCAGCAATGGAATAGTCATACCCGAAGGGCAGATGGAGCACTCCGTCCGGCACGAGCGAATCGGTAATTGGCTCGACAAAGGCAAGAAGAAGCGGGGTGACTGCCCAGGAAACCACAAGACCAACGCGGTTCATGGTATTCAAAACGGCGAAGATTCGTCCACGCAGTTCATCTTTCACGTTCTCTTGCAGCACAGTGATGCCTGTGGAGTACGAGATTCCCGCACCGGTACCAAGAAAAACCACATACAGCAAGGCCCACCCGACAGTATTCACCGAGGCCACAGCAAACAAGGAGACGGCAGCAAAGGGGATTCCCAGGGTAAAGGCATGCAGATGGGAGTGGCGTCCGTTTCTTGTCCACTTGTTGACGAGAAACATGCCGATAATGCCGCCGACACCGACACCGGCCTGCAACAGACCGTACGCGCCACTATCTGTTTCATGGAGAATAACATCAACGAATTCGGTCGCCAAAGGAACGATCATGGCGCCACCGAATAAAGCCGCAGATATCCCCAGCATCACTATTTTGATGATGGGAACGCCTCGCATGAACTCGAACCCCTCTTTGAATTCGTGCCAGGTTCCTTCCATGCTGAGGGTTTTGCTGGAAATACTGCGGGATGGTTTTTCCATTGCAATTTGCAGCCGGAATACTAAAAAAACACTAAGGAAGAAGGTCATCGAGTTCACCCACATCGCGAGGTGCTCTGTCGAGGGTGCCAGTGGCTCGAACAGGTTCCAACTCAAAAAAGTGAGGGTGACGGCGCCAAGGGGCATGATGCCAAATGCCGCCAGAGTCCCAAGCGAGTTCGCAGTCAGCAAGTTCCGTTCATGCACAATTTTTGGAACCATTGCTTCTTTGGCGGGAGTCCAAAGTGAGGATAAAAACTCGACAAAAAGAGTAAGCACAAAAAGCTGGACAAGGTTTTGCGAAAAGGGCATCAGTAGAAAAGTACACCCACGACAGATGTCACAAATCATCATCGTACGTCGACGATCCCACCTGTCGACGAGTACGCCTGCAATGGGCGCAAAAAAGAGATTCGGAATGACTTTTGCCTGCAGGACAACCACAGTACCAACGCGCCCCGACATTGCCTCCGCGAAAGGCAGGAGCGCGAAAAACCCCAGCCAGTCGCCCATGCTCGAGACCATTTGCGCAGCCCAAAGCTTGACAAAATTACGATTCGCAAAAATGGTGCGACCTTCGTTGCCCGCATTCACAGGCTCTTGCGATTCGCTCGGCAAAAGAGAGGTCCTCCAAAACCGTATCCCTGGCGAGCAGGCTATACGGAAAACATTGTCATGAATGAAGCCGCAGCACCTTACAGCGCATACACAAAGCACTGGAGCGCCATCGATCATCTCATAACCGTGGAAGTACATCCTAGTGCGACGCCACAATTTTCAAGGGTAGAGGACAACCTGGGGTCCTTTTCGAGTCCCCTACAACAAACTGCCCATTTTTCTTACAATTCCGCAGTCAAAACCTTCGCAATATTGAGCGGAATCACAAGAAAACCCGCGTCACGAGCCCGCGTCACGAGAAAGAAGAAGACACACTATCAAGACTACTCCTCCCAGAGGAGATGTCCTGTAGTACAAGCGCAAGCCATTCCTGCATATCTACTGAAAGTCCAACAAATACAATGCTGAGTTCGTGACGTGCGCTCTTTCCTTCCAAAGGTTCTCTCACCATATCGGCAAGGACTCGACCCGCAAGTATCACTCTTTGTTTGTCAAACTCAATCTGCAGACAGAGCTCATCACCAACAAAGTGCGCTTTTACCGTACTAATTCGCACACCATGCGGGGTGAGATCAACAGTGTACGCATCCTGGAACCAGGTTTCTTGTGCAAGACTTCCTCCCCACTCGGCAATGGCACGCTTGCGCACTCTCTCGTCCCACTCGAACCCAACTGGGAACACAACGGACTGATGGCGCACCGGCACGGCCAGACTGACACGAAAATGCCGGCGCCGTTCAATACGATGCCATACCATACGGCGGAGATGAAGACAGCAGGCAGGCCAGGGCACTTCCAGCCCTTCATCCTTGTCCGAGATCATTTCCACAATTGTCTGCGTGCGAAAAAATCCACTGGAACAGCGGTATTCCACACGCACTTCATCGCCTGTTTTGAATTGATTTCTATGTGTGCTCGGAAGCCACACGGCCTCCGGACAGTTTTTGCCTGAAGTCCATACCACCCCGCTCAATTGCAAGATGGGCATGTTGTCTTGCAGGATGGTGACGAGAGCCGGAAAATCCGACCATTCCGGTTGCAGGGGGTTTGTCATGATCAGCCGCTCCTTGTGTGCCCCTCTGTGCTTGGCCTCTCTTGCAGCCACCAAGCACAGAGGGGCACACAATAATTCAGCATCTTGCTACTTCAGATTTTGAGCTTTCCCAGGTCTTGGGCAAGCCCTTCAATCACGTTTTTTGGGAAGCGACGATGCCCACCCAAAGTTACAAAATGAGGAATTTTCCCCTCTTTCGCCCATCTACTGACCGTCTTTGGCGAAACGTGCAAAAGCGACGCTGCCTCAGAAGCTCTGAGATATTGATCGGAAACACATTCTGTCTCCAGCGTATTCACCGGCAACTTCCTTTCCTCGGGAGTGCCGCCCACCATTCCGGAAGAGACCGCCAAGGACGCTTCGCGTCTTTGCAACGCGCATGTCGCGCAGACTCTTTCGGAAGCTCCCCCTTTTGGTCGGCATTTACCCGGCCTTGAAAATAGGACTCCAGCCCCAATTCATCGGACCGGACTACGGAACAGGCAAAAACATCAAAAAGACATCTGCGTCCGTCCATTACCATCCACTCCTATCCGGCCCTATCCGGGAAGGACAGCCCCCTTATGCACCAGTGCCCTTTTCGGATAGATCGTCCACAAAAACGGAAGTGTGAGCAGCATGACGCGTCTCGCTGGTTTTCTCGGGAAGGACAACATTCTTTCTTTTCCTCCGAATCGCACACACGTCATGGCAGTAGTGAACCTGTCACCAGAATCCCGTGTGCGCCATTCGATCGCGAACACCCCGGCTCAGGCCCTCGAACGTGCACGTCTCGCCCGAGATTGTGGGGCTTCCATCATCGACCTGGGAGCACAGTCCTCTCATTTTGAGAACAGGGAACTCTCCCCGGAAGAAGAACTTGACCGCATCCTGCCCACTCTCACCCTTCTCGTACAAGAAGGTTTTATCGTTTCCATCGACACCTGGAAACCACAAGTCGCCCGCGAAGCCGTGCAGGCAGGCGCGGCTATTGTGAATGACACAGGAGGCATGCAGCACCCAGAAATGGTTTCTCTCATCGCGCAGAGTGGCGTGCATGCCATCATGATGTACATCGAAGGACGTACGCCTTTAACTGTAGGAGAACTCGATTTCGCAGAGGGAAAAATCGATCGAGTCGTACAGACATTTACAGAGAGACTGCACGCGCTCGCAGAACTTGGGGTGCACTCTCTCATTCTTGATCCGGGACTCAGCATCAATTACAAAAGCGACTACAATGCATACAGTCGTTTACAGCTTGATATCATCAGGCAAACTTCCCGATTACACGCGCTTGGGAAACCAGTCCTGATTCCCGTTCCACGCAAACAAGAAACCCACCGCATGCTGGCCTATCTCGTCATAGCCATTGAATACGGCGCGAACATCATCCGCGTGCACGACTTCGAGATGGCCTGTGATCTCATCAAGCTGTTCGACAAACAGCCCACCGAATGAACAAACTCAGAAAATCATAATAAAAAGGCATCTTGCCAGGTTTTCTTTGGCCTTTTCCTATCCCCATTTTTCCATGCAAAATCACCACAGTGCGCCACAACACTTCACAAGATGCCTAGACCCTTAGGAGAAATCCGAGGAACGCCCAGAAAACACCGCCCAAAAACACTTCACCGAGATTCCAACACCGAAACTCCGAACCACCACACAGGAAAAACATGACAACCGACCCAAAATCTTTTTTTCTTACTACAGAAATACAACAGTATATCAATGCACACAATCCGCCAATCGACACGATACAGCGCAATCTCATTGAAAAAACTCGCGCCCTCGGCCCCATGTCCATCATGCAAGTCGCCCCTGATCAAGGCGCTTTTCTCACCCTCCTCACCCAAATTTCCGGGGCTCAACAAGCTGTAGAGATCGGCACGTTTACCGGCTATTCCGGCCTATGCATCGCACGAGGACTTCCTGAAGACGGCAATCTGATCTGCTGCGACATCAGCGAAGAGTGGACCGGCATCGCAAAAGAAGCTTGGGAAGCAGCCGGCATCTCCCACAAAATCGAACTGCGCGTCGCTCCAGCCCTCGAGAGTGTACGCGCCATGCCCGATCAGTCTTTCATTGATCTCGCATTCATCGACGCCGACAAAACTGGCTATATCGCTTATCACGAAGAAATTGTTCCCCGCCTTCGACAGGGCGGTCTGCTCCTTGCCGACAATGTCCTCTGGAACGGGAAAGTATGCGATCCTGCAGCCAACGACGAAGCGACAACTGCCATTCGTGCGTATAACGCGCATGCTGCCGGCGACAAACGCGTCGACCATGTCATGCTCACCATTGCCGACGGCCTCACCATCATGCGGAAACGCTGAGCGCCCCACTCCACCGCCGAAAAATCACAGCGCTCTCACAAAACTGGGCGCTGTGATTTTCCTCCCAGCTCCGCACGCACCAAAGATCCACGTGACCCGCAACACGACGACAACACGACGACGACACAAGAACGACACGGCCGCAGCATCCTCGCAACCGTTCTCCAAAACCACTTCTCCCCAGCAAATACCCTGCCCACAAGATATCTCATTGCGAGAATCACCCCACGCTGCCCTAACAGCCATACATCCGGATTCTCATCACGCGGCTCCGCACACCAACACAATGCGAATCATTCAACTCAAGAAAAAAAGCTGTCGATAGCCAAGATAATTTCACTCTGTCTCATCTCTCCTCTCCCGGCTCTCTCACCAGTGACACATGACTATCCCAAAGAACGAACTCGCAAAAAAGTTTCTTATTCCAGGCCAATACCTGGATTTAGAAATTCCCCGCATTGAAGATCAACGACCGACCTTCTACGAAACCGAAATCATCGCGATGGATGAAAACCTGCTCTATCTGTTGCATCCCAGGGAAAACGGTCTCATCCCAAACATCCCCCTAGGCATCCAGGTCATCTTGAGCTATCTACAAAAAAATCAAGTCTGGAGCTTTACCACAAAAATCGTGAGAATAGCTGCAAAAAAACGACAACTCGTTCTTGTCCTCGACTATCCAGAGAAATTCCGTCAAGACCGTCGCCGTCACTACCGGTTGGACTACAAGCTTCCTCTCAAGCTGGAGTTTCTTGATCCCACACCCCAACACGATTTAGGCGACATACTCCATGTGGTCAGCACTGACATCAGCATCGGAGGAGTGGGTTTCTCCACACCAGAACATATCGCGCAGGATACATACTTTGAAGTGCAGTTTCGCGCTGGAAACAAAGGGAAAGTACAACTTCCCGCTCGCTGCGTCCGTTGCATCCCAGCCGGCATTCCTCCCAATCAGATATACCTGGTTGGGGCACAGTTTCTCGTCATAGACCAGACAAGCGAAGATCAGATTTCCTCCTTCATTTTTTCTGAACAACAACAGAGGATGAGAGCAAAAAATTCACAACCGCCCCTGGAAACACAGAAACACGACTAGGTCAAGCTCAGCGTCCTCTTCATTTCGGGAACTCCTCAGACAGATTCAGCAGACAAAACATGACCGCCTTTACCGGTGCCGCGAAAAGTAGAAAACGCCATCACCAACTTGTGGGAGAGCCTATTTTGCGCGCTTTGGCAAAACAGGCTTTCAAAACCGCCGGTTCCATTGAAACCGAGGTTGTGATCCGTCATACATGGCGGCAAACTGTCCTTTTCTCAGAGCAGGGCATGCTACGCCACCGGCATCGAAAAGAAACCGTGATTGTGGTACGAGTGCTTTGCAACGACAGACTCGCGGTCGCTGCCACTCGCGTCCCCACACCTACTTCTGTCGCGCAAACAACACAGAGAGCCCTTGACAGCCTTTCGCACGCTCCCCTTACTCCAGGGTTTCCGGGATTTGCGACAGTGCACACAGTCAAAACAGACGAAAGCCTGCGCGGCTTTGATGAGGACACCGCACGCGTCGGAAAAGAAGACCTGGAGTCGCTCGCCGGCGAGGCCCTTTGCACCCTTCCGTCACACCTCCGGGCTGCCGGGCATGCTGGAGTGGGAGGCCACGAGATGGGCGTTGCAACCTCCCAGGGAGGATGGGCCTGGGCCGCTGATACCTGTGCAGGCCTCGAAATCATCACGCGAGCAGCACATGCCACCGGTATGGGCAATACCGCCGAACGGCGTTTTGAGACCGTTGACCCCATTGCAGCGACCAGAGCCGCGGCAGCCAAGGCCGATTGCGAAATTGCCCCGTCTGAAATCCCTCCCGCCACATACCCAGTCTTGCTTGAACCCGCAGCGATGGCGAGCTTGTTGGAGGCATTCGCCCGCCTGTGCTTGCGTCCAGTGTGTTCTGTCGAAGAAACCACTCCTTTCGCTCGCCTTCTTGGCCAAAAAATCTGCTCGTCAGCTGTCACTGTGGCAGACGACCCCACGGCACCTATCGCGCCGAACTTCCCTTTCGACGCGGAAGGCACCACGCGACGCGCCGTTCGTTTCCTCGACGCAGGAATTGCCGCGACAATCCCCTATGACCGGGTTTCTGCCGCGCGGGCCCAGCAAAATAGCTCACTGTTGGGGAGCGAGCCCACCGGTCACGCTCGTATACAAACCACACAGCAAACACCCCTGCCTGAAACCCTTTTTATGCTGCCAGGTGAACACACAACAGCGGCATTACTCCGCATGATCGACCGGGGAATTCTCGTGACGTGCTTCACCGATCTCTCTTTTGGCATAACCGATCCCTCTCTTACGGGATGTACAGCACACGGCACCTTCCTGATTGAGAACGGGGCCATCTCTGCACCGATAAAAAATCTTCGCTTCCGCATCTCCCCTCTTGACGCTTTCCGCAAGATCTGTGGAGTCGGTCGCTGTCTTGGTCCGGGCACTGGTTTAGTCCCGTCCGTTCTTGCCCCAGTGACAGTGCTGAGTGAATTCTCTTTCACTGCCCCCGCCTGAGACTTTTCCCACTTCGCACATTCTCAGCAACAGCACTCTTCCCTGCGTCTTTTGGGAGACGTCTCACAGAAACGCTCGGAAAGTGCTGAAAAAGTGCGCGGAATTGTTTCTTTGCCGAGGCATCTTTCCCGGAAAACACAGCGAACATGCTTTTTCCGAAAAATCCCGCAAAATTGCTTGCAAAGCCGGTCGCTGCAGTTTTTTTGACACGCGCTCTTGCAGGGAAAAGAGAAATCCACAAGAAGTTTCTTGACAAAACCTACCTGGTCGGAAGACAATGCGGTCGTGGACATAACGACCGTTTTTGAATCGACCAGCATTCCAACCCGCCTCCTGGTCTTCGGCGTCTGCAGTGCCGAGGGAGAGCTGGAGATGACCAATCTCTACGCAGCTGCTGACGCCTGCGGACAATCACGTGAACAAGTGCGGTCCTGTATCCGTCGTCTTGTCCGAGAAAACATCCTGGAACGCTTGAGTAGTGGTCGCAACGCCTCATACAAGGCCACTCCCATAGGACTCACCACCATCACCACCATCCACAACCGACTCTTCTTGGCCTACCAGCAAGACCGAGAAAATAGTGCATGGGAAGGCACCTGGCACCTCGTGTCGTTCGCGATCCCAGAGTCGCAACGCAGCGCCCGGAACGCCTTCCGCTCCGGCGTCGCTGCCTTGGGGGGAGCTGCCATCCAAGGAGGGCTCTATGTCTCGGCCAACAACTGGTCAAAAGACATCAACAATCTCGCCACCCAACTCGACATCAGCGAGACAGTAACGTCTGCTTCGACTTCTGACCTGCGCATAGGTTCCGTAAGTGACCCAGCGGAACTCGCCCGCCGACTTTGGCCTCTCGACCAGCTTGCCGCCGGCTACACTGCCTTTGCGGCCAGCGCAAAAGGTGTAGAAATCATGTTGCGCCGCGCGGCCAAAGAAAACCTGAAACTCAACGAACACCTCTTTCTCGCAGGCGCCCTCACGATGGCGGTGCAATACCAACAATGCTTCGCAGACGACCCGCTCTTGCCGAAAGGGCTTCTTCCCTGCCCGTGGCCGGGTCGTACTGCACGCGAACTTCTCGCAGAAACACGGCATCTCGCCCTGGAACTGCGTGAATCCTCGGGGGCACCTCTGCTCTTCCGACGGTTTGACAACGAAATCGAAGAAATAGAGGGGAAAGCATGAAATTCGGCATCTTCTATGAACACCAGTTTCCAAAGCCTTGGGGACCAGGGGCAGAGCACAAGCTCTTCAAAGATGCTCTCGACCAGGTAGAACTGGGAGACAAACTCGGCTACGACTATGTATGGGAAGTGGAGCACCACTTTCTTGAGGAGTATTCTCACTCCAGCGCGCCCGAGATCTTCCTCGCTGCCTGCTCCCAACGCACAAAAAGAATGCGTCTTGGGCATGGGATCGTGGCCCTACCCCAGGGATACAACCACACCGCCCGCATCGCCGAGCGGATCGCAACTCTCGACCTGATCTCTGATGGTCGCGTCGACTTCGGCACCGGGGAAACCTCATCAAACGCCGAACTTGACGGATACCAGGTTGTAAGAGAAGAAAAGCGCGAAGAGTGGACCGAAGCACTCGACGCGGTCACCCGCATGTTCGTCGAAGAGCCCTTCGCCGGATATGACGGCAAATTCCTGAAGATGCCCCAGCGCAACGTGATTCCCAAGGTTCTGCAAAAACCGCACCCACCTCTTTGGGTCGCCTGCAGCCGTCGCGACACCATCCACCTCGCCGCCACAAAAGGCATCGGGGCGCTTTCCTTCTCTTTCATCGAGCCTGAAGAGGCAAAAGCCTGGGTCGATGACTACTACAACACGATCCAGTCGGAAGAGTGCATCCCAGGCGGGTTCGCGGTGAACCCGAACCTCGCGATCGTTCTTCCCATGATGTGCCACCAAGACGAAGAGACCGCGATTGAGCGCGGCCTCGACGGCGGCCACTTCTTCGGGTATTCACTCGCGCACTTCTACGCCTTCGGTCAGCACAAACCAGGCATTACCAACATCTGGGAAGAATTCAAAGAGCGACGCGGCCTCTTCGGCTTCGACCGCAAGATTGCCTCCCGCACCGGCGACGTGCTCGGTGCCCAAATGCTCGAACGCGGCACCGGCTCTCTGCGTGGCGCAATCGGAACACCCGACCAGCTGCGGGACCTCATCCGCAAATACGCCGAAGTCGGCGTTGACCAAATGATCTTCGTCTCCCAGGCGGGGAACAACAAGCACGAGCACATCTGCGAGTCGATGGAACTTCTCGCCAAAGAAGTGCTCCCAGAATTCCAAGAAGGCGAAAAAGAGCGTGAGACCAAGAAGCTGGAGCGACTCGCTCCCGCTATCGAAAAGGCCCTCGCGCGTCGCGAACCGCCACACGAGTCCGACCCTGATTACATCATCCCGCCACCACAAGGCGCTTTTTACTGAGAAACCCCGCAAGGGCTGCAACTAGCCCCCTAGCGACGACACGCGAACGAAGGGCCTCCTTGGATGGGAGTCCTTCGTTCGCGTCAGGGGAAATAGACAGAAATCCTGTCCTTTCCCCAACAAGTACACCCGAAAGAATGCCTACACATCATCAGCATCATGCTCGAATCCCAAATATTCCCTGACAGAGCACCAAACGGGCATCACCCCATCCATCTCATGTGATGCCATGTGATCTCATATGAGGTCATATCGAGTCATCAATGGCGTAACTCCAAGGGTTCTTTTAAGAGGTTCTTTCGGGTTTTCGCAAGTTTTTTCAGGTTTCTTTCGAAGGGTTGTTTTGAGAATTTTTGCAAGATTTCTCCAGGGTTTTCACAAGAAAAGAAAAGCGATAGAAAGAAGTGCGCATCTCATAAAACCCAAAAGGTACATGCACTTCTACCTGTTCCGGTTAAACTTGCATTACGGTTTTCATCGCGCCCACAACCCTGCATTACTCCTGCTCCTCCCACAACCTCGCATTGTTCCCTCCAAGGATCTCCCCCAAGGTCCCCTCATTTGCCCCTCCCCTTTTTAAAAAAGAGCCCGATCTTCTGTGAGATCCCACGTGAAAACGTAGGAGTAAGAACGTAGTGGTGAGGGCGTGCAAAAATGGGAGAAGCAAATGCTCTTCGCGCTCATCCTTGGCGTATGCACCGCGATCACGCTTTTTTGTATGTCCTACCGGACCTACACACTCTTCCTGCAAAAAACCCACACCCTGCCCGACACCCCGCCCTCCCGTAACCCCACCAACCCCCACAACAAACACCCATCCCCGAGTCGAGCCGGACCTCTCCTCACGTTCACTTCGGACAAGCCTGTTGGTACCAATACCGATAACGGCAACGACATGTTGTTGCCGGGCGAGTGTGACCCCGACCTGGTTGCAAGCGGGCCTGACAACCACAATGACAACCACGGCAACGACCACGGCAACAGTGGCGAAGTGTTGTTGCCGTATGAGTGTGACCCCGACCTGGTTGCAGAGATGCTTGGAGTCTCCACCAAATACGTGTCAACACTTTTCAAAAGAGGCAAACTCCCCTTGCCCTGCTCGTACGATCCTCTCCGTTGGGAAAAAACCGAAATCGAGTCCTGGCTTCAAAAGAACGTGCATGACCGTGTCACACTCATCCTGCTTTTCTGCCTGCAACCCTTGAACCCCACATACGGCGACACCACCAACAAACACCTCAACGATCAAGTCAACCAGCTGCTTGCACGTATGAGCAGTAAAGAAACCCTGACCGTGCTACGCCGTTTCCTTTCGCAAAGCCCGACAAGTGAACATCCCGAGAGAGAACAAGCTCTCTTGGAGGCCCTGCTTGAAACCCTCTTCGTGGAAAGCCTCGCCAACAACCACCCCAACGCTCTCAACACACAAATCAAAGACGCATACCGCCTCTTCCACCAGCAAGAAACTGGAGAACCCCCGAAAAACGAAAACCCAAGCAATCCTGCAGACGCAACTACAGACATCAGTCCAGGTGAAAAGGGATTTTTAGAGTTCTTCGCGCAAAATATTGCCGGACCACCCGACCCTGAACCCCCCCCAAATGAAGATGAACCCATACCAGATTTTGTGCTCCCATCTCCTCACAACAGTTTCTCCTGGGACAACTGGAAGCAACCGAACGCGCCTTTCCTCTGGACCCTCACCAACATCGCCCACGCACTCGGCTCCGACTTCGAGACCGCCAAAAAATGGTACCGCGAAGGAAACATCCCCAAACCCGCCTGGAACGACCACCTCCTCTGGCACGGCGATACCATCAAACTCCCCATCTGGCACGGCACCGAAATCAAACCCTGGATCGACAACGTCACTGCCCTCACCAACAAAATCCTGCAAAACCTCCCCAACCCCACACCAAACCAGACCTCCGACACCACCCCAGACAACCCCACACCAGACAACACGGCACAAGACCAGACCTCCGACACCACCCCAACAGACCCGACACCAGCAGACGCGATACCACCAGACCCGACACGAGACGTCTTCCAAGACCGGCTACCAGACAACACGACCCAAGATGACCTACCACCAAACACAATCGACCTCACCCTGCACAAGGCCGGTCTCTTCAACCTGAGCGACATCGCGGACACACTCGACCACGATTCAGCGACACTACGCCAATGGCACTACGAGGGCTGTCCCGGCCATCCCATGCCCTACCCCGACCTCATCGAAAAAAACGTTCCCTACTGGTTTTATGACGGCAAAATAGCCGACTGGATCGACACCCTCCCCACCTCACTCACGAAAACACACAACCAAACCAACCCGAACCCCGACCCCAAACTCGCCCTCGACCCCCACAACCCCACACAACCATCAGAATCTCCAGAATCTCCAGAATCAACAGGCCACACGCTCCCCATCGAACCAACCCTGCCCGACACCAACCTCGTGAGCCTGCCCGAAATCGCACGCACCACCGGCATCCCCATCCCGACCCTACGCGACTGGGCCGTGCACGGCATCTTCTGCCCACCGCTCGACGTCAGCCCCCCAACCGCCCCCGGCTACGGCTACTGGCACCGCGACACCATCATCCCCTGGCTCGACAGACACGACACCCGCAACAAAAACACTCGCCCACAAAACAAACCCTCAGAAGACACAGATGTCCCTTCCTCCCACAGGACTACAATCCGACCAGGAGAAGAAACAAACGTGGGCAAGCTCTGGAACGAAACCCAACAAAACTTCGAACGCCTCGGCGACACCGCCACCCACACCGACCTCGCGAACCTCGCCGGCGACTATCCTCTCCTTCTCGCTCACGCCACCGAACTCGGCCGGCTTCCCGCCTGGCTCATCAAAACCGCGGACCACCTCGCCCTCGCGGGCTTCTGGAACGCCTTTGACATCACTCCCGATAGCATCACCAGCAACACCCCCGCGGCTACTTTCGCCCGCGGCGCACACGGCCTCTGGCTCTACCGCAACGGTACACTCGAAGACGCCCAGGCATGCCTCTCCGAAGCCGCCCGTAACCCGCTCCTCCCCCAAAACGCCCGCGACCTTCTCACTCTCCGCAACGCCGCTGTTCTCCGTCTCACCGCAGGATGGAACATCGCCCAAAACGAGTTCGCAACCATCACCACACAAGAAGGCTCCCTCAGTGTGCAAGTCCGATTCTGGAATGCAGTCTCGGGTCTCGCACAAAATAAGTTCCGCACCGGCCTTGACATGCTCCCCACCCCCGACGAACTACCCGACATCACCGGGGACTACTGGCTCAATATCGGCTGGACCCATACAAAGTGCGCACAAGTCGACAAAGCCATTGCAGCACAGAAAAAAACACTCCAGCGTGCTCGCAATATCAGCTCTGTCGTTGCAGAAGGAGAAGCCCTCGCAATTCTCGCGTGGAGCG